>Ga0207136_1001_pt1 | contig 83130 bp, 74 predicted proteins | sample Alteio_BWMinHeat_8_FD_153552 | JGI IMG/M metagenome (GOLD analysis project Ga0207136, IMG submission 153552) | Enriched cells from forest soil in Barre Woods Harvard Forest LTER site, Petersham, Massachusetts, United States -... | ecosystem: Environmental > Terrestrial > Soil > Temperate forest >...
TAAAAGTCAATGCTGGCCGTCCATGCCGGCCCCGCCAAGCACACAAAACCGTTTGTACCTTTGACCGCTGTTTCCCAGCCTTTGGGCGTCAGCACCAAAACAGACGCATCCTTTGAAATGCCCTCCGGAGCAGCGCTTCGCGCCAGCGCGATTGCCGCATTCCGGTCCATTAAATACTGCGAAAGTGGCAGCATCTTCGGATAGGGCCTCTCTGCCTCCTGCGCCCGCGTGCTCACAGTCATGTTCAGCAAACTCACGAGCGCAAGCGCTCCCACTGCAACTCTGGCTGCAATCTTTTCGATCTTTGCAAATCGCATCATGCTCCTTTTCGTTTCCTTCCTGCCGAAGATGTGTCCGCAACTGCTCAAGGCTCGATGCTTAGCTTGCTTGGCGCGGAGTATTGCCCAGTAGGTTTCGACCGCCCCCGAGCACTCCCCAGGAGCCCGGCCTTAAGATCATAGAAGGCCGGGTCGCTTGGCTGCGGACTCTACTGCTGCTGAGACGCGGTGCAACCGAAGGTCCAAAATCAAGCCCTTTCATTTGCAGTGGCTTAGGGCGGCGTTGATCTGCCGAAATTATGGGTTTCTGGATAAGTCCCGGTAAGTCGGCCAGTAGAAAGTGGATCTCGTCACTTGGCCTCGATTCTGCACAGACTAACCCAAACCCTCAATAACCCAACGCCAGCGTTGGCCCGGAAATTTTCTGGCCGGGCTACTCTGGAAGCGGTCTCCATCCCAAGAAGTTGACGATAGACCACCTCCGTCACGGCCAGGCCTTCCCTGGTGAGCAGAAACCAGTGGTCATCTTTGAGGCGCTGCGGCCGCTCCGCGTTATGTAGTTCTTGAGTGGAGTCGCGGGCTCGTCCGCTTGCCCTGCCGCAGATGCCATAGCTTACACTCAAACAACATGCTCAACCGGGGTTATGCCTATACCACAATCATCAGCAGCAAATATCATGGACGAACCCTGCTTTCCCACTTGGCAAGCCTTTACCCACACTCAACCCCACAAGCCTGGCAACAAAATCTGGACAACCGCGAAGTCACCGTCAACGGCATCACCGCCACCGGAAGCGAATCGCTCACTTCAGGCCAAACCCTTGTTTGGAACCGTCCACCCTGGATCGAACCAGACGCTCCTCAGCACTTCGAAGTCCTGTTTAATGACCCGCATCTGTTGGCCGTCAACAAGCCCGGCGGGCTGCCCACTCTCCCCGGTGGCGGCTTCATGGAAAACACGCTCCTGCGCCTGGTGCAAAAGCAAACCCCCAACGCAAACCCTGTCCACCGGTTGGGCCGAGCCACTACCGGCATCGTCCTCTTCGCCAAAACACCGCAGGCGGCCTCTAAGCTATCCGCAAACTGGAACACACCCAGAATTCAAAAAATCTACCGAGCGCTGGCTCAAGGCATTGCACAGCAAGACGCCTACGAAATTCTCACACCCATTGGCCTCGTACCGCACCCGCTCATCGGTTCCGTGTGGGCCGCCAACCCGAGTGGCAAACCGTCAAAGTCATCGGCGAAGGTGATCTCACGCACGACAAGCACCACAACATTTGAGGTAAGCCTAAATTCGGGACGCCCTCATCAAATCAGAATCCATCTGGCATCTATCGGCCATCCCCTGGTAGGCGATCCTCTGTACGGCTCAACCGGCCAGCCTCTTGAAAATCTCCCCGGACTCCCGGGCGATGGAGGATATTTCCTGCACGCACAATTTCTGAATTTCCAACACCCCATCACCGGAGAACAAATCAATCTTGAGGCAGCTTTGCCGTCTGGATTCTCTTTGCATCAGTAGGTTCACGGGGGACAGAAATTCGGGGACAGACGAGAATTTGTCCGTGAAAAGAAGACGAGTGGGGTTTCTGCGCTCGTTCACGCAACTCCTGGCGTGACTGCCTCTCGTTTTGCTGGCAGAAGCGCTAACAGGACAACTCCGATCACAAGGAATACGATCACATCAATAAAATTCCGGTGGACGCCGTGAATCCACGCTTCCACGGTTTGAATCGCCATCACCACGCCATGGGAGATGTGCCACAAAGCTGCTAGAGCAATCATCGAGCGATGCTCAGAGGGTCTCCTTGCGGCCATAAGTAGAAAGACCCCGACCGGAATAAAAAAGCTCAGAAACATCGGATCTAGCTCGTTCTTCCGCTCCAAAAGCCAGCTGGAATGCCGCAGATCCATATATAGAAAATAAATTTGGGCCAGATTCAACAGCCCCACGACCACCAGGACGATCTGTGTTAGGCGTTCTCTTTTCATATTGACCCTCATTGGAGCGAATTTTGTTGCGAGCGCTAAGAAGAAATGATCCCAGCTGCCGGTTGGCGGACCATCCGCGCCGAACTAACTGGGGCTTCAACCCCTGACCAAGTCCACGCCTGCCAGATGATGACTGAGGTGCATACCGTTTCGATCGTCCCGAAGAAAATGTACGATGCAAACATATGCTCGTGCCAGGCACCGCTGGCCAAAGGGTAAACGAATTGCATCGAAATGACGGCTAAAGTCTCAATGGCACCCGCGATGATATTCGCCAGCCGGTTCGCTCTAAACGGAAGCAGTCGAGACGCCAGAATCATGGCGATGGGTATTTCCATCAAGACCGCTGAACCCAGCAGAGCCCATTGTGGGAGATGTGGGGCTGGATCTTGCGAGCCAACAATATCGAACAGGGCAAGCACGTCCGCATACAGGTAGTTGAGTAACGCGAAGAGCCACAATTGAGACAACCGTTCCTTTGTGTCATGCATGTCAACCTCCTATGGAAGAGCAATGCAGGATCTGAGTTGCGCTCCTGCGCTTTGTACTGTGCATTTGAGCACTTTGGGAATACGGGCGAGATCATCAAAAGGATTCAAGATACGAGGGAGTATCCGAAAATTTCTGTCATTGAGACAAACCCATGCGAGGTTCGGCCAACCAACTGTTGTAAGCCGATTGTACAAGTATGGGCGCTTTTCGTTCGCGTTTGGGCGGGATGATAAGTGTTAATTTTGATGTTTCGCCAATCATCGTTGTTCTTCCTATATCCTTCAGCAGACTGTTCTTATACCTAGCAACACCAATCTAGCAACTGCATCTCTTGCGTCTTTTTTGGGCACTCATCCGTATTACGAGTATGGTGGGGGCGGCCGCACTATCGCTGGAGGGGCTTGTGGCAGTGGATGCGGATGTGGTCCGGCTTCGCCGAGGCGACCTTAACGCTCTCTCGGAACTGATTACCCGGTACCAGAATCGCCTGTATCGGTACCTGCTGCGCATCGTGCGGCAGCCCGCCGAGGCGGAAGACCTGTTCCAGCAAACATGGTTGAGAGTGGTCGAGAAGATTCGTTCCTTTGATGCAAGCCGCAATTTCGACGCCTGGCTGTTCACGCTGGCGCGCAACCTGGCGATCGATCATTTGCGCCGGATTCGTCCGCAGAGCCTGGACGAGCCGCTCGCAAACAGCTGGCATAGCGAAACCATGGCGGACCGGATTCCGTGTAAAGACCACACGCCGCTCGATCACGCGCTCGCGGCCGAGCGCCGAACGGAGATCAGCGAAGCGATGGCGGGGCTGCCGATGATGTATCGAGAAGTCCTCACACTGCGGTTTGAAGATGAGATGAAGATTGAGGAAATCGCGCAGGTTACAGCGGTTCCGGTATCAACGGTGAAGTCGCGGCTGCGGCGTTCGCTGGAACAATTGCGTTACGCGCTTGAAGCGCGGTATCCCGGAGGTACATGGCAATGAGCGAGCACGACAAGATTCGAGAACTGCTGGCGCTGGCCGCAGCCGACGCGCTGACGAGCGCGGAAGAAAAGCAGGTTGCGGAGCATGTGCGGTCTTGCATCGCCTGCTCGAACGAATTGGGGGCTTGGCGGCCGATTGCGAGCGAACTCCGCCGATTGCCGACGCCGCAGCCTTCTTCGTGGCTGGTGCAGGCCACGCTGGCGCGTGCGGAGGCGAAGCTCACCGAACAGGCTGAGCACGATTGGAACCGCCGCGTAATGATTGTTTTAGTAGCGTTTGCGTGGCTGCTGACGATTGCGAGCTGGCCCGCTTTCCATTTTGTGAGCGGACGTTTCGGGAGCTTGCTCGGGCCGCAGTTCAGCCATACACAGTTCGGCCAAACATGGATCAGTTTTGCCGCGTTCACCGCGCTAGGGTGGCTCGCGGGAGGGGTGGCCGCAGTGATGCTGGCAGTCCGGCAGCGCGGCGAAAGGAGGCTGGCATGAGCCGCTTCACAAAGGAATTGCGGGTGATTCCGAAGGCAGCGTGGATCGTTGCATGGTTCGTCAACTTGTGCTTCACACTGCCATTGTTCTTCTTCTTGGCACCAACGGATCCGGAAGTAGGCAAATGGCCGCGCTGGGGACAAGCGCTGTGCTTGTGCGCGATGTTCCTGTTCGTGGTGGCTCTGGTTGCGCTGATCGGATACATCTACGGCGACGCGAAGCGGCGGCAGATGCGATACGTAATGTGGACGCTGCTGGCGATCTTCGTTCCGAATGCGATTGGGATGATCTTGTACTTCATTCTCCGTGACCCTCTGCCGAAGCCGTGCCCCGGCTGCGGGCATAGCGAAAAAGCAAAATTCCCATTCTGTCCACACTGCGGCACTTTGCTGCAGCCAGCGTGCCCGAAGTGTGACAAGCCCATTGAGCCCACTTGGGCGAATTGCGCGTATTGCGGACAGCAACTGCCCGAGGCGGCGACGCGAGCTATACAAGATCCCTCTGGAAAACGATTGGGGACAGACGGAACGTTTCCCAGTTTTTAGGCGAACTCGGCAATCCCAGGTTAGCTCGCCTCCGGCTACGCGGAACCTGGAGCACCAGGCGATACAGACGGAGTACCTGGTCTCTTGAGCTTTACTTCTTGGGCCGCGACTCCGGCGGCACAAGACCTGCGAGGCGGTAGTACACAACGAGCTGGCCGTAGTGTTCACCGCTATGTTCGATGAGGCCGTATGCTATGTCGAGAACGCGCGCTTTCTGATCACCGTATACGACAGTCTGCATCAGGCCTTTCTCGCCCTTTGACTGAATGGCAGCGGCGCCGTCGGCAACGGATTTCTTTACGAATGCGACGATGTCGGCCTTTGTTTTGTACTGGTCGCGCTTCGGGTCTTCTCCCGCGGGAGACTTCTGCCCCATCACAGGATTAGTGAAGTAGTAGCTTGCTCCTGCCGCGTGCAGCAACTGCTCTGCGAAGCTGCGTTGCGCTGGCGTGGGCTTGAAGTCGTATTTGTCCTCAGGAAAATCCTCGGCCATGGCGATGAGTTTGCGGCCAACCTCGTTCCAGGAATCCAGCACGACCTTCAATTCGGGGTCGGCAGGTTTGACGGCTGCATCTTTCTTCATCGCGTCCTGGGCATGGGCAGGAAATGCGAATGCCAGCAGGACGATAACGAGAAACGGTATTCTTTTCATTTCTTTCTCCACGATTGAGTTTTCGCGAATCAAAGCTTGAGCTTCTTATTTCGCCTGCGCTAGCCCCGCAACAACTGCGGCAACTTTATCGAGTTGCTCATTCCAGCCCTCCATTTGACCGCTGTTTTTCGCGCTCTCCATGGGTTCACTTCCAATGAAGGTGAGTTTCGTCTGGCCGTTTCCAAAATCCTCAAAAATTACCACGTCGTGCGCATCGTCTATGGCCTCATGTTCTATTCCATACTCCGCAGACTCAACCTTGTTTCCCTTCGAGTCGGAAAAGTACATGGAGTAAACGATCTTCTCGTGCGGAACAATCTCGTGGTATTCCCCAGCATTCCAGCCCTCCTGCCCATCCGGCGTCCTCATGCAGAAGAGAAATTTTCCTCCTACGCGAAAATCGATCTCGCAAGCGGGGCAGCTAAAACCCTTCGGCCCCCACCACTGCATCACGTACTTCGGGTCTGTCCACGCTTTCCACACCAATGCGCGCGGGGCATCAAAAACTCTAGTGATAACCATCCGCTCTGTCTCGTTAACCGTGTTTTTTGTCATCTCTGCCCTCCTCTTTCTTCATTTGATTCACAACCACATCCAACTTGTCGAAACTCTCCTCCCAGAATCGGCGATAGCTAATCGCCCAGTCGCTGACTGTCTTGATCGCCGTTGGCCTAAGCGTGCACACACTCTCTCGTCCACGCTTCGTCTTGATCACAATCCGCGCCCGCACCAAGTAGGCGATATGTTTTGAAATCATCTGCTGGGAAAGTGCAAACGGTTCCGTCAATCCATGCACCGAGGCAGGCCCATGGGAGAGTCGCTCGATCATTGCCCGCCGGGTTGGATCCGACAAGGCCGCAAACGTTGTCCCTAATTTATCCACAACCACATGGTAGTGGATTATCTGTCAATGTCAAGGGTGGATTTTGCGATCCATGACTTCTGCTTACTGATCCCCAACGTTCCAGCGTTGGCCGGCAATTTTCTGGCCGGCTACACTGGAAGAGGCAGAACGTGTCAGGCATGAGCGGAAACCATCGGGCGATTTCCGGGAGCCTGTTTGCGGATTACTCCGGTTGCCGACAAATGCGACATCTGCAAAATCGCCAAAATGTATGGAACAATTGCCCCAGCATCCACGTACATCGGTGTAAGCTAACGCCGGGAGACAACCCCGGATTGTCTTCTTTCTGCGCAAGACCCGAGCTGATCGAGGAGGAGCGATGCGTTTGCGGATAGTGCTGGCGACATTAGTGCTTTTCGGCTGTTCGCTGCACGCTTTGGGGCAGCAACGAGACGTTCAACGACCTGACGGCAGGACCATTGCCGCGCCTCAAATCGACGAGAGCGTCAAACAATTGATGCAGAAGGCACGCGTAACTGGCGTTGGTATTGCGCTTTTCCATGCCGGCAAAATCGCGTATCTCAAGGCTTACGGGTATCGCGATACGGAAAAGGGCTTGCCGCTTACGCCCGATTCGGTCATGACTTCGGCATCGCTGAGCAAAGCTGCTTTCGCGAGTCTTGTGATGCTCCTCGTTCAGGAGCACACAATCGCTCTGGACAAGCCCATTGTGCAGTATCTGACAAAGCCGCTTGCCAACTATCCACGATACGCAGATCTGAAGGGCGACGATCGCTACCAAAAGATCACTTTACGTATGCTGTTGAGCCATACCAGCGGTTTTCCCAACTGGCGGGCCTTTGAAGAAGATAAAAAGCTTCGGATTCACTTCGAGCCAGGAATGCGCTATGCATACTCTGGCGAAGGCATTGATCTTGCGCAACTGGTCGTGGAGACCGCGACTCACAAGTCACTCACAGACTTAATGAATGAGAAACTGTTCGGGCCGATGGGCATGGGCCGCACGAGCATGGTGTGGCAGCCGAGGTTTGATAGCGATTTTGCAAACGGATACGACGAATACGGCCGCTCTCTCGGTCCCGAAGAACGCAGGACTCCCGATGCGGCCGGTTCGATGCAGACCTCGCTCAACGACTATGCCGTCTTCCTGAGCGAAATCATGCGTCGGAAGGTGTTGAGTACTCGCGCGGTTGGCTGGATGTTGAGTCCTCAGATTCGCATTCATTCCGAGCACCAGTTTCCGTCCCTGGACAACACGACCACAAGCGCCAATGATGACATTCGCCTGCGTTACGGACTCGGTTGGGGACTCTATTCCTCGCCCTACGGGAAAGCTTTTTTTAAAGAAGGCCACGACGAGGGATGGAGACATCTGGCGCTCTGCTTCAACAATGGCAGCGGCATTCTGATCATGACGAATAGTTCCAACGGCGAAGGCATTTTCAAGCCCCTTATCGACTCACTTTTGGGACCGACTTTGTTCCCGTTCAATTGGGAAACTTACACATCCTACGACTTACTTCCGCCGCTTCCCAAGCTCAAAGAACACAAGACTGTTTCTTTGTCGCCTGAAGAGCTGAACCGGGTTGTCGGCCGCTATGCGCTATCAGCGGATATCGTCTTGTCGGTCACAGTTGAAAATGGTCGGCTCTTTATCCAGGAGAACGATGAACCGAAGCAGGAATATCGTGCCGAGAGTACCCAGGATTTCTATTCCACGAGCTCAAGCGACGAATGCACCTTCAAGATGACAGGGAATGCGCCTGCACAGACGCTGGTTTTGCACCTTGATGGAAAGGATGTAGAGCTGAAGCGTCTTCCGTAAAAGCCTTTACGATCTCCTGAGTTCTCCATGCTTCGGGTATGTTGCCCGCCTTGGCCACCGTGGATGTATCACGGGCAAACCTTCAATAATCCAACGCCAGCGCTGGCCGGCAATTTTCCGTCCGGGCTACACTGGAGGAGGCAGCGTGCCGCGAGCTGCTCCTTCAAAATGATCTCTTTCGCAAACATCAATAAGCAGTATGGCAAGCAGTTGCTCTTCGTGGATGCTTCCTTTCAGTTGAATCCCGGGGAAAAAGTCGGACTGGTCGGTCCCAATGGGGCGGGCAAGACAACGCTATTCCGGATGGTGGTCGGGGAGGAAACTCCCGACGAGGGCGCGGTCTCTGTCCCCAAGAAGTTGACGATCGGCTACTTTCGCCAGGACGTCGAGGAAATGCAGGGCCGTTCGGTCCTGGATGAAGCAATCGCCGGCAGCGGGCGCGTCGGCGATTTGCACCACGAACTCGAAGCCTTGCAGCGGGAAATGTCCGACCCTGACAAGGCTGATGACATGGACCGCATCCTTGATCGCTTCGGTCACGTTCAGGAGGAGTACGAGCATTTAGGCGGTTACGCGCTCGAATCGCAAGCCCGTGAAGTGCTCCACGGTCTGGGGTTCAAAGACGATCAGATTGACGGTGACGTGGGCGCTCTCTCCGGCGGATGGAAGATGCGGGTTGCGCTGGCACGGGTCCTGCTCGGAATGCCAGATGTATTGCTGATGGACGAACCGACGAACCATCTCGACATCGAATCCATCATCTGGCTGGAGCAGTTTCTCAAGTCATTTCCCCGCGCGCTGCTGATGACTTCACACGACCGCGAGTTCATGAATCGTCTGGTCTCAAAGATTGCGGAGATTGATGGCGGCGAAATCATCACCTACTCGGGTGACTACGACTTCTACGAGCGCGAAAGGGCGGTGCGAGAGAGCAATCAGCAGGCAGCATTTGCCCGGCAGCAGTCCATGCTTGCCAAGGAGCAGCGCTTCATCGATCGTTTCAGGACGCACGCAGCCAAAGCGGCCCAGGTGCAGAGCCGGATTAAGGCCTTGGACAAGATCGAGAAGATCGAACTGCCCAAAAAACGGCAGGTCGTGAAATTCGACTTTCGTGTTCCGCCCCGATCCGGCGAACAGGTGGCCGTCCTTGAGAATCTGCATAAGAGTTACGGCCCGCGTGTGATTTATGACGGGTTCAATCTCACCATCCGCCGCGGAGAGCGCTGGGCCGTCATGGGGAGAAACGGCGCGGGCAAGACCACGCTGCTCAAGATGATTGCCGGAGCCAGTGCTCCCGATGCCGGAAGCGTGCGGCTCGGCGCCAGCCTGCATATGGGTTACTTCGCGCAACAATCGCTGGACGTGCTCAATTCCGATCTCACCGTCATCGAACAGTTGCAACAGGATTTTCCCCAGGACGGTCTCGGGGCGCTGCGGAACCTGGCGGGAGCATTCCAGTTCTCCGGCGAAGACGTGGACAAGAAGATTCGCGCACTCTCCGGCGGAGAAAAATCGCGGCTGGCCATAGCGCGCATGCTCTACAACCCGCCAAACTTCCTGGTGCTCGACGAACCTACCAATCACCTGGATCTTGCGACCAAGGAGATGCTGGTGGCCGCCCTGAAAGATTTTGAAGGCACCATGATCTTCGTATCGCATGACCGCACGTTCCTTCGCGGTCTCGGCTCACGTGTGCTGGAACTGGGAGGTGAGAGCGGCACCGACCGCAATCCCACTGTTTATCCTGGGTCGTACGTTGAGTACGTGCAGAAGCTTGGACATGAGGCGCCTGGGATCTATTCGTAGGGGTTGCAACGGAGCACGTCCCCCTGTTCCGGTGTTTTCATTTGGTTGCCTCCTACCTCCGTTCCTTGTCCCTGTTGGCTGGGCGTGATTTAATGCGTAGGATGACTTTATGTATCTCCTTCAAACGGGGTAACGCGACAACCTAACAGTGAAAAACGCAATAAGGAAGCTATTTTGAGACACTCGATCCAACGAAGGCCCACACCGACAAGTACGGTTGGCCGTGGCCGCGCCGTTAGGAAAATCGCCGCCGCTGACATTGAAATGACAACATGGGCGGATGACTTCATCTCTGTACAGCTTGGCGATAGCCTGGACCGCTATCAGCAATGGGAGACGCCAACCGTCATCGTGTCAGATGGCGGCTACGGAGTTCTCGGTTTCGAGGGCGACACCTCGGATCATCTTGGTTTGCCCCAATGGTACGAGCCGCATATTGCAGCATGGTCCAAACACGCGACGCCGTCGACCACGCTATGGTTTTGGAATTCGGAAATCGGATGGGCCGCAGTGCACCCCATCCTTGAAAGGCACGGGTGGCGCTATGTGAACGCAAATGTATGGAACAAGGGCAAAGGGCATATCGCCGGGAACGTCAACACTGCGAAAATCCGGCGGTTCCCCGTCGTCTCGGAGATGTGCGTTCAGTACGTCTATGAAGCCCGCATTAACGGCCTTCAGTTAAAGACATGGCTTCTTCAGGAGTGGAGGCGCAGCGGTCTTCCCGCCCGCAAAGCAAACGAGGCGTGTGGCGTTGCGGACGTTGCCACGCGCAAATATCTCGACCATGGACACCTCTGGTATTATCCTCCCCCGGCAATGTTCGTGAAGATGCAGGAGTATGCCAACAAGCACGGCGACCCCGCAGGACGGCCTTATTTTTCGCTGGACGGAGCGCAGCCCGGCACTTTGGAGCAATGGGCGGCCATGCGTTCCAAATTCAATTGCCCGCATGGGTTCACCAATGTTTGGGAACGCAATGCGCTGCATGGGTCAGAGCGCTTCAAGATCAACGGCGACAGCGGCAAGGCGATCCACTTGAACCAGAAGCCGCTCGACCTTACGACGATGATTATCAGGGCTTCATCGGATAAAGGCGATGTGGTGTGGGAACCGTTCGGCGGTTTGTTCACCGCCTGCCTTGCGGCCCGCAACAGCGAACGGCGGGCCTTTGGCGCGGAAATTGACCCGACGTACTTTCACTACGCGGTGAAGCGTCTCATTCAAGAATCTCGCCAATATCTTCTTCCCGGATGCCGAACCGCTGCTCCAGAGCTTGCCGGATAGCGTCGTCCGTGCCGAGGAATAGCAAGCGGCTCCATTCCGCTATAGTCAGGCCGTGGAGCGTCGTACCGCACACGCGACGCTTGAATTCTTCAATACCCGGATGAACGATACGGTCCATTTTTGCGAAATTCGTATCCAAGCGGTATGGGAACCGATTGATAAGCTGGCGCAGGAATACCTGATACTCCGTGGTGGGTTTGTATTTGCGCCCGTCCGCGCCCCAACTCGCTACTAATTTCCGGGCCTTTTCAAACTGCGCTGACGTCCCCTGCCACTTGTAACCGTTCGTGTTCGTCTGCTGAAGGTTGCGCGTTCTTGCCGTTGTGTCCTCAGGTTCCAGCACAAGGTAATCAGGCGGGTTGTGATAGTGGTTGTCCCGCGACTCGGCGACCGAGCGCCCCGAGACAATGCACACGTCGATGATTTTAGGTTCTCCGAAAATCAGTTGATCCGGCAGCCACGCCAACATGCAGACGTTCGTTTGATCTTCCTTGAAGTGATTTTGGCTGTCCTTAAAACGCGCCGTGATTTCCGTTGCCAGCGGGAACCACGCCTTTATTTCAAAACCCGGCGTGGGGCTGATCGTCGGGCCTACAAAGATCGTGTCGGGAAATCCGGGTCCTGCCGTTTCCACTCGCCCAACCCCTGATATTCGGCCTGATCGTTCAGAAATTCCACAGTATTGAACTCGATAAGGTTCCCCAACAGCGGCGACAGCTTGGAAACGACCTTCGAGAGATTGACGGCAGCATCCGGAGAAATCGGCTTTGAGATCGTCAGCACATCGAAAATGTGTCCGGCCAAACCTTGCAGGTGAATTGACGCAGAGGCCAATATGTCCCGAGCGTCAGGCATTGAACAGTTCCTTCACGTTCAAGCCCAGGGCGGCGGCGATCTTGTAGATGTTGATGAGGCTGATATTTCTCTCGCCGCGTTCCACACCACCGATGTACGTCCGGTCGAGGTCGCAAGCGAGCGCTAACGCTTCCTGTGAAAGCCCCTTCTGTTTCCGCAGTTCGCGCACTCGTTCGCCGAAGTGCTTTTGTATCTGCGCTTCGCGATTCGTTCCCATCGACGTTCATGGGATCATCATGGATGACGATAAGTCCACGGACTTTACGTATCTTACGATGACAGCCCTGATTCAGGGCATCGTTTCCCGGCCCTCTTGTCCCCGACCTATCCAACGCCACTGCCGCTGCCGTGTTTCTTCGCCGCTTTGTCTCGTTTGCCTTGCGCGAGACACAACGTGGAAGAGAAAATGAACCACGGAAAGGTATTTGGTGAAAGTCGCAACCTTCAACATTAACAACATCAATAAGCGCCTCGACAATCTCTTGGCTTGGTTAGCGAAAGCTGAACCGGACGTGGTTAGTCTCCAAGAGCTCAAGGCAGAGCAGGAAGCCTTTCCCGTGAATGCCCTTCGAACTCTCGGTTACGAAGCAGTCTGGCACGGAGAGCGCTCCTGGAACGGCGTGGCCATTCTCGCGCGAAACCATGTTCCCGTGGTGACTCGTACAAGTTTGCCGGGAAATTCTGACGATCATCAAGCTCGCTACATTGAAGCAGCGGTTCAGGGAGTCCTGATCACTTCCCTCTACCTCCCCAATGGGAATCCGCAGCCTGGACCGAAATTCAATTACAAGTTGGCCTGGTTTGAGCGCCTCATTGCCCACGCCGCCGAACTCATGGCGAGCGGCGCACCCGTGGTGCTGGCCGGTGACTACAATGTCGTGCCGACACCGCAGGACATCTATCCGACTCGGTCGTTGGATAACAACGCGTTAATCCAACCCGAGAGCCGACAGGCCTTTGCGCGTTTGCTGGCTCAAGGCTGGACTGACGCCATGCGAAAGCTGCATCCGGACGGGCCGCTCTGGACATTCTGGGATTACAAATTTGAACGGTGGCAGAAGGACAAAGGCATGCGACTCGATCACTTTTTGCTCTCGCCGAATTTGTCGGACCGGCTCGTGGACGGCGGTGTTGACCGATGGGCGCGTGGGCAGGAAAACGCGAGCGACCACACACCAACATGGATCATGCTCGATCTCTAGACCAGAGTCGAGATTCCAGCCAGCGTTTTTGGTCTGACCGTCTGACTGCTCCCATCAGCATAAAGACCCTAAACAACCTGCCGTTGGCAATTGCACGAATCCGGCAACAGATCCGAAGCGTAATCAGATATCGGTGATTAACACGGGAACACTTCGGCTGCAAATGAGAGTCCCCGACAACAACGACGCATGTGACCATCACGTGCGTTTCGCTTACCACAAAATGTTCGGTATCGTAAGCAGCCCCTACAACAAGGACTACTCGTACATCGAGCTAGCTCAGACGGTAAAACCCGACGGCGTGACGGGCACCTTCGAAGATTCCAATAGCCACAAATGTTTCGACAACGACGATCAAGGCATGATTCAGAACGACAGCGTCGCTCTGCAAAATGCACTCTCGCAAGCAAACAATGCGGACATGTCGATGCTAGGCCTAGGTTTCCTCGAATCTGCGGACAATCCTTGTCTAATCTTGCGGCGAAATACGAAGATCTACAGCCAGCAAAGACTACCCTGCATGATGCGTTCGTCAGAGCAAGCCAACTGGGGAACTTTCCGAGGATCTCCGAGGTACGACAAATAGGAGCACTCTTGAACGATGCTGCCGGCGAGATCGAAAGCTTTGCAGCCAAGGATAGAGGCCTAGTTAGCCCACCCGATGAGGGGGAGCTTAAACGAATAACAAGCGAGGCGAAAGACGTCGCGGCTGCGACCAAAAACGGAGGAGATTGTAGGGCGCCCATCGTATTGATGGAGTAAAGAAATCGTCCCGTGTTAACGGTGTGGCGGGAACTGGCTTTTTCCCGCCGCGATCGTCTTTGACACGCCTTTTTTGCCGGCAGCCAAACAGTTCGATCTTTGACGGCCGTCACCGATTCTTCAAAGACATTAAGATTTCAGAAGCGCATTTCCGGGAGCTCTGCTCTGAGACTCCGAGTAGAGACCTTCAAGGGACCAGTTTAAACAAGGGACCAGTTTAAACAAGGGACCAATTTAAACAAGGTTCCAGCCCCGTCAGCGCCTCCCTGGTAAGTTGAGCCGTAGAGGATTCCCTTCTTGTCGCGATACAAACCCGCTAGCGGGTTTGCCCCATCATTCCCGCGCTGAAACTATAGAGAACGGTTTCCTTGCCAGAAGTGTCGAGCTTGAAGACGACTCCACAGCCAAAACCTCCGCATCCGGTTCCGCCGGATTGGGTGGTGCCGTAGAGGTTCCCCGCTGCGTCCTGAACCATGGAGGAATACGGGCTGGCTCCATCTGCTGCCCCGGTGAATGAATACAGGACTGTTTCGTGGGCAGTCTTATTCACCTTAAATATCACACCACAGCCATCCTGACATGATCCACTGCCGCCATTGCGGGTGGTGCCATACAGATTGCCCGCAGCATCGAGTATCAAAGCTCCGTACCCAGGATATTGTCCGTCCGGAGCGCCACCGAAGGTGTGTAGCACGGTAAACTTCCCGGTCGCATCCACCTTGAATACCTTGCCGTCGCTTGAAGTACCGGTTCCGGAAGTGGTGCCATACAGGTTTCCTTTCGAGTCATGCACCAAACCTGCGAGAGGGGCCCCGCCGTCTTTGGTGCCGGCGCAGTTGTGAAGGACAGTCAGTTTGCCAGCCTTGTCCAGCTTGAAGATCGTGCCGAAGCGGGAGGTGCCACCGAAGGAAGTCGTGCCGTAGAGATTTCCTTTCAGGTCCTGAATTAATCCGCCGTAGGGATCCATCCCGTCTGCTTTTCAGTAAATTTGTAAAGCACAGTATCTTTGCCATGCAGATCCACCTTGAACACGGTGCCGCAGCCATATCCGGCGCATACTCCAGCGAAACTTCCACCCGCCAAGGTAGCGCCGTAGTAGTTGCCGGCCGCGTCCCGTACGGCGAGTCCGTAGGGCATTCCCCCGTCTTTCCCTCCGGTGAATCGGTACAACACGGTCTCCTTGCCGCTGGGGCTGAGCTTGAACACGACGCCGCAGCCGAAAAAGCACGCTCCCAGGTCACCGTAATCCGTTGCGCTATAAAAGTTGCCGGCCTTGTCCTGAAGGAAACTGTTGTTGTAGGGCTCCGCGTCGTTGGTGTAGTTGAAGGTGTTCAGCAAAGTGAACGTCTGTGCATGTGCCGATTGAGTTAGAACTGCTGATAGCACAAGCGCCACGAATGCCAGCGCTACATTTCTCTCTTGCGCTCTGATCGTTGCAATCCAGCCATGAGTTCGTACTGTTCTCATTTGGATGACCCTCCTTTTTTCGTTATCGTCTTAAATCTCACTCCCGCTGATTGCTGGCAGAATGGGTGCTATATGGTTGCTATGGCGTAAGTTTGAAGATGGTCCCGAGGCCAGCTGCACCTGCTCCGTAGGTCGTACCATACAGGTTGCCCTTCGTGTCTCGAAACAACTCCGCGTAAGGGGTCGCGCCGTCCTTTCCCCCGGTAAAGCGATACAGCACCGTCTTTTTTCCGGCGGTGTCCAGCTTGAAGACCGTTCCGCAGCCAAAGCTACCGCATCCTGTTCCCCCAGCATACGTAGTGCTATACAAGTTGCCGGCTGGATCCTGCACCAAAGCTGAATAAGGAGTTGCCCCATCTGCACCACCAGCGAATCGGTGCAACACGATTTCCTTGCCAGTCTTATCGACCTTGTAAACCACACCACAGCCTCCATCGCAGTGTGTGCTGCCACCGCCTTGGGTAGTAGTGCCATACAGATTGCCAGAGGCGTCGAGGAGCAGAGTTCCGTAGCTTGGATATTGTCCGTCCTGACCGCCGGAGAAGGCGTGCAGCACGGTGAACTTTCCACTGACTGTCAGCCTGAACACGGTGCCGTCGCCTAGTAAGCCGCTGCCTGACGTAGTTCCAAATAGGTTGCCTTTGCCGTCGCTGATCAGACCCGCGATGGGAAACTCTCCGTCCGTTCCTGCCTGGAATGTATGCAACACTGTGAGCTTGTCGGATGTGTCCAATTTGAACACGGTTCCGCAGCCACCGCCGCACTTGCTTTTAAATGCGCCACCGTTTTGGGCAGTTCCATAGAGGTTGCCAGCCGAATCCCGGATCACTCCACCGAACGGTCCTTCCCCGTCTTTTCCGCCTTTGAAGCTGTACAGCACTGTCTCTTTTCCGTTTTTATCCACCTTGAAAAGGGTTCCACACCCATAGCCGCCGCAGGCTGTGCCTGACGCCCCACCTGCAATGGTGGTGCCGTACAGGTTGCCAGCTGCATCCAGCGCCATAGGTCCGTGGGGCATTCCTCCGTCTTTTTTCCCGGTAAACCTATAAAGGACTGTCTGCTTGCCGGTCGGGCTTAGTTTGAACACAATGCCGCAGCCGAAAAAGCATTGTCCTAACGCACCGTAAGGGGTTGTACTGTATAAATTTCCGGTTCCGTCCTGGACAAAACTATTGTCGTAGGATTCTGCTCCGTTCATGTACTTAAGCGTCTGGAGCAGATTGAAAGTTTGTGCTGGTGCCGATTGCGTGGCGATCACTGTTATCACCAGCAATACTGCGAGCGCCCACGCCACACTCGGCATCCGCGGGCACATGGTTGAAATCGAGGACTGTGTGCGCACTCTGTTCATACCGTGTTCCTCCCTGGAAGTAATGGGGCTTTGCCACTCTGGTTGTGCCGCCACGATCGCCGACCGGGCCGAACTCGGCCCATAGATTTGGCCTTCATGGTAGGGGCCCCATGACATAGATAAGCGATGCCAATGTACACTGTAGTAGTTAGGCTGTTGTAAAAAAAATGTAAATTTCTAAATCTAAAAATTGCGCAGGTGTCTTCGGCTTCAAACTTGGAGTAGCATTCATGAGGCAACACTCAACGTTGATGCGAGCGTCAGCGGCGTGTGGGCCGAACGCGACCTTTTGTGGTTAAGAAGCTAAAGCCCTGATTGCAGAATCGATTGAGGCAGACAATACCAATCCTGCTTTAAGATAGGCGAACTATGACTCCTGCAAACGCATCGAGAGATGAGATTCCACCTGGAACCTTACACATGCTGATCCTCAAGACCCTCACGCGTGGCGGCGAACTGCACGGCTACGAAATCGCGAGGTCCATTCAGCAGTTTTCGCGCGACATTTTGCAAGTGGAAGAAGGCTCGCTCTACCCTGCACTGCAACGCATGCTGATCGCGGGCTGGGTAACAGCAAAGTGGGGCACAACCGCCGAGAACCGTCGCGCCCGCTATTACCGTCTTACCGCTGCCGGGCGGAAGCAGTTGGAGACCGAGGTTTCGCAGTACGAACGTGTCATGGGCGCCATCACGCGTGTGCTGGAGACCGCATGAGAGCAATGAAACGTCATGCCTCCCATCATTGAATATTTCTCCGGGTTCGGTCGGCGGCTGCGAATGCTGCTGCGCCGTGAACAGTTTGATCGTGACCTCGAAGAAGAGATGCGCCTGCATCTCGAATTAAAGGAACAGGAACTGAAAGATGCTGGGATCCCGCCGGAACGGACTCATTCTCTGGCCATGCGCAAAATGGGAAATGCACTTCTCTGGCGGGAGGAGAGCCACGGAGCCTGGGGCTGGAACTGGCTGGAGAATCTGTTAGAGGATTTGCGGTACGGCTTGCGTCAACTCCGAAAAAGTACGGGGTTCACGGCAGTGGCAGTGTTGACGCTTGCCCTGGGCATCGGAGCGAACACCGCGATCTTCACTTTTATTCAGGGAATGCTCAAACCTCTGCCCGTGCCCAACCCTGAACAACTTTACAGCCTGGGTGATAACAAGGTTTGCTGTGATCGGTCCGACATCCAGGAAAATTTCTCGCTTTATTCCAACGCACTCTACCAGCACATCCGGGCGAACACGCCGGAATTTTCCGAGGTCGCGGCATTTCGGCCAGGATTGGAAGGCTGGCTGGTTCACCGGATTGGCGAACCCGGTCCCGCGGAACTGCGCATCGGGCAATTTGTTTCTGGCAGCTACTTCTCTCTATTTGGCCTGCGTGCCATCGCGGGACGAACTTTGCGTCCCACTGACGACCAGCCCGGGGCGCCACTGGTAGCAGTGATGAGCTACCGGCTTTGGGAGCAGCAGTACCAACGTGATCGTTCGGTGGTGGGTAGCACTTTTCTAGTAAGCGGGCAGCCGGCAACGGTGATTGGCGTCGCGCCACCCGAGTTCACGGGCGAAACTTTTCGCTCCACCTATCGGACAGACTTCTGGGTCTCCCTGGCGATGGAACCGGTTCTCAACCAGGGTAGCTCGCTGGCTGCATTCCACGCCGGTGAGTACTGGCTTTACAGCATGGCTCGTCTAAAGCCCGAAGCACAATCTACACAAGCTGAGGCGCGGGTCAACGAAGAGATTCGGCAATGGCTGAGGGACAAACCTAATCTTTCCGACACCGACCGTCAACGAATCGCAAAGGTCCACATGGTTCTAACACCTGCCCCTAGCGGCATCAACAAGTTGTGGACCTCGTTCGCACCTTCGGCTCGGTTGTTGCTGATCGCTTCAGGTGTCTTGCTACTGGTCGCATGCGCGAATATTGCCAATCTGCTGCTGGCTCGCAGCATGGCGAACGGTTTGCAAACCGTGGTGCGCATGGCTTTAGCTGCAAAGCGGACTCGGCTGATCCAGCAAATGCTGACGGAAGGCGCTTTGCTCGCCTTACTTGGTGGGGCAGGAGGATTGGCTGTCGCTTATGCCCTGACGCGAACAATTTTGTCAGTGGTGTTCCGCGGCGCAAGTTATGTGCCCGTGGATCCAAATCCCTCAATGCCCGTGATTGCATTTGCTTTCGTGCTCTCGCTGTCTTCGGGACTGATTTTCACTATCGTGCCGGCATGGATCGCAACCCATGCCCGCCCCGGAGAAGTACTGCGGGGTGCGGGCCGTTCCACTGGTCGTAGCACTGCCTGGCCTGAGAAGGCGCTCGTGGCATTGCAGGCGGGGTTATCCCTAGTATTGGTTATTGGAGCAGGTTTGCTCACCCAAAGCCTTCGCAATCTGCAATATCAGCACAATGGCTTCGAGACTCAGGGACGACTCATTGTCAAGGTTGATCCCGCGTTATCAGGATATACCTTGCAACAGTTGCCCTCGCTGTACCAGACGCTGCAACGGCGCATGGCTCGGATCCCCGGCGTGCTGAGCGCCAGTTTGGCACTTCGTTGCCCAGCAGTAGGGTTGGCATGGGGCAACATTGTTTATACTGAGGGCCGGACGCCAGTAGCAGCCCCCGCTCAAGACATCGCTCGTTACGATCTTGTCAGCCCACACTACTTTGAGACAATAGGAACCCGTTTGTTGCGCGGGCGAGTCGTTGATGAACGCGACACTCCCAACTCGAACCATGTGGCGGTGGTGAATCAAAGCTTTGCCAACAAGTTTTTCCCTAATGAAGATCCCATTGGCAAACGTTTCGGAGAGGCTCATGGCCACAACCGGGATTATGAGATCGTGGGGATTGTAGAAGACGCTAAGTACCGCAACCTCGATGCGCCTGCAGATCCCATGTTCTTCAGGCCCCTTCTGCAGTTCGAGAAATATCAGGACCCTGATAACGAGCACTCTCAGATGTGGGGGAACTACATTGACAGCATCCAACTGCATTTTTCGGGGAACCTCGAAGATCTCAAGCCAGTCATACAGGAAGATCTGGCTAACCTGAATCCCAGCCTCACAATCATCAGCATGAGAAGTTTGTCCGAAGAGGTCGGCATTTTCTTCGTCAGGCCCCAGCTGGTGGCGGAGCTCGCCACCTTTTACGGGCTGCTGGCATTGATCCTGGCAGCGGTTGGCCTCTATGGAATCACGGCTTATACGGTCACCCGCCGCAGCCGCGAAATTGGCATCCGTATGGCTTTGGGAGCAGATCGCGGGAATGTGACTGCCATGGTTCTGCGGGACACCCTGCTACCCGTAGCTTGGGGCCTCGCGCTAGGAGTTCCAGCTGCATTGCTGGTAGGAAGTGCAATTACGAACCAGCTCTATGGGGTGACGGGCCACGACCGGAGCATTCTGAGTTCAGCGGTTCTTGTGCTCTTGGCATCGGCCTTCTTTGCCGGATTAGTTCCCGCAGCTCGTGCCGCCTCCTCCGACCCGATGCAGGCACTGCGAACCGAATGAAACTACTACCCTTCCAGTGTTCGAAAAGAATTGCTTGACAACTTAGCATGGTGCTTGCATAGTATATCTATGTAAGGCCTCTCTCCCGCGCAATGTAAGAACACAACTTGTGCAGCGCCAGCCTTGTGCGACGTCCAAGTTATGCCTATGCGCCAGATTCTGGTTCTCGGGGATGATGAGTCGGTTCGGAGCTCACTACAGCTATTTTTTGAGTCCGAGGGATACACCGTTCAACTTGCCGCCAGTGTCAGCCAAGGGTTGGAGTTTTTTCGTGCTACCCCGCCTAGTGTGCTGCTGTTCGACCTGCTGCTGTTGGATCGCGGGGCTCCGGACTCATTCCGTCAAATCCAGCAACTTGCATTCCCGACTCCAGTCATTGTCTTGGGCAGACCTTCGATCATCGATAGGATCCGCTTCCTTGAGCTCGGCGCTGATGACTATGTGACCAAGCCCTTCAGCGAACTAGAGCTACTGGCCCGCGTGCGTGCTGCCATACGCCGCTCGAAAAGTGCAGCCGAATGGGATGTCTTCGCTTTCGGCGATATCGAAGTCAACTTTTGCAAGATCGAATTGCGACGCAAGGGAGTTGCGGTGTCAATGACGCCGCAGGAATTCAAGGTTCTTAAGTTTATGATCCAGAATGCTGGACGTACGATTTCCCGCCAGGAGCTCCTCAGTCAAGCTTGGGGCTACCACAACTATCCGGAGACTCGCACGGTTGACAATTGCATCATGAAACTTCGGCAAAAGCTGGAGGGGAACCCTTCTCATCCCCGTTATTTTCGAACCGTTCACCGAGTCGGATACAAATTCGTGCCGTATGGGAACGAGGTCAGCTAGAAGGTTGCGTTCAAGAACCAGAGTTCGGTTAGGAGTGGACAACCGTTTCACTCTGGACGGGAAACTTGGCCTCCTGCCAGGCGTCGAATCCGCCAGTGACATTGGTGATATTGCGAAAGCCCGCACGCTGTAGCAAGCTGCATGCGATCATGCTGCGATATCCACCCTTGCAGTGGACTGCGATGGGAGCATCGTGGTCAATCTCTGGCGGAGAAATCTTGAAATTATCCAGCGGCCACCACGTTGCGCTTTCGATGTGACCTGCTTGCCATTCCGGCTCGCGGCGTACATCGAGCACCTGGGAAGTATGCTGCTTCAACTGCTCGCTCAGAGTTTGCGCTGTTATCTGGGATATGGTTGCCAGCGCAAAGCCAGCCAGCTGCCAGGCGGCCACTCCATCGCGTAAGTGTCCGCGGGCATCTTCGATACCGACTCGAGCTAAGCGCAGCCGCGCCTCTGCCAACTGTTCGGGAGAAGCCGCGATCAGCACAGGTCGTGCTGACAAGCCAAGAACCGTTCCGGCCCACGAAGCGAATTGTCCGGAGAGCGGGATGTTAATGGAGCCAGGGACGTGTCCGGAAGCGAACTCTTCGCCGGGGCGAACATCCAGCGCGAGCACATCGTCCTCCAGCATGGACTTCAATTCGACAGGTGCCACTGGTGGTAGCTCTGGCAGATCCGAGAGCGCGCTTGCGCCTGTGCGATTAATTTCGGCATCTTGCAGGAAGTATTCCGGACGCGCGGGAAGATTGGCGGTTAACTGCCGGACGAATTCTTGCTTGCTTTTGATCTGTAACGCATAGTTGGTGAGCCGCTCGGTACCGATGGTGGAAGAACGCTCGGCACGCATGTTCCGTCCGCACAAGGAACCGGCTCCATGCGCGGGATAAACCAGAACATGGTCGGGAAGTTTGAGCAGTTTGTCATGGAGGCTGTCGTATAGCATCCCCGCCAGTTCCACGGGTGTGTGCTTCTTGGAAAGATCAGGCCGACCCACATCCCCAATGAAAAGTGTGTCCCCAGTCAGCACTGCCCACGGTGATTTCGCGGTATCTTGCTCCTGGTCGGTGACAACCAGGCAAATACTCTCTTCCGTGTGGCCCGGCGTTTCCAACGCCTTGAGATGCACTTTGCCAACCTGCAATTCAAATCCATCCTGTACGTCGACGTGCGGAAATTTGGCTCCGGCGCTTGCTCCGATGTAAATCTTGGCCCCGGTTCGGGCAGCGAGCTCTTTGTGCCCGGAAACGAAGTCAGCGTGTAGGTGAGTTTCAAAAATGTGAGCGATTTTTACCTTGTGCTCTGTAGCTGCTTTCAGGTAGAGATCCACGTCACGTTGAGGGTCCACGACTACGGCTTCACCCTCGGACGCCAGCATGTAGGAAGCATGGGCCAAACAGCCGAGATAAAACTGTTCGAAGTACATGCGCTTGCCTCCAGAGAGAGCCGATTTCTCGCCTTACTTCGCCGACATCACCAGCTTAGCGATCGTCGCCAGCTGCATGTTCGACGTACCTTCGTAAATCTTGCCGATTTTCGAATCGCGCCAGTACTTCTCGACCGGATAATCCTTGGTGAAACCGTAGCCGCCGTAGATCTCGATAGCCAGGGACGTCACCCTCTCAGCAACCTGCGAAGAGAAAAGTTTGGCCATTGCAGCTTCTTTGACGAACGGGATGCCAGCATCCTTCATTCGGGCGGCGTTGTACACCATCAGGCGGGCTGCTTCGATTTCCGTAGCCATCTGAGCGATCTGGAACTGGATGCCCTGAAAATCGGAGATGGGCTTGCCGAATTGTTTGCGCTCCTGCGCATATTTGGCCGCGTACTCCCAGGCACCGCGGGCCACACCCGCCATTTGCGCACCAATCCCAATGCGGCCTTCGTTTAGAGTTTCGATGGCAATCTTGTATCCTTTACCCACTTCGCCGACCACATTGGCCTTGGGTACGCGGCAATCCTCAAGAATCAATTCACAAGTGGAAGAAGCGCGAATGCCGAGCTTGTCTTCCTTCTTGCCGACGGTGAAACCGGAGAAATCCTTTTCAATGATGAACGCGGTAATGCCTTTATATCCGGCAGCAGGATCCACGGTGGCAAAGAGAATAAAGATGCCGGCTTCCTTGCCATTCGTGATCCAAAGTTTTCGTCCATTGAGAACGTAGTCGCTACCTTTTAGTTCGGCTTTGGTTTGCAGTCCGAATGCGTCCGAGCCCGAACTGGCTTCGCTGAGTGCATATGCACCGCACAAGTCGGCTACCATTCGCGGCAGATAACGCTTCTTCTGCTCCTCGGTCGTCCAGCGCAGCAACGCGTTGTTGACCAGGGTGTTTTGCACATCCACAATGACGCCGGCGGAAGCATCCACGCGCGAAAGTTCTTCCACTGCCAGGATCGCCTCGAAGAAAGTGCCACCCGCCCCTCCATATTGCTCGGGCACTTCGATCCCCATAATCCCCAACTGAAAAAACTGGTGAATCAGGTCCTTATCGAATACGCCTTTCTCGTCCATTTCCTTAACCAGGGGACGGACTTTTTCTTCGGCAAACTGGCGGATGTTGTCACGGAACAGAATTTCGTCCTCGGTGAAGCTGGTCAGCGGCGTAGGCGCGGGAAGCTGCAGAACATCAGGCATATGAGTACCTTCCGAAGCAGGATAGCGAAACTATGAATTTTAGCACCTCTGTGAGCTTGAAGGGTCTGTGTTATCGGACGTCGCTGGTGTCTTAATTCCGGGCGCCGCCGCGTACCAGCTTGAGTCCGTCGGCTTGCAGAATGCGTTGAATCTGATTGCGGGCATGGACAGCCCACGGTCCGCTGGCATCCAACTTGACGTAGGCACGCCAATGCTTCAGAGCTTGGCGTGGCTGCCCAATTTTCTCGTACGCCAAAGCCACATTGTAATGAGCATCTCCGTAAGTGGGAGCAAGCTGAAGCGCCGTGTTGTAGGCTTGAATGGCTTCGGTAACACGGCCGGTTTCATCCAGCACGTTGCCCAGATCGAAGTAGGCGAGCGCATAGCGCGGATCAATGGCAATGGCGGCCCGGTAGTGTTTTTCCGCCAGCGCATGGTCCTGCCGATTGTAGTACAGCGTACCTAAATTGATGTTTGCGGCTGCGTGCTGCGGATCGAGTTCCAAGACTTTCTGATAGGCCGCGATCGCCTGTACCTGATTGTTGGGATCTTCTTCCAGCGCAATCCCTTCGGCGAAAAGGCCGGCGATGTCGGCGGGTGGCCCGCTGGGTCTGCTGACTGCAACGACCTTGGCTCCGACATTATTACTTTGCGGTGAGAAATCAAACAGAAACTGGCCCGCTAGCGGCTCGACGACTCTGCCCGCATGGCGAAAAGCGATGCGCCGGCCCGCACTGTAGGCACTCGCCTCCAGCAACGGGTTTTCCATTCCGGCAGCCTGCTTTTGCATAGCTGCGAGTGACTCGCGGATTACTGCGGGCCGCACCTTGTGGGCGCACAGATCGCGCACTTTCTTAATTTGCAGGAGATCGAAGAAAGAATAGCTTTCAGCGGCAGCCAGCAGTCCAGCTTTTTCCCAAGCTGCCAACTGGCGCGCTGTGAGCCGAAGAATCCGGAGCAGCTCTGCTCGACTGTATCGGTACACAGTAATAAGGATCGTACAGTTCTCATTATCGGGAAGCGTAGTTGCATTGGCAAGTGGAAATCGTGGCTGAAATGAACCTGGAATGGCAACTTTGCACCCTCATTGGTGCAAGTAATTGCATCCCCTGCTACTAAGAACAAAAAGACTTTCACCGCCGAGATCACGGTGATGTCCACAGAGGACGCGAAGAATGTCTCCGCGCGACTTGTTATTATGAAGCGTCTCCGGGGAGCCGCATGAAACGCAAGACTGTCCGCGAACTCGAATCCACCAAAGAAATGACCGGACTGGTCGAGCAGGCCTGCCTGGTGGCAAAAGATGCCGCATTCAACCTGCGCGATTTTTTGGAGAATTCCTCCAATATGGCATTTATCGCAGTGCAGGACTGCGAGAAGGAACTGGACCGCGCGGAGCGGAAAATTGACGATGGCATCACGGGGGCCATCACGCAGGTCACCGAGACGGAAGCGCGTGAATTGCTGGCCTGCTTAAAGTTCATCATTGACCTGGAGCGCATCGGAGACCTGACTTGGTCTGTGACGCAGCGTTTGCAACGGCTGACCCCGAAAATTCTGAAGGACGATCGTCGCGACTTGATCGCCATGGCGGACATCCTGGAAAAAATGCTGGAAGCAGTGCATCGCGGCTTCGTCAACCGCGACCTCGAAACCGCAAACTGGGTTTTGCAGACTGATCCGCAGATTGATCAGGTTTGCCGCGGTGTGTTCCAGCGGCATTTGGAAAGCAAGAGCAAAGACCAGTCCCGCGATTACAGCACGAGTCTGCTCCTGATGGCCCAGGCATTTGAGCGTGCCGGAGACCATGCAAAGAACTTGGGTGAGGAATTGGTGCATCTGGTAGAAGGCAGAAGTGTCCGCCACGAGCGTAAAAGGTCCGGAGGAGGCAGGGCCCGTCAGGATGCCTGAACGATCTTTCTTGAGCTGGCCAATGCTAGAGAGTATTTACTTTCCACTGGCGACGACAGGGGCTTTGCTTGCGGCGGCAATCTCGGCACGAAATTTCGCTGCCTTGTCGGGTTGCTTCATCGCCTCGTATTCCTCCGCCAAATCAGCGCGTGCGTCGTTGAGCCAGTTCGGAGGTGGGTTGGTCTGCTTCATGAGAATTTCATAACCGCCACGGCTCTGCGCCTCTGCCTCTGTATAGCGGCGCTCGCGCAGGAGCGGACGCCCGAACCGGATCCTGGCGATCCCTACCAGTTGATGGTCGAGAGATAAGGTTTTCGCGTACATGCTGAGTGCTTCCTGAAATAGACGCTCTGCTTGAGCGTAATTTTTCTCTTCCACGTAAACGCCCGCCAGGTTCGACAAGGCCACGCCAATGTAATAGTGTTTGCCGTTGTACACCGTGCGGTAGATGTCCGCCATGCGACTGAAATCCTGCTGGGCTTCGTCTAGCCTGCCCTGCCGCTGCGCGATTTTGCCCAAGTCGCTCACGGTCGAAGCGACCCGCGGGTGCACCTTACCGTAAACTCGCTCCTCAACGCCAAGGGCCTGATGCAGCATGTCCGAAGCTTCCGATAACCGGTCCTGCGCTACAAGGGCCCGGCCCAGCATAGTCATAAGAGAAGCCGTTTCCGGGTGATCCGTACCGAAAAACGATCGAATGATATCGAGGGCTTCACGATCGTATTTCTCTGCCTCTTTGTAGTTTCCGCGCTCGTATTGGATGGCGCCTAGGTTCACCATATCCTCGGCCACATTCGGATGACGATCGCCATAGAGTTGACGATCCATGGCCAGGGCGCGCTGGTTGAGGGATTCAGAAATGTCATAGTGTCCGAGGTAGAACTGTGTGTTCGCCAACTCTCCCAGACTGACGATCAAATCGGCAGTGCTACCGCCGGGTGCCGACTGAATTCGCACCGCTTCTTCGAGGACGGGTATAGCTTGGTCGTACTCGCCACGCTGATCCAGGGCCCTGCCCAGTGCGTAGGTAGCTTTCCCCAGAGCAGGATGCGTGGGCGGCAAAAGACGCTTATCTATGTCGAGCCCTTGCCGGACTAACTTTTCTTCATCTTCGTATTGTGCTTGGTCACCGCGCAATAGGCCGAGCGTTACCAGGCTTTCCGCCACTTCGGGTGCGTCCGGACCGAATAGCGCCTTGCGACGATCCAAGGCCAAGCTCAGCAGTTGATCTGCCTGATCCAGTTTGCCTAGCTGGTTGTAGATGCTTCCGAGAGTCTGGTAAAGTTCCGCCTGCACTTTGGGCTCAGTGTTGAGTGCTTGCGCCTCACGTACGCCGCGGTCCACCATCGTAATCACGCGCAAGTCACCCGACGGGCCTACCGATTCATCGCCACCCTGAAACAGGTTCATCATGAAACGCTGGACGCGCTCGGTGCGAGCGGCCTCGGCTAGTGCGGCGTTCCGGGCCCTGGCCAACCGCACGGTGAAGAAGATCACCAAGCCGACAATGACCACGAGCACAAGAGCAGACGCTGCGACGGAGCGTTGGTTGCGCCGTGCAAACTTTCCCAACCGATAACGCAACGAATCAGGACGTGCTTCAAGTGGCTCCCCGTTCAGATAGTGATCCACATCGCGGATGAGTGCTTCGACCGACCGATATCGCCGTTCTGGATCTTTATGCATTGCGGTCAGAACGAGTACATCCAGGTCGGCCCATGATGCCTTGCTGATTCCCGGGAACCGCGGGGCTGACTCGTCCGCGGTTTTTACATCGGACGGCTTCTCCGGTTCACTTTCAACGATCACCGTCTCCGCTTCAGCCGGCGTGCGCTTCGATAAGTCGAATGGCAGACGGCCCGCCAGAAGTTCGTAGAGAACCACGCCGAGGGAATAAACATCGGTATGAATTCCCAGCCGATCACCGCGGATCTGCTCTGGCGCAGCATAAGCAGGCGTCATGAGCCGCAATGCGGTTTGCGTCTGGTCCGCGCTGGCGTCGAGGGTCTCGATTTGTTTAGCGATGCCGAAATCCAACAGCCGGACCGTGCCGTCGGATTTCACAAAAATGTTGGAAGGTTTTAGATCACGGTGGATCACCGCGTGTTGATGAGCGTACTGTACAGCCTCGCAAACCGCGCGAAACATGCGCAGACGTTCTTCGACGGTGGAATTGTGCGTGCGGCAATATTCGGTGATCGGCACGCCCTCCACATACTCCATGACGAACCAGGGCGTACCGTCCGCCAGGGTGTCAGCGTCGTAAAGGCGTGCGATGGAAGGGTGATTCAGTTGCGCCAGCGTGCGCTGTTCGCTGGTGAAGCGTTCCCTGCGCGCGGGTGACAGCCACGCATCACGAAGGATTTTGATCGCGACCAGATTGCCTAAATCAGGGCGCTCGGCAAGATAGACAACACCCATCCCGCCTTCCCCGAGCAACTCCATGATGCGATAGGGGCCGAATTCTTTGACCGGAAGCGAGTTGGGGAGTTCATCGTCGAGAACATGACGTGCGATGTGGGACAGATCATGGTCGAGCAGCGATGTGCCCCGAGCATCTTCCTCGACCAGGGCTAAGACATCTGCAACAAGCCCCTCGTCTTCGCCGCAGGCGGTCTTCAAAAACGCCCGCTGCTCAGGCTCGGGAAGGTCTGCCACGTCATGAAATAGCGATTGGATTCGCTCCCAGCGAGTGCTGTCCATTATTCTTTGTGCCTGTTTGGAACGGACTCTCTTCCGTTCTGATCTCGATCTTTAAAATGTAAGAAATCTAAAACCAAACCCGAGATCAAAAGACGGCGGACGGGAATGCCCGCCCTACTCCAGCGTTAACTGGCTCGGCGAAGCTCATGGGCGAGCCAAGCCTTGGCCGCTCGCCAATCGCGAAGGATCGTGGCCTCCGACACTTCCAGCAAAGCAGCAGTTTCGGTGACGTCGAGCCCGCCGAAAAATCGGCTCTCCACCATCATGGCTTGACGAGGCTGAATGCGCGCCAGTTCTTCGAGGGCGGTATCGAGTGCGAGCAAGTCTTGCCCGCACGAGGCCCTTGCCTGCTGCGTTTCGTCAAAGGTGATGACTGTGACTCCCTCGCCCCCTCCCCGCTTGAACGCGCTTCGTCGACGGGCGGCCTCGACCAGGACCTGGCGCATGGCACGAGCCGCGATTCGCTTGAAATGAAGACGCGATGTGGAAGCAAAGCCAGGAGATTTCGCCAGCTTGACCCAAGCCTCATTGACCATTGTCGTGGGACTGAGGGTAGCGCCGGGGTCGCTTCGCCGTAGGCTAGAAGCCAAGCGGCGAAGTTCCTCGTAAGTCACACTGAACAAATGATCCAGCGCCCGCCTTTCCTCCGGCGTTTTGCCTAATTCTTCAGGCAGAAATCCAGACGAAGACCGACTATTTCGAAACGGCATGACAGTTTTGCCCGTGGTTTTACGCAATGCGTAGTGAAGGCCGGCTGCGGGGGAAACCACCCAGGAGCGGGCGGAGGAGCACAAGCATTCTCAGGCCGAAATGCTATCAGTCGCGGACGACCCGCGCAACCGCTATGACGTCATTCCTCATCAGCGGCATGTTCCACGCTGGAAGTCATTGCTCTTATGCGACTTACAGGCCGAGAAAACAAATCAGTCAAGGGGCAGATCCGAAGCTATGCCCTGTCGAGCAACAAATACAAACCCACTATATAAAGGAGCCGTATATGAGACACAGGATCGTCGCTTACTGGATAGTTCTCACTGCCTGCTTGTTGCTAATCCCTTCTGCGTCTGCGACGTGGAGCGGTTTTCGCACCATGGGGGCAACTGCCACACTTGGAGAACCATCGTGTGTTCAACTCGCCGCTCAAAATATTGTATGCGTGGCCCAAAGTCAACAGAGTACCTTGATGGCAAATCAGTTTATCAACAATGCCTGGTCAGGCTGGACCAGTCTAACTGGCGCCGTCTCCTCCGACCCTAGTTGTTTGAATGATGGAGCGGGCAAGGTGGTTTGTGGCGTGAGGAGTGGCACCAACACATTGGTTGCAACCGTGTTCGATGGCACGACCTGGAGTCCTTACATCGACTCTACCGGGCAGATCTTCTCGCAACCCAGTTGCGCTCTTCTGCGGAGCACAAAAGTCCTTTGCGCAGCTCGTAGCAAGACCAGTACGCTCGCGAACTCGGTTCTGAACACCAGTACCTTGGCTTGGGGGACGTTCAAGACTGTCGCGGCCATATTGACGTCTGCACCAGGTTGCGCGAACGACAACGACGGCGACGTGATTTGTGCGATGAATGCGCTTGTTGCCCCCACCAACAACACGATCGTCGTAAACCGCTTCGATGGCTCCAAGTGGGCGGGTTTCTTGACGTTGCAGGGCAGCATAAGCGGCAGCAACCCGAGTTGTACATCAATGGGGGTCAAGGGGCAGGTTGTATGTTTCGACCGGGCCAACAACACAGCTATTTACGCAAACATGTTCAAGAGCGGGATTTGGCAAAACAGTAACTGGACTGGGTGGCGCGCGATTACCGGTGCCTCCGTTGGTCCACGGGTGAGTTGCGGAATACCGGCAGCCGGATCCCTGGCTTGTGGGGTTCTCTTTTTGGGAGACTCATTCATGTACACGGCTACGTTCGACGGGACCAATTGGACGGCGTTCGCAAAAGTGGGCACGAAACCGATTGCTGCCGGCCCTGCCTGCACGACACAGAGCACCGGGAAAGTTATCTGTGCTGCGGTCGGACTCAATTACCAGGCAGGAAGCATAACTGGTCCGTAGCTTCAAGTTACGTGGCCAGAACTCGCGATGGGCAGGGGTTCTGACGAACCCCTGCTACTTAAGTCAATGGAAGTATTTGCAATTCCGGGGGCCCATTCTGTGCTATGGTTACTGCCCATTGCGGGCCCCAGGAGTCAAAACTGGAAAATGCGCCGTCCCCAGGCGCGCGGCCAGCCGATTCAGCAGCACGCGCTTCAATCAAGGAGAGCTCGATGAAGACCAGTCACGTTAAAGTCCAGGTGTTCGCAGTACTCGTAGTCATGCTTGCGGCAAGTGCGACGGCGCTTCACGCCCAGACCTATGCCGTGCAGTACAACTTTGGCAACGTCACATGCGATCCGCTTAACCCGGCCTTTTCGGGCATTATCGCGCAGGGCAGGGACGGCAATATGTACAGCTCGACCGCGACTGGGGGATGTTTTGGTTCCAATGGCGCCGTCTTCAAGATCTCGCCCAAGGGAAAGCTTTCTGTGGTGTACAGCTTCAACCACGCAATCGGGGACCAAATCCTGGCCTTCAGCGGCGCGACGCTGGGGACGGATGGAAATTTCTGGGGCACGAATGAAGGGGGAGATTTTGGTGGGAATGTATGGAAGGTAACAGCGGCTGGCAAGGAAACCCCTATCAACGTTTTCGGCGGCACTAAGGAAGTCAACGGTATCGAGCCCACGGCTCCGCCAGTGCAAGGCATGGACGGCAACTTCTACGGCACGACGAATCAGGGAGGGAACGTCACGAAGTGTACGTACAACTTCGGCGGGTGCGGCGTCATTTATCGGATTTCGCCCTCAGGCAAGACGTTCAAAGTCATCTACACCTTCGATCAAACCAATGGCGCAAACCCTGACTCCCCACTGATTCTGGGGACAGACGGGAATTTCTATGGGACGACGTACTACGGGGGAACGGTTGGGAAAGTCTTCAGGAACGCTGGCGTTATTTTCAGGGTCACCCCTGCCGGCAAGTACACGGTCCTCTATGCCTTCTGTGCTTTAGCCAACTGCCACGACGGGTCCAACCCCATAGGCGGTCTCGTGCAAGGTACGGACGGCAATTTCTATGGAACCACTGAGTATGGCGGCACCTCAACCATCCTTCCCGAGGGAGTCGTATTCAAAGTCACTCCAGCTGGCAAGCTCACCGTGCTCAACAGCTTCTGCACTCTTGCCAGTTGCAAAGACGGATCCAACCCTTTCGGTGGTCTGGTGCAAGCGACCGACGGCAACCTCTACGGAACCACCTTCGGCGGCGGCGCCACCAACCAGGGAACAATTTTTCAGGTCACGCCAAAAGGCAAATTCACCATTGTTCACAACTTCCAGGACGCTACGGGTTCCTTGTTTGGTGAGTTCCCTGAAGTTACTCTGATTCAGAACACCAACGGGATTCTATACGGAGACACGATGAACGGCGGTACTTCCGGCCGCCGCCAAGGCGTTTTCTACAGCTTTGATATGGGCCTGAAGCCGTTCGTCAGTATGGTTGCATGGTACGGTGCGGTGGGAAACACCATCGAAATTCTAGGTCAGGGATTCAAGGGAACAACCGCAGTTTCCTTTAACGGTACGCCGGCAACGTTCAATGTCGTTTCCGACAACTACCTGACGGCAGTACCTCAGCCCGGCACTACTTCGGGCCTGGTGACCGTGACCACCCCTGGCGGAGTGCTGACCAGCAACCGAGCATTTCGTGTGCACCCTGGAAATATTACCTTCACTCCGACCAGTGGCCCGGTGGGGACCCAGGTGACGATTACCGGAACCAATTTTACCGGCGCCACGAGGGTCACTTTCGGCGGGGTCAAGGCGACCACATTTTCGGTGGACTCCGATACCCAGATCACGGCCACTGTTCCAGTTGGAGCGAAAACCGGCAAGATTCAGGTGACGACTCCGCAAGGGACGGGCACGAGTGCCACAGACTTCACTGTGACCCAATGATCTAGGCCGCTGGGTATGAGCAACCCAACCGCCCCACGGGGCGGTTGGCTGTTTGCGAAGAAAACTTGCAATCTAGACAGGTCCCGTGGCTTCCGGTTCCGTGGCTGCGGAAGAATTCGACCTTCCGCAGCCTGGTAAGCGCCCATTCTTATGGGTGAGCTGTGGGTTTGGCCTTTCTCTTCGTCGCTGGCCTGGAAGTTTTCGCCGGTCCTTCCTGTTTGATCAGAGTCAAGGAATCCGCTGCGTTGAATGGGAATTCGCGAATAGACTTTTGTCCCGTAGTGCTTAGGGTGATGTCCACACGCCGATTGCTGGCCAGAAGGATCGTCTTCATATTGTCGAGCACTCTCCTGCGTTGATCCGGGGTAAGCTCAGGGTTCCGCTCGACCGCATCTTTCACCTGGGCTTCATCCAGATTCTTTTGCTCGCCAAATGCTTTCGTTTCGAGGTTGGCTTCGGGAACGCCATGTTCGATCAGGAAACGTTTGGTGCGTTCGACGCGCCGTTCTGAAAGGGCCTGATTGTATTCTGCGGAGCCTCGTGGGTCAGCATGGCCTTCGAGGGTCAAGTGAGCATCTGGCTTAGTCTCGCGATACTTTTTGAAATCTTCCGCCAGAGAAATGAGTGTTTGCTCCTGGCTGGCGAGCAAGCCGCCGTCGGGTTTCGCGATTCGTGGCTGATCGGTCGCAAAGTAAATACTGTGCAGGGAAAGTCTGGCTTCGAGGCGGATGAACTCAGGGGAAACCGGGGGAGGGTTCTCCACCATGACCTGGACAGTAGCCTGTGTGTTCAGGCCACGTTGATCACTGCACGTCGCAGTCACTGTGATGGGGCCGGCGGAAGCGCCGGATGTATTCAGAGTTGCACTGTTGCCGCTACCTGAAACGTTGCCGCCACTTGTTGTCCACCCGTCCATGGTGACAGGGGCGTTGTCCGGACTGGTGCATGTGCAACTGATCGTGGAAGGGTTACCGGTCTGCACTGTCGCCGGATTGGCCGAACACGAAACGACGGGCGGATTCTTAGGCGGTTCCTTTACTATGAAGGTCGCCATGCAGCTCGCCTCTCCACCTTTTTTCATTCTGTGATCGGAAATATGTGCGGTGGCCGTGTAACTGCCGCCCGCCACTCCATTGGTGTCAATGCTCGCGGTATTGTCCTTGCCGGTAATTTGCCCGCCGGTGCTGCTCCAGGTGTAACTCAGCGTGTGCTGGGAATTAAAATTGTTGCCGGTGGCAGTCGCCGTAATCGGCTCGCCCACCATGACTTCACTGGGACTGACGGTGCAATTTGCGGAGACTGGCAGCTCAGCGCGTTCCCCACCGAACAAAAACACAACCCCGGTTTGCAGTCTTACGCCTCTGACATCGGTGGCAGAAACGGTCGAGTCAGGGCCTAAATGATGATTCGAGAACACGTAGTCAGCACGCAGTAGACGCAAAGCGAAGTGCCTATTCAAATTCACATCAAGACCGCCACCCGCCATAAAGCCGAAGCGGTCATCGCCCTGAAAGAGATCGGGGGAAAGGCGATGTCCGCCCACCAAAGCTTCGAGAAACGGTGAAAAGTAGTGGCTGCGGAAGGTCACCTTCGGCCCCAGCGAGAGGTTATAGAATGCGGCGTCGTCAATTCGTTTGCCTATACCGCTCTCATTGCTGTCCCAATGCCCGCTGATGTCGCCTGTCAATCCGATCCAATGGTTAAAGTTGTAGGTGACGCTGGCGCCGATGCCCCGCGGATTGGACTCCAGACGACTGGTCACGGGGAGCAATCCTCCTGGAAGTATGCCGTGCACGTCGGCGCCGGGATCAAAGAAGGAATATCCGCCAAAGAGTTCCCACTTGGGAGCAGGCTGATCCTGCCCTGCGGCAAGCGTACTAACGCAGCACAGGAGAGCAACCACTACCAATGGCATCACTGCAAGCTTGCCAAAAGAGGTCTGAGAGCGAGATGACATATGGAAATTCCTCCGAACTTAATAACTCGTAATACGGCTTCGATCCCACCTAGCTGTGGGCCGGTACTAAGCCGGTCCACTGCTGCATGCCTCCTACGGAGCTGTCACCGTATTGCTGTCCAAGGTGACCGCGCCGTTCCGTGCCAGTGCTCTGCCTGTAAGAGTTGCACCCGTGTCCAGCGTGATGGACTGCAACGACATGATGGTTCCCTCAAAGATAGAGTTTGTTCCCAGGGTGGCTGAGCTCCCAACTTGCCAAAAGACGTTCTTAGCCTGAGCGCCGCCAGCCAGAATCACCTGCGTACTTCCCAGGGTTGTGAGTGTGGACCCGATCTGGAAAATGAACACGGCATTCACATTGCCGAGCGCGTCGAGAGTCACGTTACCTGCGGATAACATGACCGTGCTCGAGTTCTTGTAGAGGCCAGGGGGGAAAGTCAGGCCGCTCATATCTCCAGGAAGAACCGCTCCTCCTGGCAACCCCGCGGTGTAGATATACGCGGTAGTCAAGTCGAGCTGAGCCTGCGCTGCGACCGGGTCGGTTATGTGCATTACCGCCGGTGGTGTCAGTGTTCCGGGCGGGAACCCCGTAACCGCGCTGCCCGGGCTTAGCCCCAGATCCCCACCAGTAATAATGGTCGGACCCGTGTTTGTGACTGTAGAGCCCGCTAGGACTTCGAATGTCGCGGCCGATCCCAAGGGAGGCGGCGTTGCAGTACACGTCACCGCAGAGGTCGTGAAGCTCCAGACAAAGTTACTTGCCAGGGGATTGCCAAAGAGGTCCTGGGCACCTGTCGTGATGGTGGCGGTATAGAGGGTGTTCAGTGCCAGAATGCTGGTTGGCGTGAAGGTGGCTACCCGGCTGGGCGCATCGTAGGTCACTTGGCCTGCTACGGGGGCCGCACCGGCCAATGTAAAAGTTGTGGTATTGATGGTCGCAGGATTCATCGCCGTGCTGAATGTGGCGACAACTGTAGTGTTGGGACAAACGCCGCCGGTGCCGTTAGGGGGACCAACCGAAATCACCGTGGGAGGTCCTGCCTGACAGAGTGCGTTGCCGGTTGTGAAGGTCCATACCAGTTTGCTCGCGAGTGCATTGCCAAACAGGTCTTTGGCTCCGGTCGTAATCGTGGCGGTATAGAGCGTGTTCAGTGCGAGAGTGCTTTGTGGTGTAAAGGTCGCAGTCTTGCTCGACGCAACGTAAGCCACTTGTCCGGCAACCGGTGTAGCGCCAGGCCCAGTGACAGTAAAGGTCGTGGTGTTGATCGTAGAAGGATTCATCCCCTCGCTGAAGGTGGCGGTAATGATCGCATTGGGACATGCACCATTCGAGCCATTCGGAGGGGCTGTGGAAACCACCGTGGGCGGTGTCAAGCCGGGAGTGGCAATGGCATTCTTGTCCGGATCGCTGCATCCGGCGCCGAGAATAAGCAGCAAAAATGCCGCGAACCACAATGAACGATTTTTGATTCTACGCATCACGTCACCTTTTCCTCTCGGCTTAAAAACCACCGCAAAGTAAAACTCAGAGCTGTGCATTCAAGAGGAAATTTTAGAGGGAGGTATCGTCAGCAATCTGTTCAAAATTGGACACCTGTTCAAGAAATTGCATCGAGGAGTACAGAAACGGGAAAATAAGGCCACAAGCCCCGGCGACATGCCGACCGTGAACAGTTGGTGAGCGTAGAAAGTAGGGATCGAACCTTCAATCTACTAGAGGGTCACAATCGTTCAAGACAGTGGAATCCGGGACCGAGATGATGAGGGATATCGTGACTTTTATACTGCTGAAGTCGAATCAAGAAGTAGGCTGATATGACATCTCGCACACGTGATGCACGCAGCACCTCGCAGTTTTCGTTGTGGGCTGGGCTCCTATTGACCCTAGCTGCGACACAAGTTGGATGTAACCGCGCGGCCAGTCAACAGGCAGCACCCTCCCTCGAATTGAAAAGCAGCAGTTTCACCGGAGATACGATCCCAAGAACATACTCTTCTTGTGACCACCAGGACGGCGCGGCGCCGGAACTATCCTGGAGTGCTCCTCCTGAGCATACGCAGAGCTTCGCACTGATTGTGTTCGATAAGGACTCCCCATTCGGATTTAAGTTCACTCACTGGTTGCTTTACGACATTCCTTCCGACAAACGCGAGTTGCCAGAAAATACTCCGAAACAGGAACAATTACCCGACGGCTCCCGCCAAGGCAAGAATGACTACGACCGAATTGGCTATGTGGGGCCATGCCCGCCAAGGGGGACTCATCATTACGTCTTTACTCTCTACGCCCTCGATACAAAGCTGAACCTGCCCTCTGGAGCATCGAAGAAGCAGCTCATGAAAGCAATGAACGGGCACGTTCTGGCGAGTGGCGAACTCGTAGGACGTTTCCAACATTAGGCGAGGGGGAGGTTGATGAAGGGATTTCAGGAGGGATAGGGTCGTTCAGGACGAACCATTGTGCATGACGGAAACATTCTGGCGCCAAACGCCGGGTGGCGCGCCCGTAATGCGGTGAACCCATCTGGTCATGTGGGCTTGGTCGGCGAAACCGGTGTCGGCTGCGATTGTGCACAGGCAATCCGATCCTCTCGTGACGCGCAGCCATGCCGAACGCGCTCGCAATTCGGCACGTAAAACCGATGGTGCTACGCCGTACGCCGATGTGAATCCTCGCGACACGGTTTCTCGTGCAAGACCGTTTATTTCTGCCCACTCACCAATCTCCGTTGCAGCATCTTTAGCCAGATCAATCAACAGCAGATCAGGCCAATCATTTTTTTGCCCCGGCGAAGGCCGACTCTTCATCCGGAGAGTGTGCTCTAGTAGATGCGCCGCTTCAATGACATCCCGTTCAGCAGTTCGCGCAAGTTCGTCCACATCGTCCAAATGGTAAAGCCCGCCAATTCCAGTGGCATCCGGCCAGTAAAGCCTCAATAGCTTGAGTCCTGCCAAGCCCAGCGGATTCCCATGACAATCCAGAGTGGGGTGGATGAGCACATCGCCCGTCGTTGCGCGTATACGGCCGTTGTATCCCACTTCATCCAAGCTGCCTGCGAGCACGACGATTGCATAGGCGCGCAGATGACGATGGCGGGGCAAGCTCACGCTGCAGAATAGCGTTTCCATGCCAGGCTTGATCTGGCGAAAGCGCGAGTTGTCGATCGTTGCCGACATGTTCAATCTTTAGACGACCACCCCAGCGGCTAGGATAGCGCGTTGTGCACCGGCTCTGCCAAGTCAAATAGATTCAAGACAGCGCCAAAATAGTGATTCATGCTTGTTTGGAAGACGTCTCAGGCCTTTAAGTTGCCCAGTCAGAGAAAGCAGCCAAGCGTGATTGCTTGAGGATTCACCGCTGAATTGAGAGAGTGGACCAATGGCTCCGATCACAAGACGATCGTTCATGGAAATGGCAGTAGCGCTGGGTGCGACTGCAGCATGGGGACAGCCCCTTGCTGCACAGTCCAAGATTGCGTGGCACGAGCGCCGGGACATCTATCCGGAAGGTGTTGCATCTGGGGACCCGGAAAGCGACAGCGTACTCCTGTGGACGCGTCGCCCGCCGGTCGATGGCAATGCAGTGGAGAAGTTGACCGTGGAGATCGCCGAGGATGAATCCTTTAGCCGCGTGGTTGCAACGGCCGAAGCGCCGATCTCCGAAGCCTCCGACTGGACCTGCCGCGTGCTGGTGGGCGGATTAAAACCGGCGAAAGTGTACTGGTATCGGTTTACCGACCTGCACAGCAACGGAAGCCGTGTCGGACGGACCATCACCGCCCCAGCGGATGACGACACCAGAGCTGTGCGGTTTGCATTCATCAGTTGCCAGAACGTAACCCAGGGCGCGCAGAACGCTTACCGGCGAATGATCTTCGAGGACGAGCATGCCCCGGAGCAAGACCGACTAGGCTTCGTGTTGCACCTGGGCGACTTTATCTACGAAATTGTCTGGTACCCCGAAGACCGTCCCCAGGGCATATACGACCGCCGTTTGCGTGACATTGTTCGATACGAGCACGGCGAAAAAATCGGGGATGTTCACATTCCGACAACCGTCGGCGACTATCGCGCTATCTACCGCGGTTATCTGCACGACCCCGACTTGCAGGACGCACGCGCCCGTTGGCCGTTTGTCTGCATGTGGGACAATCACGAATTCAGCTGGCTCGGCTGGCAAAGCATGCAGCAATTTGGAGGAGTGGACCGTCCGGCACAAACGCGAAAGGTAGCTGCTAACCAAGCATTCTTTGAATACCAGCCAGCTCGATTGTACAAACCGAGTGGACCATCGCTCGACCAGTTTGATCCGCCCAGAGTCGTCGATATGCCAATTACTCATTTTGACGGGCAAGGTCTCGGTCAGGAGCCGAACAATCTAACCGCTATTCACAGCCTCAAGGGATACCGGACACTGCGCTGGGGCAGCAACATGGAACTGATTATCACGGACCAGCGCAGCTACCGCTCCGAGGAGCCAACCTATCGAGCAGAAGCTCAAGCTTTTAAGAGTGACGACTTTCCCGGATTCATGCCGCAGGAAGTGCTCGATATACTCGACGCCGGAAGCGCCTACAACGGCGGCCACCCCCCAGCCACGATTAAGTATGGCAATACCGAGATTGCGAATTTTCGTAAAGATCAACCGCCCACCACAATTCTCGGTGCGGAACAGAAAGCATGGTTTCTGGAGCGTTTGCAGAAGTCGAAAGCGACGTGGAAGATATGGGGCGACACCATTGCCACGCTCGACATGCGTGCCGACCCGCAGAACTTGCCGCCAGGTTTGACCGCTCCCTGGTCAGGGGCGGGATATGCAGGATTTGACTCGAGTACCGGCGCCGGGGACCACAGCACTGCTTACGTCGAGCGCGGTGAAATCTACGACTTCGTTCGCGAGCACGGAATTACAGGCTTTGTTACCGTAGCGGGCGACCGCCATAGCTTCTGGGCCGGACTTGCCGCGAAGGGCCTCCCCCCCAAACCCTTCGAACCGGTTGGAGTCGCTTTTGTAACGGGCTCAATCTCTGCGCCGGGAATCATAGAGGCATTCGAACACGGCTTTCCCCAAAAGCATCCGCTGCGACCCTTGTTTGTGGGCCAGGGACCAGGAGACACGCGGCCTCAGCCCACCATGAACCTATTGCTGCGACACGGGGTCCGGTCATCCCTGGAATACGTGAAGAGTGGAGACATACAGAAGGCGCGCGCTTTGTCGAACTCTGATCTCTCGCCGCACGTTTCGTTCGTGGACATGGGTGGCCACGGATACGCAGTAGTTCGCGCCACAAGCCAGACAATCGAGACGGAATTCGTATGTATTCCTCGTCCGCTCGAACGCAGCGAGCGCGACGATGGAGGTCCACTCAACTATCGCGTGCGAGTCCGCTCACCTCTCTGGGAAAAAGGCAAACCTCCGAGACTCGACGTGCAAATCCTCGAGGGCGATCCGAAGTTTTCGATCTGAACTGGGCTTGGCCTGAGCGCTTGATTACAGCGACAGTGCAGGGAGCCGTCGAGAATTCAGAATTCAAGGACAAGCAATTTGAAGATGAAGCAACAATCTAATTTTGCCACAACGCAATTTCGGTGCGCGGTTCGCCCACCCCGCCCTGGGGACTGCGGCAGAATCATGGTGGGTATCGGAATGTGGATGTGGTGGGGTGTTGGCAAGAAGCTTCGCAAAGAAGGAACGCGTCCGCAATTAGCGGCGGATGTGGGACGGTAACGGAGAAGCATCTGCTGACGTCATACCTAATCGTGCTAATCTTCGGAGGTTGCCGACTGTGAAAAAGGTCTTCACCGTTCTTTTTGCTGCGCTTACAGTTTTCTGTCTGTTGTTCTTGGTCGCGCGCGCGAGTGAGCGTTCGAACAAAGTCAATCTCCCTACGAGCAAGACCCTGACCATTCCTGTCCCCGGCTTCCTTGCTCGCACCAACAGCTACCCCGCGACCATCGCCTTAAGTCCCGACGGCCATTACGCAGCGCTGCTCAACCAGGGATACGGCACGGAACAAAGCGGAGTACGGCAGTCCATCGCGATTCTCGACCTCAGCAACAATCAGTTGCACGACTTTCCCGACGAGCGCCTGCGCGCCGACGAAAAGTCAACCCTGCAAAGTTATTTTATTGGGCTGGCCTTTTCCACCGATGGTGAACATCTTTACGCCTCGATGTCATCAATCACGGAGAACGGCATTGCAGTTTACAAATTCGCAGCCGGACAAGTTACCCCCGAACGTTTCATCAAAATTCCTGCACAACGGCTCGCGCGAGGGAAAAAGATCATCTACGAGGCAGGCAAGATTCCGGCGGGAACTGCTCCGCCCTATCCAGCCGGGTTTGCCGTTTTAACTTCTGCGAGTGGCGATCAGCTGCTCGTAGCTGACAATCTTTCTGACAATGTCGTTCTGCTGGACGTTGCCTCCGGCCACATTCTTAAATCCTTCGACGTAAGCAACAGTCAATACATCCCGGTGGCGTACCCGTACTCGGTAGTCGCCAATAAGTCCAGAACCAAGGCATGGGTTAGCTTGTGGAATGCTTCAGCAGTCGCCGAATTGGATCTCCGAAAAGGGAAGGTCACGCGCCGGATTGAGCTGTGGCGTCCTACTGATCCTGTTGCGGCTGGTACGCATCCCACAACCATGCTTCTGAGCGGAAGCGAAGACGTCCTCTACGTCGCCATGTCGAATGCGGCGATCGCGAACTCGGACGGTGTCGCAGCCGTGGATTTAAAGACGAACACGCCATTGGGATGCTACCGCGCTGCTCTCGGCAAGGACGCACTGGCTGGCGCGGCTTCGGTCGGCATCGCTCTTTCTCCCGATGAAAAACATCTTTATGTTGCCAGCGCATCGCTGAACGCTGTTGCGGTATTCGACACCAGACACGAAAAGCAGACATCAGACCTGGCTGTCGTGGAATCGCCCGCCGGCTTCATCCCCACGGAATGGTATCCCAGCGCGCTCGCCATCGCAGGAAACGATTTGCTCATCACCTCTGCCAAAGGCGAAAGCAGCGGGCCGAACAATATGGAAGCTGCGGTGCAAACCGGGCTGCATCCTAACCCTCATCCTTACATCGCCACCCTGATCGGCGGCTCGATCCAGCGGTTAAGTTTGAGCGAGATCGAAAAGAACCTGCCAACCTATACGCGGCAAGTTGAAGAAGACAATCTTCTCCACGAAAACCCTGACAAGATTGAGTTCGCCAGCGGCCGAAATCCTATTCGCCACGTGATCTATATTCTCAAGGAAAATCGCACCTACGATCAGATCCTCGGCGATCTGCCAGCCGGCAACGGCGATCCTTCACTGACCATGTTCGGCGCTGAGATTACGCCCAACGAACACAAGCTCGCCTTGCAGTTTGGCGTGCTCGACAACTTTTATGACAGCGGAGATGTCTCTGCCAACGGCCATCTATGGTCCGACGCTTCCGCCACGTCCGACTATATCGAAAAAATTTGGCCCATTATCTATCGGGGAAGTGAGCGTCCGGAGGATTTCGGCAACGCCCTCGACCAGGGTGTTCCTCTTATGGACGATCCGGGGACCGGTTTCCTCTGGGACAATCTCGCGAAGCACAACTTCACCTATCGTCTCTATGGAGAGATGACGGCGCTCACTTGGTGTAAAGACGAAAAAGTGAGTTCGCCGAGGGAAGGCAGGCCATCACGGGTCTCCGGTGTGTGTCCATCCGCGGAAGTTAAACAGGGGGAACCGTTACCGGCAAATGTCGGGAGTCCTCGCGGCGCACCGAGTCCCTGGCCGTGGACGTGGACGATCCCTCGATTGAAAAGCGTCCGTCCGACAAAAGAGGCGCAACGCGATCATATTGACCCTCTCTATCCGGATTTTGCAATTGATTATCCTGACCAACTGCGCGCAGACGAATTCCTTCGTGAATTTGACGAGTTTGTGAAGGCGCGTGGCAGCACGAAAGAACTACCGCAGTTCATCCTCCTGTATCTGCCGAACGATCACACCGGCGGAACACGAGCCGGCAAGCCGACGCCCAGAGCCTCCGTCGCTGACAATGATCTCGCGGTCGGGCGTGTGGTGGATGCAGTGTCGCATAGCCCGTATTGGGATGATACGGCGATCTTCGTTGTGGAAGACGATGCGCAAAACGGAGCAGACCACGTGGATGCGCATCGCTCGATTGCGCTGGTGATCAGCAAGTATTCGCCGAGCGCAGAGAGCCCTTACGTTGACCATCATTTCTACACAACTGTAAGCATGGTCCACACGATGGAGAATTTGCTCGGCCTGCCGCCGATGAACCTGTTTGACATGCATGCTCCGCTGATGGCGCCGTTATTCACCGGACCCGGAACGCAGCCACCCTATCGAGCCGATGATACGAACCTGCGCACGGGGCTTCTCTACCAGGTGAACGAAAAGAAAGCTCCGGGCGCGAAACAATCAGCCGAGATGGACTTTTCTCGTCCCGATGCAGCGGACGCGCAACAACTGAACACGATTCTTTGGCAAAATGTATGGGGTACCGCGCCCAAGGTTGATAAACCTAGTTCAAAATCCCGCTCTTCCAACTAGCCTAAGATTTTAAGTGGTGAGCGCAGTAGGAATCGAACCTACAACCTACTGATTCCCTCTCAACAGCTAGAAACAAATGGTTTCAACGATTTCCCGAAGTCACCATCGCGCAGAAACCAGCAGTTCTAGGCGAGATTGTTACGAAAGATGTTACGAAGTTCATTCCCAACCAGCATATTTGCGATCAGACTGGATCAGGCCCGAACCCGGTGCGAACAAACAGACCTCCAACGTGTCAAAAATGAAGTCGCAACCCCAAAACCCTTTCCTCATCCAAGTTTCCCCAATGTGCTACGGGCAAAGTTGCCAAAAACCGTGGGTTTTGATAACCCGTTGATAGCAGGATAGTGGACCTCAGTGGCTTAACATAGGTTGTATAACTTCTCGAAGATATTGGACCTCGATTGAATCGCTCTTTCCGTCATAGGTCTGAAAGTAGACTCTGTTATGTGAATCAACGTGCATCAGTTCGTCAAATCTATATTCGTTGTCTTGGAAGCGGATCGCCTCAAAGCAAGTTTGACCCGAGTAGGTCTTGTCCTTTGGACACGGTATTTGATGCAGCCTCAAGATCTGCAGGTCTTGAGGGTGCGCATTCGTGAGCAGTCCTGTCCACCCTTTAGTCGTACTGTCCACGTGGTGAATAGCCTGATCCAATTGACTTCGCGAAGTTACGATCAATGTTTGCTGCGGATCATCGTTTAGCGCTCTGGGCAGATTCAACCTACCGCTTTTACCAAAACGATCGACCACTTTCCCGTCTGGTCCGAATACTTCAAGGTCCGGGAGATTTAGATCGGTTGTAGAAATCAATCTCCACTTTACTTGCTGAGCGTTCCATTTCGAAAACTTCTCTGCGAGAATCTTCGCGGCCACAGATGCGATTGGAGCCGCCTGACTGGTTCCGTCGATCTGGCTATCAATATCGGGGCTGGCTGGACTAAAGTTCTTTGTATTTCCACAGACACATGTGCCCTGTGTGAAGAGATCCAGATATTGGCTCGACCGATTACTGTACCAAGCAATACGTTGAGATGCTTGTCCGCGAGAGGGAATCTCGGGATTCTGATCTAGTGCTCCAACTGTCAACACATTGCTATTACCATGATCAAGCGCTGTGTAGGCGTTATAGTTCATCCCTGTCCCTGAAGTGTCATTTCCTGCCGCTGCGACAAACAATATCTTCGGATTTTCTATTAACAGTGGGATGTTCGCCTCTTTGTCAGGGATTCTTCCATACATGCTGAGGTTTACAACCCACACAGGTAGATCATTCCGATTTCCTTCTTCTTTGCTCCGATATTGACCAAAATTTTGAAATGCGCGAATAGCCTCCGCCATGCTGAGGTTATAGTCGTGTGGTTTCACAGCGGAAGGATGCGCAATCTTAGCAACCATCACTTCCGTCACTTTCGGGGTATCGAGCGGCCCACTCAAGCTTGAAACCGTTTCAGAGTACACAAACGTCCCATGCTTAACATCATCGAGATCGCCGTACTGGAAACCATTTGGACTGTAAAATGCGTCTTGTGCCGACTTCTTTTTGATGGCTAGCGGGTCCACTCCCGTATCGACGACCAATATGCGTGACTCATGGCTTGCTTTACTCAGGTCAGGAGTTTTTAAGACCTCTATACAATGACGACAAGGCTGTGTGCATTTGTCCGATGGCAGTGCTGCAGGTCTGAATACGGGTGAGAGGAAGCCAGGAGCGGAGCGCCTTTCCCCTGCAGACGCAGGAAGAAGAGACCATTCGTAGATCACAACAGGTTCACGCTCAAGTTGCGGATCAAGGTGACCAGCTGGGAGTATTCGTCTTTCGATAATTTCTTCCACAGCTTTCTTACGAAGGTAGGGGGAAGACCACGGGCTAAGCGGGCTTGGAAAAATCCACGAGTATCTTCCAACAGCGTGATAAAGTTGCCTCCCGACATCCGTAGCGCTTTCGCCACACGACCGAGGTTCAAAGCAGAACACCTCATGTGCGCGACTGAGATACACTTTTTGGTCCCCTATTGATGCTTCAAGCGCACTATAATGAGGGCCCATTGGAACCCTGAGCGGCTGATCAGGATGAAGGATATAAGGTTTCTTAAGCCCATTCCGACCGACAATTTCCGCGAAGTACTCTGCATACGCCCTAGGATGAAGACTTCCGCTCACAAAAAATTGGTTCCTAAGTATTCGATCGACGCTATCCCCCTTCTTGACATTGTAGGAGTTTGAGTCAGCATGAGTTAGAAGGTAGTGAAGAAACCCTTTCAGGCTACTTTCTCCTGCCCTTAAATCAATCTGTTGTGGGTCCCATAGATAGACTCTTCTCGGCGCTAGATCAACCTCCTCGTCGAAGCGCGCCAGAGCCAGTTGTCTCTGAGCATCGACGAGATGCATAGCAGCCTCATCAATCGACTGCCCGAGCTGCCATAGGGAAAGATTCGACACGCTCTCTAGCAGAGCCATGCTAACCGCCAAGATGAAGGCAATCGCTCTCACAATGTTTGAAATGTTTGGCTCGCTTTACCTGCGTGAAGTTAACAGAAGTGTCTCTACGTTATAGGGTCGATAGCAAAATTTGCGACGACATAGTTTGCATTTAGGCCTGTTTTGCTTGAATCAATTACTTGATATGACTCGCCGTCGATGTCAATCGTATAGCCTTGAAGAAAATTTGTTGAGTTCATTATTTCGCGATCAAGAATGCACCATAAACCTTCCTTGAAGTAGAAATCTCTGTCGACTCCCTGAATTAGTGCAAAAGGGAGAGGCCGAGGGTCCCATATCGGCACCAAAGGTTCGTTTTGCGTCAACTTATCGAGTGAATATGCAACAAACTGCAATCCAGAAAGTGCGATTCCAGGTATTCCTAGCGTGGCCAAAAGAGGCTCTCCAGGGACCTTTGAAAGCGTTTGGAAAAGTTTGCGCCAAAAACCATTTTTCTTTTGGTAGTAAGCATTCACGGTGAGATCAAAGGATCCTTGCAAAACCTGAATCTTTGAACTAGGTGATGTCGCCTGAGTATTGGGCGCATTTGTGGAGGAGAAGGATGCTACTGATCCAGATATATCGCTGCTTTTGCCGAGAAAGATGTTGAGGGCATTCTTTACAACCCAAACGAAATCGTCTCCGCCTTGAACGATTGGCGCATTAAAATTCAGTCCAAGCTGAATGTCTTGCTGATTATTGTGCATTGACGTTGTGACTTGACTGCTCACATTGACAGATCGAAGTGTCGCAGTAATGTTATAGCTCCCCTTCGGTCGGGTTAGCTTTAGAGTGCTCGGCCTAACAAACTTCATCTGCTGTTTGTCATAGAGCAGAATTCCGTTCGGCACTGGTACCGTTGCGGCGGCGGTTTTAATTCCAACCTCGTAGTAAGGCAATACATCCTTGGAGTTATAAGGCTTGTCCAGCAATTCTAGCCCTGTCAGTTGGGGAGACTCGGGCTGCTGAGGAGCCGCAGGCTGCAATATTTGCTGAGGCGCATGACATGCCACCATTCCCCCAAGGGATAACGCACCCAAAGACCCTAAACCGGCCGAGCCGATAAAGTCACGACGGTTCATGATTCGCTCCTTACCTGGAAAATGACAGTCGCAGTCGATTCATAAGACGCTTACTGCAACAGCGAACCGAAAGAAAAAAGTCGCCGCAGTCTAATGGTCTTTTTTGAACGTGTCAAGCGCGGAAATGTGCCTGTTACAAAAACGGAACAAGATCATCGTTGTCGTTCTTGTTTTGACCTCAACGACCACATGGAAAACCGTCGGAGATTTCCAATAACCATCGAAGCCCATTTCGCCTGCCACGCCTCGATACCGACCGAAGTTGACTTCGAAGCCCAGAAAATGCCCAATAAAGTTAACGAGATCCTGCAGGGTGACTCGAAGAATTTCTAACGGTGATCTCGACACGGTCAAGAGTGAAAGCTCGTGCCGGAAACTTCCGATTCCATCGGAGTTAATATCGCGGATGAGGCAACTAGGAGGGGGCGAGTGGATCTTCCGTTCCAGCGAAGGCACACCTGTCAATCCGGGAAACGTTTTGAAGCGGTATGTCCGACCGGTTGCAAAGGAACTTGGCCTCGCAATCGGAGGATGGCACGACTTTCGGCATACCCTTACAACGAACATGCGCCGTAGTGGAGTGCATCCGAAAGTGATCTCGGGAATTCTTGGGCACAGCGGAGTAGCGCTGGCCATGAACACCTACGATCATCTGGAAGCGGAAGATTTACGATTGCCGCTGCAGCACGTGTCCGGAGAGTTGTTACTAAATGTTACGAAATCGGGCGAAACAGCCTAAAATCGCTTCGTCAACTGATTGAAAACTAAAGGAGATGGTGAGCGCGGTAGGAATCGAACCTACAACCTACTGATTAAGAGTCAGTTGCTCTGCCAATTGAGCTACGCGCCCGCTTTTGGGTTCAGCCTCGCCCCTTGGCAGTTCCGCGTTTTGCGCGGGCTTTGGGCGATTGCTCATGCCGCAGCCAGGCGGCTGCGCTCCGCTATCACCAGGATCGGGCGAATGCGAATGCCGATGTCGAATATAACACAGCCCGTTGCGGACGCACCAACGCTGCGGTTGCGCCAGAAATCTCTTCCCGCTTTCGGAACTTTTGGAGAAGGATTGGGTTAGGCACAAACGGAGGTCCTCCATGACAACGATAAGGTGGTCAGGCCTGGCCACAATCCTCTTAACTCTGATGACGGCGTATCCAATGGGGGCACAAACAGCGCCGGTTGCACCAAGAACAGGTGTCCCTGCGACAGCGCCAAAGAGCACTACTCCAATCCGGCCGGGCCGCCGTCAGCCTTGCTGGCAAGTGGCGGGCGTCTCGAAATCCGCCATACAACAACACCGTCAGATCGAAGAAAGCACTCGCAGCCAGGTGGAGTCGGTTTGTAGCGACTCTTCGCTCACGCCGCAACAGAAGCAGGCAAAAATCCACCAACTTCGTGAGCAGGCGCACCAGCAGATGGCAAGCGTGATTTCACCGCAGCAGCAGGCAGCGCTCCGCTCCTGTCGCGAACAGCGCGGAGAAGGACAAATGGGCGGCATGCATGGCGGTTCAGGTCTAGGACCTTGTGGCGAGGCAACCCCGGGAACTGGAACCAAACCCTAACTAGTGAAGGTTTATGGCAAAAGTGGGGGCGCCAGCCAAGACTTAAGAGTGTGACGTCATTTCGCGTTCGAGCGTCAGAAATCGGGGTATAATGCCCGCCGTTCTTAGAAGATTTCCGCGCAGTCGGGTCCCTACTTACGGCTTCCGTGCTAGAGGAGGTTTCATGAACAAGTCATTGGTAAGCCGAACTTTCCTGCTCGGAATTGCCCTGAGCCTGTGTGTTTCCACCAGCTTTTGTCTTCCGGCTTTCGCCCAAACCTACATCTTTGGCCGGGCCGATTTTGGCGTCGGCGCTGCACCTGTTGCACTGGCTACTGGTGATTTCAACGGGGACGGCAGGCTCGATCTGGTCGTCGCAAATTCATCGGATAACACCGTTTCGGTACTGCTAGGAAAGGCGGACGGTACTTTCAGTCCGCATGTTGACTACGCAACCGGCACTTACCCCGCGTCAGTGGCTGTCGGGGATTTCAACAACGATGGAAATCTCGATTTCGCGGTAGCCAATGAAAATTGCACGCTTGTTGAGCATCTCACGCAACTGTCCTGCGGATCTGGCACGGTCAGCATTTTTCTAGGCAACGGAGACGGCACATTCTTACCAGGAGGTGAATACGCCACCGGCAAAGGCCCCGCATCTGTGGCAACGAGTGACTTCAATGGAGACGGCAAGTTGGACTTGGCGGTAGCCAATCTAGCCGATTCTACAGTGTCTATTCTCTTGGGACGCGGTGACGGGACGTTTCAGGCGCAAGCGATCTTCGCCGTAACGGACGATGTGACCCTCGATAAGCTACCAGCCGCTCTGGTTGTTGCTGATTTCAATGGCGACCACAAATTGGACCTCGCTGTCGGTGTAGGTAGCGTTTCCATCCTATTGGGCAACGGCGACGGCACTTTTCAAGCGCCATTGAGTATTACGCCGAACGGACAAACTCTCTCCATTGCTGTGGGTGACTTCAACAAAGACGGCAGGATGGACTTGGCCGTATGCACTGACTTCGGCGATGTCAACATGTTCTTGGGCAATGGTGATGGCACTTTTGTTGTGGGTCAGAGCTACCCTGCGAATTTCAATTCCTCTGTAATTGCCGTTGATTTAAACGGGGATGGCAAGCTCGACTTGGCAATCAGTCCGGGGGCTAACGGTTCCGGTGATAGTGTTGGCGTGTTGCTTGGAAATGGTGACGGGACATTTCAAACCAGCGTTTCCTATGGAACACCAGACATGCCTGCTGGCCTGGTCGTCGCGGATTTCAATGGTGATGGCAAACTGGATATTGCCACCGCTGACGGTGCATCGGCTGAGGTTTCGATATTGCTCGGCTTGGGCGATGGTACTTTTGTGGGAAAAACCGATTATGGAACCGGCAATCCGCCACAAGGACCTGATTTCCTGACCGCCGCTGACTTCAACAATGACGGCAAGTTGGATGTAGCCGCTTCTGACTATGCGGGTGAGGTCTCCGTTTTCATTGGGAACGGCGACGGGACATTTCAGCCGGCCACCTCTTTCCCAGCCGGCCAAAAACCATTTGCGGTTGTATCCGGAGACTTTAACAACGACAATAACATCGACTTGGCAGTGGTAAACGACATCAACGCAGGCTCGGTATCGATTCTCCTAGGGAACGGGGATGGGACTTTCCAACCGCCGGTAAGTTATGCAACGGGCCCTGGTCCCATAAATCTGGTGGCTGGCGATTTTAACGGGGATGGAAATCTCGACATCGCGGTTACGAACTACGACAACGGTTCGGGGAACAGTGTTTCGATCCTTCTGGGCAATGGGGACGGAACCTTTCGCAACCAGGTCTTCTATCCCACACCTTTGGAGCCTTACGGTATTGCAACCGCTGACTTCAGGGGGAATGGCAGACTTGATCTCGCGGTCACGACTCTTCGCGGTATCTCGGTTCTGCTGGGCAATGGGGACGGAACGTTTCAGTCGCATACCGACTACCCAACGACTGCGGATCTTTCTTTGGTTGTGACCGGGGACTTCAATCATGACGGCAAGCTCGATTTGGCTGCTGACGGTCAAGTTCTGCTGGGGAACGGTGACGGCACGTTTCGGGCAGGCGGTACCTTCTTCTCCGGAAGACCTTTATCCGTAGCGGATTTCAACGGCGATGGCAAGCTTGACCTTCTCGCAGGCGGCAGTGCTGATGTATTAGTGTCGATACAATTGGGCAACGGCGACGGTACCTTCCAGAAGCCGGTTGAATACCTGCTCTCGAATGAGTTCAACACAGGTGCCATCGTGGATGATTTCAACGGAGATGGCATTCCCGACCTGGTGGGCGCTGACTCAAACACCGCCACGATAGGTGTAATGCTGAGCACGGCTTTCAAAGCAGTCTCCCCCACATCGATTAATTTCGGGTCCCAAGGAGTTGGCACAACCAGCTTGCCCCAAACCCTTACCATCAGTAACTCAGGCAACGTACCTTTCAATATCGTGAGTATTGCATCTAGCGGCAGTTTTGGTGAGACGAACAATTGCGGAGCAAGCCTTTCGCCGGGAAGCAGCTGCACAGTTAGTGTCAGCTTTTCTCCGATTGCTACTGGCTTCGCCACCGGAGCAATCACAATCACTGACAGCACTCGAAGCAGCCCGGAAGGGATTCCACTGAGTGGAACTGGAGTAAATGGGCCATTCTTGACACCCCTCCCAAATCGATTGAGTTTTGGTGCGATCGCCGAGGGCAAGAACAGCACTCCTATGATGACAACGCTTTTCAATACCGGAAATGCGATGTTGACCATCATGGGCGTCAGTATCACCGGGGCTGACAGTTCCGATTTTATGCAAAACAACCAGTGCGGCAGTACCCTACCGCCTGGTGGCTTCTGCAATGTAAGTGTGACATTCACGCCCTACAAGCCGGGCCTGCGCACTGCTTCAGCCACCATCAGCGATAGCGCGCCGGGTAGTCCGCACGTGGTTCCTCTTTTCGGTGGGGGCTTAGGTCTGGCACTCGGTATCGCTCCCGGCAGTTCGGGGTCGGTTTCTGTTGCGGCAGGCAATCCCGCCAACTACATGCTTTCCATCGGCGGTGCGGGAGTCAGTGGAATGGTCACGTTGAGCTGTGCGGGCGCCCCTAAAGGGGCGGATTGTTCGTTTCCCGGAGGCACCAGCATCAACATGAGTGCGACGCAGGCTTCGCAGTTTGGAGTAACCGTGACCACCACATCACGCACCATGGCCGCACTTCGGCCGGATCACTCCATACCATCGCGATGGCTTTGGACGTTCGCGATTGCCGGAATCGTCTTTCTTCCCGCATCAGTTACCAATCGCAGGCGGACTGTTTCCACTTATTCGCGGGCGTTATCGCTGTGGGTGCTGCTGTTTCTTTGCTCCTGTGGAGGTGGAGGCGGGAGCAGCACTAGCAGCAACGGCAATCCCCAGATGAATCCGAATGGCACACCCGTTGGAACCTACACGCTTACCGTGACGGCGATGTCGAATTCGACTCACGAGTCAATACCGCTTATTTTGAAGGTACAGTAACCTGTCGAGTGCCTGAGGATATTTCAAGCAGCGTTAGCAACGCTTCAGGGCGACCCTGCGCTAGCTCGTCCCCTCAGGAACGTTGCTGCAGATCGGCGAACGGGGTGACCACCTCGGTCACGCTGCGGCTGGGACGGCGTGGTGGTCTGACTTCTTCCGCCACAGGCGGACGTTGTTCCAACGTACCGAGTAGCGGGACGTCCATCAGCGTATTCGGATCATAGACAGTGACGAAGCCATGGTGGGCGCACATAGCTTCGATCCATCTCTGTTGCCGAAGGCTGAGTACTTTGGCGGGTAGTGTTTCAAAATTCCGAAATATCCACAGCAGGTACAACCGCTGGCTAAACGACGGGCTGAGATATCGGGGGCCGAGCGGCGTCAGCACGCGCAGCACACCTTGCGAAAGCTTTTCGATCGACATCAGTGCTTCCCCTACAATGTGAAATATCTAATGTCTTGGACCAGAGCAATCCAAGGGCCAGCATTATTGCACCAATTGTTATGCAAAGGAAAGCAAATTGTTAAGTTTTTCACAATTTTTCATACGGTTCAGGGCAGACTGACCACCCGGATTACACGCCCAGCTGTGAATAATTCGGCTGAAACCCTTGGGGCGCTAGCGGGAAAATCAGCCGCTGGCTTGGGGTAGAGCGACCATGTTTCGGATGCTGGCGGCCACACCAAAGCGGCCATGCTCGCCGCCCGCTTCCACCCGAATAACAGACGCCTGGCAGCACACCCACTGTTTTTCACCGTTGGTCAACTCTTCCGGTAACAGCAGCACCATTTCCAGTTCGCTGCCCTCGACGATTTGAGTGTCCGCATAGAGGAAGATACCGCTCGCGCTCAGGTCGCGGGTAAAGCCGGCGACAGGCTGGCTCTCCGCGGTTTCGATGGAAACCGGGAGACGAACCGGCAGGCGCTGGCCGGAGCGGCGTTCGGGCTTGGCGATCATGAGACAGGGAGACTACCACAGATGGGGATATGGGGAAAGCCAGGAAGTCGATCGTTTAGCATGAAGGGTTGACTCGTAAGGACCCATCCCGGCGAATCGGAATCGCACGGTTGCTCTCCAAGTTGGGCTACTGCTCACGCTCCGACGCTTCTGATCTGGTGCGTGCCGGACGGGTAAAGTTGAATAGCCGAATTTGCCGTGACCCGGAAACTCCCATCCGTGAAGGATGCAGCCAACTCGAAGTGGATGGCCAAAAAGTTGAGGCTGCGGAGAAAGTCTATCTAGCTCTTAACAAACCCAGGGGCGTAGTCACCACTGCCTCGGACGAGCAAGGACGCGAGACCGTGTATGCCTTACTGGAGAAAGAACTACCCTGGGTTGCGCCCGTCGGGAGATTGGATAAAGCCAGTGAAGGACTCTTGCTCCTGACCAACGATTCCGAATGGGCGGCGCGTGTGACGTCTCCAGAAATACATCTGGACAAGACCTATCATGTGCAGATCGGCGTGGTCGCGGATGCTGCATTGATTGCATCCCTGGCTCGCGGGGTGCGGAGCGACGATGGAAGTATTCTGCATGCTCGGAGTGTCCGCATCCTGCGCCATGGAGAGAAGAATAGCTGGCTGGAGATTGTACTCACCGAGGGTAAGAACCGTCACATCCGGCGCATGCTGGCAGGGGTAGGAGTCGAAGTGTTGCGCCTGATTCGCGTGTCGATTGGATCGCTGGTATTAGGCGAGTTGGCTAAGGGTACATCTCGTCGATTGACAGAGGCAGAGAAGAGAGCGTTGGATCAGGCCATGAAACGAACATGACCAGAGAGCTGAAAGAGATGAGATTCAAAACCACGGACGGAACTGTTCATGACGGTCTTTGACTATTTCATGAAGGCCAGGTTGGCCAGGACTTTCGCCGACAGCTCGAGCTGTTGGAGATCGTCGAGGGAGAAGTCCGGTCCCGCGTTGCCTGGGTCAAAACCCTTCCGGCAAACCTGGACTACACCAAGGACTTTGCGTTGCGGGTCAAGCACGGGGGCTGACATTAGTTTTTGAATGGTATTTTGCTCGGCCGAAGGAGCATCTTCCGAGGCGGCCAGTTTCACACTTTCAAAAATGCTGGCGTGCTTCACTTTCACAAAGCTGTTAAATAACTCGGTCTTTTTTGTGGACGCAGTGTGAGCCGCCACGGCGGAAGAACTGGAAACCGGGATCGAACCCGCGGTTTTGAGTTGCTCCGGGTGGAGAAAGCTGAGCAGGCCACGCTGCAACCGCATAAGCGCCACTTCCGTAGGCCGGACGCCGAAAAGCTTGGCCAGTGCAGCACAAAATTGCTGCGGCGTTTCGCACAGTCCAAGAACATGTTCTACGGATGTGTTCGATGCACGCGCTGCTGCTGCGGCACCACCACTCTGGCTGGAATTCGTCTTTGCTTGCATATCGCCTACAAGTTCAATCGCGCGCCCGCGAGTTTCCGCCTGCGTTCATCATAGTGCCCGATTGAAGTGACCTCGGCAAGTTACCTAAGTTTTTCGCGCGCGTTGGCCCGACGAGTAAGCGATAGCAAGCGTGCCTGCAAGCTCAGCAGGGCTTAACTCCGGGTCATGGGATAGCTTTTTTCACGCCAGCCGCGAACGCCACCATCCATGGAGAGAACATTCTTGTAGCCCATTTTTTGCAAATTGTCCGCAGCCAGCGCCGAGCGGAAGCCACCGCCGCAGTACAACACCAGGGCCGCGTTGTGGTCGGGTACGCGGTCCTCAATATCTCGCTCGATGACTCCTTTGCCCAAATGGATGGCGCCGGGCAAATGATCAGCGGCATATTCACTTTCTTCGCGTACATCCACCAGTATGATTTTGTCACCGCGGTCGAGTTGTTTTTTTACATCGTCAATGGTGACTTCGCGGACGCGGCGTTTCGCATCCTCGACAATCCGAAGAAATCCAGGGGAATGTTTCGGGGCCATCAGGTTCTCCTCAATAATTTAGGTCTGTAGAACCGTATAGGCTAAATCAGATAGGACAGCGACGTACATAGAGGAATGGTTGGCAATTTTTGCGGCAGAAGTTTACTGACTTAGTGGATTCTGCTGGTCTTCGCCGTCGGGAACTGGACCGACAATACCCTTGTCCGCAGAACTGCCGAGGAACTTCCTTAAATCGGCTTCCAACTTCTGACGGTCTTCCGCGCTGAGATCAGCAAATTCGAAGGGTTGCAAAAAGCCCTGCGTCGCCCACATGGGAAATAACATACGGGCCTTGGTGCGCACCGTACAGTTGCCCACATGAAAGATCACTTCGACTTTGATGCCCTCGTCGAGCGGCTGGTCAATGTGAAGCAGCCCTCCGGTAATGGAGAGTTGATGCAGTTTGGCGCGGGTCTGCCGCCCGTTTTCCAGGCATACCAGGGACAAGACGGTACCTGCAAGCTTGACTCGAGGGGCCCGAACAGCGGCCCTGGCTGTAGCAGCTTTACCCATAGAAGTACTCGTATCGAATATTTCACCTCCTTCGTCACTGGGGGAGATTACGAAAGAACCCGGCGTAGGCTGCCAAAGCACAGGGACTTCGGGCGGTTTTTAGCAAAGATTTGCCCACGGACGAGAGTTGATTCTAAACAGGTTGAAGCAATGTCTGTGGCCTCTTACCGCCTGGAACGGTAACAAGCCAATTCGGGACACTGGGCTCAGCCAGTAACCACCTATTCATTACAGCTGTCACTTTACCTGTGGGGAAACCGGGCCTAAGCTCCGGCGTATGCGACTGAATGCCTTGCTCATGACGCGGGACCGTCCGTCACTTCGCGTGCTGGGCGCCACATTAGACGTGATGCGAATCGAAATGCAGACTTGCCAGTCGGCTGCGGACGCCGTGGAACTGCTGGTAAAAGGACATCATTCAGCGCTGGTGCTGGATTTCGATCTTCCCGGCGCGGACCAAGTTGCGTGTATGGCGCGTCTGGTGTCGCCGCGACGGCGGCCGGTTGTTTTTGGCATGGTGAGCGCATTCACGCCCGTGGGCAGCGCGTTCCAGAGCAGAGTAAATTTCGTGCTTTATAAACCTCTGGAATTTGATCAGGTGGTGCGATCTCTGCGGGCTGGCCAGGATTTGATGCCGCCAAACCCGCGACGTTCGGATCGCCATAAGCTGGAGACCCTCGTCTATCTGCAACTCGGGACAACGGCTTTGCCTGCGGTGGTGTTAGATCTGAGCGAGCAGGGTCTGGCACTGCAAACGCCGGAACCGCTGCCTCCGGTGCAGAATGTGCCTTTGCGATTTGCCTTACCGGGCACATCTCATGTGGTGGAGGCGGTCGGCGAAGTGATCTGGACGGACGAAGACGGTCGTGCAGGGATGTTTTTCTCGCAGATGACTGCGGTGGCTCGGACTCATTTGAAAGATTGGCTGGCTAAGCGTGGGGGCCGGGCCCAAGACGCAGTCCGGGTCCTCATGCCTCCACGCCGAGCACGGCACGGTGTGCACTCTACGCACTGAATTTTCGCGGAACGTCTTTGACCGAGAGGGCACAAAGGTCACTGCGTACAAACCTCTCCTCTTTTCATTCTCGTCTTTTTTCTGCCGTCCTCTGTGTTCCTCAGTGCCCTCTGTGGTTAAACTGTTGGTCTCATGCATCCCAGAAATTTCCTTGCCGTTGTAGGTGTCTTGCTTGCCATCAGTGGCTGCGTCGCTGCCCAGACTAACTCTTCAGTAAAACATGCCGACGTTGTTGTCGAAGCCGCGCGGCAGAACAATCTGGGCGTGGCTTACATGAATCAGCAGCTGTTCGAGAAGGCACTGAAGGCTTTTGAGCAAGCCGCCGCACTCGACCCCAAGCTGCAAATCGCAGAATTGAACCGCGGCGTCGCGCTGCTCAACCTGGGTCGAGTGGAGGCGGCGCGGCCAATCCTTGAGCAAGCAGTGAAGCTACTTCCGAACGACGCATACGCCTGGTACAACTTGGGGCTTTTGAATAAGAACGCTGGGGATACGAAGGCAGCGGTGGACGCGTTCCATCATGTAACCGAGATAGACCCTAATAATGCCGACGCCTGGTATTTTCTGGGCGCGTCCTACTCCCAAAGCAAACAATACGACCCGGCGATGACCGCCTTCGGAACCGCACTCAAGTTGAATCCGCAGCACGCTTCAGCGGAGTTTGGCCTGTCTCGCGCGTATCAGCAGTCAGCGGATTTGACGCACGCGCGTGAACATCTGACACGGTTTCAGTACATCACGCAAAACAAACTGGGATCGGCCATCACGCTGGCCTATGGCGAGCAGGGAAAGTATTCGATTGCGGAGGAATCGCCGATCGCGCCGGAGAAAGTGCCTGCGCAAATTAAAGTGCAGTTCGTAGAGACTACTAAGCAGGTTGGTTTGCTCACGAAATGGTCAGGCAGTGAGGTGAACGATCTTCCTTCTTATATCGGGCCGGGCGCCTGCTTTCTTGACTATGACAACGACGATCGCATTGACATTTTTCTAGCAAACAACGGCGAGGAAGGCGGGATGTCGCTCTACCACAATCTGGGTAATGGCAAGTTTGAAGAGGTGACCAGGAAAGCTGGACTCGATCCGGCGTTGCATGGCATCGGCTGCACGGCTGGCGATTATGACAATGACGGCGCCGTAGATCTCGCCGTAAGCACGATGAACGGCATCTTGCTCTTCCACAATGAAAAGAACGGGAAATTCACAGACGTTACCAAGGCAGCAGGTCTTCCCTTTCCCCCGGAGAACACCCTTAACCTGGACAACGTTACTGGATTGGGCCTTCCTCGCCCTCCAGTTCACTACATGAACCTCGTTTTCGTCGACTACGACCATGACGGCGATCTTGACCTCTTTGCAACTAGCTTCGGACAAGCGTTGCCAAGTGTAGCTCCAGGTACAGTCCCTGAGGTCTGGTCTGAGCGACCTCCCGTTGCCGCTAGTCACGGCGATGTCATGTGGCGAAACAATGGCAACGGCACCTTCACTGATGTTTCCACGCTAGCCGGCCTCGCAGGCGGAGGTTACAGCGTGTCCTCCATTCCAACCGATTACAACAACGACCGTGCTGTGGATTTGGTGGTTACCGGCGGGAAGACCCCAGAGATCTTTGAAAATCCGCGAGAAGGAATTTTTCTCGCGCACGAACCATGGTCATCGCCAATCGAAGCACGCACGCGAGCCGTTGCCGTTCTCAATTTCAACCACGATGGCTGGATGGATCTCGCGTTCACTCACTCGGGGGCTCCAGGTCTCACTCTCTGGCGAAACAATCAAGGCAAGAGTTTCGAGCAGACCCCGCTTCCTCGAACCAACTGGGTTCGCGGCTGGGGCATCGCCGCCCTCGACTACGACAATGATGGCTGGGTTGACCTCGTCGCCGTCGGCGAGACTGCGGACGGCAAAGGTGAAATCCGCCTGTTCCGCAATCTTGGGCCTGACGGCTTCAAAGACGTTACAGCCGACGTCGGCCTCGACAAGATCGCACTCAAAGATCCGCGCGCCATCATCACCGGCGACTACGACGGCGACGGGGCTACCGACCTGCTTATCACGCAGAATCACGGGCCAGTTGTATTGCTCCGTAATGTGGGTGGCAATCAGAACCACTGGCTCCGCCTCAACCTGACCGGCCTTGCCGACAACAAGAGTGCCATCGGAACCAAGGTCGAAGTGTTCGCCGGAGGCAATCGCGAGAAATTCGAGATCGCAGGATCGTCGGGCTATCTCGGGCAGAATTCGCCCTACCTTACGGTTGGCCTGGGACAAGAGAAGCAAGCAGACGTGGTCCGCATGATGTGGCCGACTGGCGTTGTCCAGGACGAAGTCGAAGTCGCCTCCGACCGCGAACAGAAATATATGGAAATTGATCGGCGCGGCAGCTCCTGCCCAACCCTGTTCGCCTGGGATGGCGAGCGTTATCGTTTCGTCGCCGACATGCTCGGGGCCAGCGTACTGTGGCCGGGTCCGGGTAAACGCACGTTGCCGCGGCCATTGGAGTACGTCAAGGTAGATCGCGACTTTGTCCATGAGAAAGATGGAAAACTCAGCTTCCGATTCATGGAGCCGCTGGAAGAAGCCGTGTATCTCGACCAGGTCAACCTGCTCGCCGTGGACCACCCCGCGGACTTCGACGTTTATCCCAACGAGTACTTCGCCACCAATCCGCCTTATCCATCGTTCAAGGTTGTGGTCAGCCGCGATGCTCAACCGCCGTCCGGCGCATGGGACGAACATGGGCACAACGTTTTGCCCGACCTGCTGGCACATCGCTACTTCGGCGATTTCGAGGTGTTGCCGTTCGCCGGTTTCTCTAAGCTGCACACTATTGAACTCGACCTGGGCAAAGCGTACGACGGCGGGCCGCTCTGGCTGCTGCTGCATGGAGAGGTTGAATATTTCAGCGCCACCGGCATTCACGCTGCGGAACAAGCCGGGATTCTCGGCATTCCACCTTTTGTAGAAGCACTCGATGCAAAGGGACATTGGGTTCGAGTCATAGAAGACATGGGCTTCCCCGCAGGCAGCCCGCGCACCATGACTGCCGATCTCACCGGACGATTGCCGAAAGGCACACGGCGAATCCGATTTTCTACCAACATGCAAGTCTATTGGGACTGCATTCTCATTGACCGCGCGGGGCAGAACGAAAACGTCCGCCTCGCCCAAGTTCCTCTGTCCCACGCTGAAGTAGGCTTCCACGGATTCCCGCTGAAGGTCGAAGGCAATCCGCCCGGCAACCTCATGTACGTCTATGAATCTGCCAGCACAACTGGACCTTATATGCGTCCAGCTGGTGCCTACACGCGCCACGGCGACGTGCTACCACTGCTCACATCTCTTGACAACAAGTTAGTGGTGTTTGGATCGGGCGACGAAGTTGCTCTGGACTTTGATCCCTCAGGCTTGCCTTCCCTGCCCCAAGGTTGGGCGCGCGACTATTTCTTTGTGGCCAACGGTTACGAAAAAGACATGGATTTCTACGCCTACGATTTCACTCGCGTCGAACCCCTGCCTTACGACAACATGGGCAGTTACCCGGGAAAGCCGTTTCCGCTCGATGACGCGCACCTGAACTATCTGCTGGAATACAACACCCTGCACATGTCGGGGAACGAAGCCAGCGGCTACGGGTTTGTCTATCCGAAGGCAAAATAGCCCTCAAGTACCCATTTTTTGGCCGGAAATTGAGACTTTTCCCAGCGGGCATCGGTAACCATTACTCCGCCCCGGCGTAATTTGTGGCCCTTCGTCCCGACCCGTATAACCATGACAGCTGTTCACGTCACGGCATCATTTTTCGAGCTTGGAGAATCAATGCGAAAGCTACTTGGAACTGTCCTCATCGTGCTGGGTTGTTGGGCAAGCGTGCCGGCTCAGGTCACAAAACACACGACCGATCTCGTTCCGACAGGCAAAGGATGGGGCGTGCAGCGCCGGGTAGCCCCGGTCGGGCAGGCGCCTTCCAAGGCAGCGTCCGCATCAGTCAACGGGATTATCTACCACGGCGGCCCGGTCATGCGCGCCAATAAAGTCAATGTGTACTTTATCTGGTATGGCAACTGGACGAACGGCCCGAAGGCCTCGGACCGTCAAATCACTGTGAACCTGTTAGACATCCTGTTCGGCCCGACGCGTGGTATCGGCAGCTCCGGATTCTTCAAAATCAATTCAACTTATAACGACACCGTGGGCCATCCCACGGGAAACATTGCGTTGGCGGCGTCTGCCACCAACCACTACAGCGCTGGAAAGCAGCTGACGGACGCCAACGTAGAAGGCATCGTCAGCAGCGCCATCGCGAGCCATTCATTACCCAGCGATAGCAATGGACTTTACTTTGTGCTGACGTCATCCGATGTGAATGAAACCTCCGGGTTCTGCACCAAGTATTGCGGCTGGCATTCGCGTGCCACCATCGGCGGTTCCGATATCAAGTATGCTTTTGTTGGCAATACCGATCGCTGCTCATCTGCCTGTGAAATGCAGACCGTGAGCCCGAACCGCGACAGCGGCGCTGATGGTATGGCGTCCATCATGGCCCATGAGGCCCAGGAGTCAGTAAGTGACCCGGACCTGAACGCCTGGTACGACGCAACGGGTAACGAGAATGGCGATAAGTGCGCCTGGAAGTTCGGGCCTACAAGCGGCGTGATGGGCGCAGGCGCGTATAACCAGACTTTCGGAACCTACAACTGGCTGATCCAGATGAACTGGGAAAACAGCCGCGGCGGCGGTTGCGACAAGACTCTGGGCGGTAGGTTCTACACCCAGTAACTCCCGCTGCTACTCCTGTCGAAGGGCCGTCATGGGATCCACCCGGCTGGCGCGGCGTGCAGGCACGAAACTCGCGACAAGCCCTGCGCCTACAAGAACCGAAATCATGAGTGCGAAGGTCGCCGGCCCAGCCGGGCGCATTCCATCCACCAAGTGCTGCAGCAGTCGTCCAGCCGCGAGAGCAGCCACCGTACCCACACCAACACCAGTAAGAATAATTCCTAGTCCTTGCCCGAGCACAAGCTGCATGACATTGCCCGTGCTGGCTCCGAGCGCCATACGCACTCCGAATTCCGGCACTCGCTGTCCGGTCAAATAGGCCAGCACACCGTAAACTCCAATACAAGCCAGCAGCAGCGCCAACCCGGCAAAGATGCCGAACAATAACAAGAGAAATCGCTGGCGGGCGAGCGAGCCGCTCACCAACTCTTCCATAGTGCGCACTTCGTAGAGAACTTCGTCACCGGCGGCTGTGCGCATTTCCCGCCGTAGTGGTTCGACCGCATTCAGCGGTGGAATGTCAGTCCGCATGGCAATCGACATCACGGAAGAGAAGAAATGCATCAAGTGGTCGGGCACCTGGGCAAATGGGTAATAGATCTGATCACGTACTCGTGATTGATCGTCCCCAGCGAGTCCCCAATGCCGGACGTGGCCCACCACGCCTACAACCTGGACGGGATCAGGGCTGATGGCCGGAATCCAGAGATGTTTCCCGACAGGTTCTCTTCCGTCGAAAGCATGTTGTGCCAGGGCGTCATCAATCACCACGACGAGTTCATGGCCCATGCGGTCCTGCTCGTTGAAGAAACGGCCTTGGCGCAATGGAATGCCCATAACCGTCAAGTAGTCCGGCGTCACGCTCGACGCCAACGCGAGGGGTTCCTCGTTCTGCGGCGGCGGGACCGGAGTGGCCCAATAGCTCAGATTATTTTCGCCCTCCCGCATGGGCACAATATCGGTCAGCGCAACCGATCGCACTCCAGGCAGCTGACGCGCGCGATCCAGGAGGTCCTGCCAAGCCACGCGCGCCTGTGTAGGGCTAGCGAGCACGCTGGGAGAAAGCGCCACCCGAGCGACCACAGCGTTCTGAATGTTAATACCAGGATCCAGAGACGATACGCGGAGAAGCATGCTTCCGAGCATGCCAGCTGCGACCAACAGCACCACCGCCAGGGCGATCTCGGATATGACAAACCCGCTGTGCAGACGCCGCGAGCTTCCCACAACTGTTCTTGCTCCGGCACGGAGGACTCTTTCCAATTCAAGGGATGGAGCGCGCAACGCCGGCGCTAGTCCGAAAAGGAGGCCGCTCAACAGAGAGACAGCGACTGCGAACAGCAGAACACGCCAATCGAGATGGACCTCCTCAGCACGCGGCAGGCTACCGGGCCAGAAAGTCACAAACGGGCGGACGCCAATGGTTGCAAGCAAAACCCCGAGCACGCCTCCGGAAAGCCCAAGTAGTGCGCTCTCGGTAAGACATTGGCGCATCAGTCGGCCCCTGTCCGCGCCCAGAGCCATGCGCACGGTTAGCTCACGCTCGCGTGAGACCGCACGCGCCAGCAGCAAGCTCGCCACATTCACGCACGCAATCAACAGCACCAGGCTGACAGCACCAAGGAGCATCCAGAGTGTGGGCCGCACATCTCCTACCAACTCCTGACGAAGCGGCAACGCTACGACGTCACGTCCAGCATCGGATTTAGGATACTGCTTCGATCGGTGGCTGGTAATCAGTGCTAACTCCGTTTGCGTCTCCCGCAGCGTTACACCGGGCTGGAGTCGAGCCAGAACATGAATGAAATGCGCGTCACGATTCTGCATTCTGGGTTCGATGTTTTGACCAAGCGGAGTAAATACGTCCGCCTCTGCCGACAACTGGAAACCCGAGGGTGCTATACCGACAATCGTGTAGGCCTTTCCTTCAAAGATCAGTTTCTCTCCGACCGCCCCTGGGCTTCCACCGAAGCGGCGTTGCCACAAACTATGACTGATGATGATCACAGGTGCGGCACCTGGCCGGTCCTCTTCAGGCAGAAAGGCACGCCCTCTTGAGGGAGTAACGCCAAGCACAGGAAACAATTCAGCCGAGATCTGGAGGCCGTCAACATACTCCGCTTCTCCGGGCTCGGTAACCGTACCACCGCCGTAAGTCCACGCCGCCATCGCAAGAGACCGACTCTCGTGTTTAGCATCGAGAAAGCTGAGATATGCGAACCCCCACTGATCGCCATACTCTTCCGTGTGTTCGCGCAGCGTGACCAGTTTGTCGGGTTCTGGATAAGACAGCGGCTTTAGAAGCACTCCGTTTATAACCGTGAACATGGCAGTGGTTGCTCCGCTGCCAAGCGCAAGTGTGAGCACCGCCACCGCGACAAACCCCGGGTTCCGCCGCAGCATGCGCAAGGAGTAGCGAAGGTCCTGCCACATGTCCTCCAACCAGCGCGTGCCTCGGGCGTCGCGACAGTCCTCTTTTACTTGTTCCGGACCGCCAAAAGTAAGTCTGGCTTGCCGCCGTGCTTCTTCAGGATCGTAGCCCTGAGCAATCAAGTCGGCGGTTTGTTGGTCAAGATGAAAACGCAGCTCCTTGTCGAGTTGTTCTTCCATCTGATTTCTGCGCCACAGACGCTGCCACCACTTCACTGCGCACCTCCTTCGGCCATGCCGAGGATCAGGCCGACAGCGTCGCTCAACCGCTGCCAGCTGGCGGCTTCCGTTTCGAGTGCTTTCCGCCCTTTTCGGGTCAGGCGATAGAACTTAGCCTCACGCCCGCTCTCGGTTTCACTCCAGTCGGCAGCCAGAAGATCGCGGTTTTCGAGCCTATGTAGGGCGGGATAGAGAGATCCCTGCGGGACCTGGACCACATCGCGGGAGACTTGCTGCAGGCGCTGTGCGATCGCGTATCCGTGGACCGGGCCCAGCGCGACAATTTTTAGGATCAACAAATCCAACGTTCCCTGTGGAAGATCTGATTTCGGTGCCGTCATGTTTGATACCTCGTGCTTCTACATATTAACCATAACTGTGCCAGCTTGACCAGTGCTAAACTACCTTTCAATATGGCTGAGAATGGTCGTTCGCGAACGCTGCTTTGGATCGTGATTGGAGGAGGGGTTTTCTTCCTCTTTGTGCTGGCGGTATTTACGCTGGTGTACCTGACTCTGCATGCGGGTGGCGACCGCGCTTCAATCCACAGTTTCGGCGATAAGATCGGCGTGATTGACCTCGAAGGCGTGATCCTCGATCCCGGCACCGTGGTGCCGCAAATCAAGAAATTTGGCGACGACGATTCCATCAAGGCCATCATCCTGCACGTGAATTCTCCCGGCGGAGGCGTGGCTGCGTCGGAAGAGATTTACCGCGCCGTCAAGCGTGTGCGCGACGAGAAGCACAAACGCATTGTGACTTCTATTAGCACAGTAGGGGCGAGCGGCGCGTACTACGTGGCTGCCGGAACCAGCAAGATTTTCGCTGACAACGGCAGTGTCGTCGGCTCCATTGGAGTGATCGCTGAGTGGGTGAACTACGGCGACCTCATGCGCTGGGCCAAGCTCAAGCCCGAGGTTCTGAAAGTCGGCGAACTCAAGGACACCGGCGATCCCAGCCGCGAAATGACTCCAGCGGAACGCGCCTACATGCAGTCGCTCATTGACAACATGTACGGCCAGTTCGTGCAAGCCGTGGCTGACGGGCGACACGCGAAAACCGATGACATCAAAGCCATCGCTAACGGCAGAGTCTGGACCGGCCAGGAAGCCCTGACCTTGCACCTCATTGATCAAGTGGGCGACTTCCAGGCCGCCGTGGACGATACCGCAAAGTCCGTCGGAATCAAGGGCGAGCCGGTGCTGGTGCATCCAGAGAAGGAGCGCAGAACCCTGGCCGACCTCCTCTTCGGAGACATTTCCCAGTGGCTACCCACCCGCGAGAAGCTGCTGGACCAGCAGATGGGGTTTTACTATTTGTGGAAGTGAGATGCAGCCGCTTTTTCCTGATAGCCCAAAAAGCCACTTGCGCACAACCCCTGAAATTTGAGAAGGTTATGCAGGCCCTGTGGTGGCTCGGGAGCTCTAACCCAGGAAAGGCCACGTTCATCAACCCAGAGACGGAGCATAAAGGCGTATGACAAAAGCTGACTTGATTGATGAAGTGTCGCAGTTGGCGGAGTTGACCCGCAAGGATAGTGAAGTCATCGTCGAAACCATCTTTGACTCCATCGTGCGCTCGCTCCGTGTGGGCGACAAAATCGAGATCCGTGGTTTTGGCAGCTTCCGCACCCGCCAGCGCAAGCCCCGCGTGGGCCGCAATCCCAAGACCGGAGAACGCGTCGAAGTTCCGGCCAAGAAGATCCCGTTCTTCAAGCCCAGCAAGGAGTTGAAGGACCTGGTGAACACCGGCGGTACGGCTGCGGCGCAAGCGCCGGCGACGCCTGTCTCTCCGACCCAGTAGCGCTTGCGGGCGGCTCCATTAGCTTGAGGCGTTTGGTTTTGCGGTAGATAGACGTCCGCGATTCTTAACGCCAGGTCCTGGGCTTCCAGGTCAGCTCGATTGCTCAGCACAATGATGGTCAGCTTCTCTTCAACAAAACGCTGAATCGCTGTGCGAAATCCCATGGTCTCGCCGAAATGCCACATGCGAGCGTGTCCCCGGTAAGGGTTCAGGAACCAGCCAAAACCGTACTGTGCGGGTGAACCATCGGGTTCTTCCGCGGTACCATTAGTTGGTCTTGCAGGAGTAAGCGCGGGCTTCATCTCCTCTTCGCTCAACAAAGTGTGGAGACGCAGCGCTTCATCCCATTTTGCCAAGTCGTCCAGCGAGGAATACACACCCCCGTCACCGAGCGTAGCTGAAGTAGGACTCTGGTCGGTTTCGCGCCATACACTCCCACTCTTGCTGTGGCCGTAGGCGCGATGAACAACCTCATTCTTCCCGTTCTCGTAAGCGATCGTGTTTCTCATCTTCAGTGGCGCAAAAATGCGCTGCAGCAGAAAGTCGCCAAAAGGCATGCCGGAAACTTTTGCCACAATGACTCCCAGCACCACATAGCCTGAATTGCTGTATGCCCACTTGGTTCCAGGTGTAAATATTGTGGTCTTCTGCTGCTTCAGCAATTCCAGCACTGCGGCATCTTGGATCTGCGGGACTTTTTCCGGGGGTGTATTCGGGTCAACAATCATTAGATCTTCGTAATCCACCAACCCGGAGGTGTGATTCAGCAGATGTCGAATTGTGATCGTCCTGCCATAGTTGGGAAAGTCGGGAAAAATGTTGGTCAGATGATCTTCATAGTGCAACTTGCCATCGTGCACCAAGAGCATCACTGCCATGGCTGTAAATTGCTTGGTGACCGAAGCCAGGCGAAAATTGGTTTGGCTGTCAATCGCCTCATGGGTACGGAGGTCGGTAACTCCGTATCCATGCTCGAACAGGGTGCGGCCATCCTGTAACACGAGGACGGCTGCGCCCGGGGCATCCTTCGATTCCAGTTGAGCCAGGAGAGCGCTGACCTGTTTTTGTTGCGCCGAGTCAACGGCGACGCTGCTCTGCGAAACAGAAAAGAGGAGCGCAGCTGCCCAGAATGCGAAATGTCTCACCAGAACCTCCCAGCAACCCCAGCTTTGTGCTCGCGGCGGTGCTCTGTGATTAAATCGTAGTCTATGTTCGCCCGCAAGGTTCGTGTCGAGCACGAAGAAAATGGCCACCGCCTCCCCTGCCCGATCAAATGGCTGGACAATTTCTCCATGCATAATTTCTCCACTCCCAGCGTTTTCGACAATACTCTGCCAGTTGCAGACGGCTGGATGGAGATCGGTACCGACGTCCCACTCCGCGAATTGCAGGCTGCGATGGAAGACTGGTTCCGCAAGAAAAAGTTTCTGCCCAAAGATGGCGTGCTGGTGTTGACCGATATAACTAAGCCAGCGCCATAGTCCCCCAATATTTCGCTTGACTCTGGAACCCATTCCAGGGTGTAACCTCGCCTGAGTATGGGAAATCTCGATGCAATCCGGTGAACTCGCGCGTCTGACCGGTGTGAGCACCGACACCTTGCGGCACTATGAGCGGCTCGGCCTTTTGGCCAGGCCTGCGCGTACAGCGGGCGGGTATCGCGACTATCCGACAGCCTCGCTCGATCGGGTGCGGCTGATCCGGCGCGCGCTAGGCGCAGGTTTCTCGCTCGCCGAACTGACCACGATCCTGAAAATGCGTGACCGCGGAGACATTCCCTGCCAGAAAGCTCATGCCATGGGCCAAGTCAAGCTGCAGCAAATCACGCAGCAGATCAAAGACCTGCAGCTCATGCGCAAGCAACTCGAAGGCATCCTGAAAGATTGGGACGCAAAGCTCTCTCGCACCCGCAAGGGAGAGCCTGCGCGACTGCTAGAGTCCTTGCCCGATAACTTGAAGCGGGTCTCTCTAACCCAAAGACTGATCAAATCCAACCAAAAAGGAAAACAATAATGAAAAACATATTCACCACGACCGCCATTCTTGCTTTGCTTCTGACCGGCACCGTGCTGGCCCAGGAAAAGTCCTCACCGAGCAACGATCACTGCGCCATGATGCAGCGAGGCGACCAGGAGATGGGGTTTTCGCACGAGAAGACCACCCACCACTTTCTGCTATTTAAGGACGGCGGAGCCATTACGGTGACGGCCAACGACGCAAAAGATACCGCCAGCCGTGACCAGATTCGCCAGCACCTTTCCCACATTGCGAAGATGTTCACCGCCGGGAATTTCAACGTCCCCATGTTGATTCATGGGGTTACACCGCCGGGCGTCCCCGCGATGACAGAGTTGCGCGAGCAAATCAGCTACACCTTCCAGGAAATCTCTTCCGGCGCCAGAGTTCGCATCAAGACCACCGACCCGCGCGCACTGGAAGCGGTCTATTCCTTTCTGCGTTTCCAGATCAAAGAGCACGAAACCGGAGATCCGGCCGGCGTGAGCGATGACACTCGCGTGGAGTAAATGCTGCCGCCTCCCTATTTGGGAATCGGGAAAAACTAAAGACCCTCTGACCAAGCTGTTTGGCTCGCCTCGTGCAATAAGAAAAGAAAGTCGTCTTCACTCAGGTCGGTCAGAGGGCGAGGTGTGTACTAAACCAGAAAAAATTGTCACGCCGACGTGACGAAAGCGCAACGAAAATGTTACAACATAATAAATAACCAGCCTGGGTTTGCAGCATCTCACGAATAGGGAGATGAGCATGAAGAGTGAACTCGCGGACGTGGTTAACATCTACGAACTGCGCCACAAGAGCCGTTGGTTTGGTGACGGGATTTCGGCATGCCTTGCCGAAGTTGAAGCCAAGGAAGCGGAAGGCGATCTGGCCAGTCATTCCATCAACTGGGACAAGCTGCTAGGCCTGGTGGTTGCCTTGGTGATAGTTGGAATCAGTTGGACTGCTTTGGGAATTGCGGTCTTACGGTTCGTGAAATAGTAACTAGGTGCTGGCGCCGGAATCCCAGGCCCCGCGACCCTCAAAATGCCTGCTGTTACTTATCGTAGTGCAGCAGCGAAAACACATCGTATTGCGCCAGTTTCTCGCGACCCTTCAGAAAATCCAACTCCACCACAAAAGCCAGGCCCACAACGTCCCCACCTAGCGATGCCGCTAGCTTGGTCGTAGCCTCCGCCGTGCCCCCGGTAGCCAGGAGATCATCCACAATGATGACGCGCTGCCCCTTCTGAATGGCATCTTTGTGGATCTCCAGCGTGTTGGTTCCATATTCCAGTGCATAGTCATACTTCGCAGTTGCAGCGGGTAACTTGCCCGGTTTTCGCACCGGAACGAAACCTGCATTCAGGCGATAGGCAAGGGCTGGAGCAAAAATGAAGCCGCGCGCCTCCATGCCCAAAACTAGATCAATTTGTTGGCCGAGATAATGCTCCGACAAAGCATCAATCAGAGTCGCAAACCCCAGCTTGTCTTTCAGCAGCGTGGTGATGTCATAAAACAAAATTCCCTTCTTGGGGAAGTCCGGAACTTCGCGGATCAGTTTCTTGAGCGGTTCGCAGTCCATGATCTGCTTGATGGGTGCAACGTTGGTCGGCATGGTTTACCAGGCTCCTTCAATGCGAAAGTTGGTCAAGCCAGCAACGGGCTTGGCATCCGATTCATCGACGTCATCCACACGGGCGGCGCGCGGGCCTTCCCGCAGGCGCGCACGCAATCCAGCCAGTTGCGCACTTGTGCCCATGGCCAGCACTTCTACGCTGCTATCAGCATTATTGCGCACCCACCCGGCGATTCCGAGGATGTGCGCTTCGCGTTCCACAAACCAGCGAAAGCCGACGCCCTGGACGCGTCCGCGCACCACAAAGCGCCGCGTCAGAACAGTTCTTTCAGTGGAGGTCAATGTTGCCTCTGGCCAAATGTCATCCTGAGCGCAGTAGCTGCTTCGCCACGCGAAGCGGCTGCGTAGTCGAAGGACCGCTAGGAATCAAACCCTGCCATGTTGCGTCAGGGAATTCTCACTGTAGATGCCTTTGATCTGTAACACAACTACTGGAACCACAAGAGTCAGGCTCAACTCTACGCCCGTGACAGATACACACCCTCGGCCGTATCCACGCGGATCTTCTCCCCCTCATTGATGAAGGGCGGAACCTGCACCACAAGTCCAGTCTCCGTCTTTGCTGCCTTGGTCACGCTGGACGCGGTTGCGCTTTTCAGGCCTGGCTCCGTCTCCACCACAGTCAGCTCCACCGTCTGCGGCAGTTCAATGCCCACGGCTTTGCCGTCAAAGAATTCTACTTTGATCTGCAGATTGGGAATAAGGTAGTCCACGGCGTCGCCTAGTACGTCCCGGGTCAGGTGCGTCTGCTCGTAGTTGGTGGTGTCCATGAAGTAGTAGCTGTCACCGTCGGCGTACAGATACTCCATCTCCTGCTCATCCACGTTGACTTTCTCGATCGGGTCAGGCGAACGGAAGCGGTGCTCGAACATGGCGCCGGTGCGCAGGTTGCGAAGTTTGGCCTGAATGAAGGCGCGCAGATTGCCGGGCGTGCGGTGTTCCACGCTGAAAACGGAATGCAGATCATTGTTGTGCTTGATGATCATGCCGGGCCGAAGCTGGGTGGCGGGGATCGACATTACTGAATGAATCTCCTTATTGAGTTGCGGGTAGCCGGCGGACGCGGGTACTCCACATTCTCCGCCCGACACAAGGCTTAAAGCCTTATTTTACAGCACTTGAAGCCAGATGGGAAATGCTGAACATCGCGGATAGTGGGTGTGCTTGACAGCAACTGTCACCAAGCGTACTCTCGCGTGGGAAAATACCCAGCATTCCCCTGACAACTGAAAGGAGTTTGTGCATGGTATCTCTCACAGCCCTTTGTATCCCGATTGTGGTGTCCGCAGTCATCGTTTTCGTCGCCAGTTCCATCATGCATATGCTGCTGCCGTACCATCACAGTGATTATCAAAAACTTCCGGACGAAGACAAAGTCATGGCTGCGCTTCGCGCCGCTGGTGTGACGCGAGGTCTCTACAATTTCCCGCATTGCACTCACAAGGACATGAAATCTCCAGCCACCGTGGAAAAATTCAAGCAGGGCCCAGTCGGGATCATGACCGTCATTCCCAGCGGCCCTCCCGCCATGCCGAAGTACCTGATCCTGTGGTTTGTCTATTGCCTGGTGATCGGCTTTTTCGTGGCCTATGTCACCGGACGCACCGTCGCCTTCGGATCGCCGTATCCAGAGGTATTTCGGGTCGCCGGCACGGTTGCATTTATGAGCTACGGCCTGGGGCACCTCAGCAACAGCATCTGGAAAGGCCAGCCCTGGAGTGTGACCATTAAAGAAGTCATTGATGGCCTTGTCTATGGGCTACTGACGGCGGGTACGTTTGGCTGGCTCTGGCCGCGCTAACGCGAACTGTCGAGCGATGAGAATTCCGGCTTGCTTACGCGATCTTTTCCCGGCCCGCAATCTGCCACAGGTACAAGGCCGCGTAAGCTCGCCACGGACGCCAAGTTTCAGCACGTTGTTCCAGGTCACGAGTACTGCCGAGAGCAAGGGCGCGCATAAGGCCGAGGTCGCCAGAAGGAAAGGCATCAGGTTCGCCCAGCGCTCTCATCGCAATGTACTGGGCCGTCCATCTTCCGATGCCGGGAATCTCACAAAGCCGGGCTAAGAGCTGCTCGGAGTCCACGACATCTTCAAATGAGATTTGCCCATCGCAAACCGCGCGGGCAAGTGCCCGAATAGTTTCGGCACGTGCTCCAGGCAGTCCGATGGAGGTTAGTCTGGCTCCAGCGAGAACCTTGGGTGAGGGAAAAAGATGAGTAAGACCGCTAGCGGCTGAGAAGGGCTGGCCGAAAGCCGCGACCATCCGGCCAGCGAGAACCGTGGCCCCCTTGACTGTGATCTGCTGGCCAAGTACGGCTCGTACTGCCAGCTCAAAACCATCCCAGCAGCCTGGTACCCGCAACCCGGGAGCAGCCTGAAGGCGCGGCGTTAAGGCGGGGTCAGTTTTCAGATTTCCTACAATCGCTGCCCAATCTGCATTCAGGTCGAACATCGCTCGGATGCGTTCCACGATAAAGAAGAGTGAGCGTGTATCACCAAATTGGACCCGCGCGATCAGTGCGTGATTCGCTTCATCCAAGGAGACCTCAAAATGTCCGTGACTGCCGTTTAGAGAAATCGAACGACGATAGGCACCAAGTTCCACTACTTCGATGCCAGGCGTGGCACGGGCCTTGAGAAACGCCAACATGCCGTCCCAGTTGTAAGGAGGACGAAAGCGAAGCCGGAACAGGTACTGGTGATCCGATGGGGCGCCCGTCTGTCGTGCCAGGCGTCGGATCTGCGTTGGAGTTCGATGGTAAACGTCGCGGATCGTAGCATTGAACCTGCGGATGCAACCGAATCCCGCAGACAGTGCGATTTCACTCATCGGTAGTCTGGTTTCATCGATAAGCTTTTTGGCAAAATGCAAACGCCGGGTCTGGGCCACCGCTCTCGGTGTCGCTCCCAGATGCTGAAGGAAAAGGCGGCGAAGATGGCGTGAACCGACTCCGAGGCGCTCCGCCAGGACTTCCACTCCGCCATCCTCAAGACCACCTTCACTGATCAACCGCAAAGCCCGCGCAACGGTGTTGGGAGTTCCCAGCCACGCAGGTGTTCCCGGGGAACATTCCGGCCGGCATCGCAGGCAGGGTCGAAAGCCGGCTTCGGCGGCCGCGGCCGCACTGGCATAGTAACGAACGTTTTTCTCTTTTGCTGTAGGGGCCGGACAAATCGAACGACAGTAAACTCCGCTGCTGAGTACACCAATAAAAAACTTGCCGTCGAAGCGTGGATCGCGCGACAGTCGGGCCCGAGAACATACCTGCAAATCCAGATTCATGTGCGCCAGGATTGATCATAGTTGATCTGCGGCAACAAACTAGACGTTTTCGGACCAGGCTCGTCGCGGGTGAATTCATCCGTTTAAACCGCGGGTTGCGGTAAGGCCGCGTTGTGAGAGCGACGTCCGCAAGCGTCCAATCGGCTGGCATCTATCCCGACTGATAAGGAGGAACACAAAGAAAAATGAAAACGCCGATGAATTCGTCGCCTCAAACATCAGTAACTGCATTGCAAAGTGCCCGTCCAAATGTTCCGCCGGCGCACGGACGACGTTTCTCTATGCGCTGGGTTCCACCATTTCTTGCCGGAGGATGGTTTCTCGCCCTGCTGGTGATGCTTTCGGTCAGGAACACGAACGCGTCTGCTGCCGACACGCAAAAGATCATCGCTGACCTTGACACCCAGTACCAGGCCGCCGTCAAGAAGAATGATGCTGCGACGATGGATCGCCTGTTGGCCGATGATTTCATACTGGTCACCAGCTCCGGCAAAACATACACCAAATCTGACTTGCTGAACGAAGCACGCAGCGGGCGGGTGGTCTATGAGCATCAAGAGGACACGGCGCAGACGGTCCGGGTCTGGGGTGATACCGCCGTGATCACAGCAAAGTTGTGGGAGAAAGGTACCGACAACGGAAAACCCTTCGACCATACCGTTTGGTTCAGTGACACCTATGTGCGCACTCCGGCGGGATGGCGATACGTTTTTGGCCAATCGTCATTGCAGTGTCCCAAACCCCAGGAGTTATAGGCCAACAAGTATTGGGGGAGAAGAAGATTGCTTCTACCGGAAGAGGTTATGCCCCCGCGAAAGCTACCCGTAACTGTTGACGAAGGCATTCGTGAGCACTGGTTTCGTGCTGTAAAATCAGAGTGGATGGTGCCATGCTTGATGATGCACTGTGGCCCTGATTTTATGACTGCGGGCGCGTAGCTCAAACGGATAGAGCATCGGATTTCTAATCCGAGGGTTGCAGGTTCAATTCCTGCCGCGCCTACCATTCTTTTCTGCAGCTTAGAAGCCAATCTCACATCGAGTCATTGCAAGTTAACTGCAAGTTGGTACGAACTCGTGTGCAAAGTCAGCACGTTCGTGGCCCGGCCGCCGTTGTATTCTAGGTGCGAGAGAAATAAGCGTCAATGCGATTGGGAAGTGAGCATTGTATCCCCCTCAAAAGTACCCCACCCCCCGCTCAGAGCGTCTGGAATCTTGTGCCTGTGAGAGTAATTCTCCTGAGCAAGCATGAATCCATGCGAGGCGAATCCTGCGGGGGAGGAGGTCTCTCAGACGCTTAGTGTGCCGAACCTCCACCTCACCGTTTCTTATTAGCTTTTCGTTTTCCCTTGCTTTTCTTTTTCAACGAATGAACAGCCACGCCGACGGTATTGCGGGTAGTGCCGAGCATTTGTGCGATTTCGGTGTTGTCGAAGCCGCACTGCTTGAGGCGCTTTATCTTTACTTTTTGTTCTGCGTCCTCGACATCTTTGAGCAGGAGTCCTGCGAGGATCTTGGAGATCCTCTCTAAGGAACGAATTGCTTGTTCCCACTGGTCAGGAGCCATAGTTGTGTGCCTCGCCTTTTATTTCTTCAGATCCTTATCTGCAAAATGCAAAAAGCTTCGGTAGTGAACGCTTGATTTTGCGCAGCCCTTCACCAATTTTAGCCACTTACGACGTGTCTTCAAGCCCCGATCAACCGCCACGACCTTTGAGAACGGATTGTTTGAGTTCCTTCGCTTCATCAGAGCGTTACTGAGCATGCCCGTCAGGTGAAAATCAGAGTCCACCAGGGAACAGCCGACCACTACCAGAACATCAGATTTTACGAGCGATACGTAAGCGGACTTCCAGAGAGTTCTCCAATGCTCGTGTCCGAAAAACTTTCCGAATATCGGAGGAATGATTTGCCGCACGAACTTCTTGAACTCGTTCGTCCTCGGTTTTTCAGAGATAATCACCTTGCTCGGTTTCCCGCCGAAGATCTTGCTCAGATTTCCTATAGACCCTCTCACATACCAATTGAGTGAACCGTGCAGCTTTAACAGCTTCACCGTCGCCAGCGCTGTGGACGCAACAGGCTTTTTCCGTGTCCACTTGATCTTCTGTTTGCCGCCCATCAGCCCATATCCCTTGGCGGGGTCCCAACCGGCATTTATCAGCGCTGTGTCAAGCAGCGTGTCGTAGTTTAGCGTGATGATCGTGTCTTCTGGCTCAAGACGCGAAACCAGATCTTTGTAAAGATTGGCGTTGGGGGCATTCATTTCAATGTCGCTGAGGATACCGAACGTCAGTCGGAGAAAATCGTCGATTTCCTGCCGTGTTCCCGCTTGTCGCCGCCTGCCCCGTCGGCCATAAATCTCCGGGAAGTCCTTCGACACGTACAGCAAGCTGAACGCGTCTTCCATGGGAATCGGCCACTTGCCCCTAGTCGGAAATTCCTCTCGGAAAACTTTGCGGATTCTGTTGTATCGCGCGCTTGCACCGCCATCATCATCGTGAGCACGAACGTATCCTTTTAGTACACGAAAAAAGTCCCCGTTCAAGGGCGCAAGAATCTTCTTACCGTTGACTCTCACATAGGGAATGGCTCCCCGCGTGGCTCCAGCACCCAGAATGAAGACGGTTTTCTTGGAAACGCCTCCCCAGATCACACCCTCTTCCTCTTGCCTTTCCGTTTCTTTGGCGCCTTGTTTTTTCGCTTGTCTTCTTTCGGAAGCGAGTAGATGTGCAAAGGGAGAGCGTCTTTTCCGTCACCTATCCGAAATGCGACGCCGTGCTCAACCCAATTCGACACCGCTCGACTGAGATTTCCTCTGTCGATCTTGGTTTTCTTGGCGATCTCCTTCAGCGTAGTTCGACCATCACAGAGGTTAAAGGCCTTGGTTCGATTCCTTCCCTCGCCAACAACGGCACGTGCGGTCTCCAGCGGAACGGCGGTGCGGCCAGCAACGTGGACAAGACAGCGTAACAAATCTTCAGTGTTCATCATGGTCCTCTTGTGATGTTAGATTGTCCCGGGGGAGTGTGACAGAGCATATTACCCGAAAACGACAATAGCAGTTCCCCGCTCGAAAACCTGGTCAGGCCCGTGAACGAGAAGTCGTGGTGTGCTGGTTCTAGCACGGGATGAACTAACCACGCCAGCGGTCGGACAAAATATTCAACCCCTCGGCAAGTGGGCTCTTATGAGATTTGTAGAAGGTCCTCCACCCGGGACCGGCACTTTGATTTGTTGGCCACGTATTTCGGGTCATCTTTTACCTGCCATTCTGAATTATGGCTTCGGTCCGTTGCGAATTCGGTGTTCACATCGCACTCCTTTGTCGATCAATCGTGCTCGTGGTGTCATTGATAGCTCCTCACCTAAAGATTGCCACCATCGTCGTCGTCATCAGTTGCGGCAGGAGTGCCGTCGTCATCTGCATCGTCGTCAGGAGGAGTGGTCGGAGTCGAGTCGACCGTTTCGTTCTCGTCCTTGTTGACGATTCGGTCGTCATCGAGGACGACAACATCCTCGTTGGGCAACCAGGTCTGGGAGGTTGCGTCATCTGATTGGTATGCCTGCCCATCCTGCAAGACGATGACGTTATCTTCCGTTACGCGATCGATCGTTTCCGCGTCTTGGCCGATTGCACAGACCGAGCAGAAAAGTACTACGATTGCGAACAACCCAAGGTTTCTCATATTCTGTTTTCCTTGACGATACATTTGTTCAATTCGTGTTATTAACGAATCCTCACAACCATTTGGCGACGCCGCCATGGCGTGAGCACGTGCCCCGACGGCTCTGGCTGAAACTGTAACTTCCATCGCGGCACTTCGCCGTGGCTCCTTGTGGCGGCTCGGCGCAATTCTCTGGTCTCTTAACAATCTGCCCCTTACTGTTCACGTAACTACCATTGGTATTGCAATTCGCCTTGCCTGCGATCGATCTCGCATTGCTAGCGGCGATTGAATTCCCGTTCGTCTGAGACTGACTCTGACAAACAATGGGCAGAGAAAATATACTTACGGCTAGAAGAAAAGCAAAGACAGACTGGCGCGAAAAGCGCATAGGTTGCATAGTCCTCTCCATGAATCGGAATGACTCCTCCGCATTGCAACTCAGTGCACAAACGAAACCAGTGGCGCTGTAAACAGTTCGTCGAACATAGTTCGTAGACTGCACGCGACGCGAAGGGGACCCAACTGGGGGAAAGTGTTACGCCAGGAAACCTACTCCTATTCTCTTGGTTATGTCAACCACCCAGCAAACAATTAAGTGCTGATGGGGCTGCACTCCAACCGTTCACGGGTTTTCAGAAATGCCAACTAGTTTGGCCAGAAACTGTTAGTGCCGAGGCTGTGGACAACGTCGCGACCCACACGGATAACTGAAGTAAGCCGAGGTTGAATCTCTAGTTTATAGGTCTTGTCATCAGGCCAATCTGGTTTCTGCGACGAACGCCAAACTCGCTTGCCCGGGGCGGTAGTGCGCCCGAGTCGTACCTTTGCTGCACGCGCTTGTTCCCGCTTCTCATTATTATTGGTGTTCTACTTTAAACTTGTACCTTACTGAATCATCGAAGTTAGCTTGTTTTCGAGCCTCCCCATAGCATCAATCGCCTGCTCCGGAAGTGTACGAATGTAAGCCCGTCTCGTCACCTCCACGCTCGAATGGCGCAGGATCTTTTGAATCGTCAAGTCCTCAACTCCCAGCGAATGTAAGTTGGTTGCCAGTCCTCGGCGGAAACCGTGAAATCCGCGCCAGTCTGGTCGCGACTCGTCGCGCTGGTATTCATGGCCGACGTGGGGTTTGCTGTCAGGCGCACCGCAGTGAGCACAGCGGCGCAGCACAGTTAGGATCTGGTCGTTCAATAAATTGTTCAAGCTAACGGGAGTGCCGTTACGAGTAGGGAAGAGCGGGCCGGTGGAGGGATTCCCGGAACGTAGGCGGTGGGCCACCAGAATCATTCGCAATGCCGGAATCAAAGGAACGAGACTCTTCGAGGCCGTCGTCTTTGTTTCGTGTACCCTACCGGCCCACATCGACCGCTCAACGCGGACAGCATCGGGCAGGATGTCTTCCCACCTTAGGGCCTCAATTTCACCACGACGTAAGCCACAAAAAGCTGCAATCGCGACCACGGTCCTGGCGGGTTCGGGCAGCACTGCCAAAATCTCCTGGACGGCTTCGAAACTGTAGTGCGGCATGATTTTCGACGGTTTTCCAAAAGGCACTTCGGCCAGCGAAACCGGGCTCGGTCCAGAGTGATAGCCCTGGTTTACGGCGAACCTGAATATCGCGGACAGCAGACTCTTGTAGCGAAAAAGCGTCTGCCGGGCCATCTTCGGGTTTTCCCGAGCAATCGCGTCGAGGGTTCTCTGGGCGTCCGGCGTCGTGAATGCGCGGACACGAATGGACCCGATCCGTAGCGCCAACTCTTTCTCCCAGTTCAGACGGTGGCAATAAAGTGTCGAAGTTTTCCTGCGCCCCGACATGTGGGGCAGAAAAACGTCCGTAAAGAAGTCCTTCAACGTGATGTGCCCCTCCGGCTCGGCGTCATCAAGGTTCACTTTCGCCATAAACTCTTTTTGCAACTGCTCCACGTATTCGGGAGCGCGCCGCAAACGCTGATGTTCCGGCAAGACTCTGGCTAGTTTGCTGCAATGTTGCCGCCGCTTGATCTCTCTCGTGTAGTCGGGGGCCTCGCCCGTCTCGATCCGGCTTTCGAAATACCGAATCCACCACCACTCGCCGGCCCGAAACACGTAGCCCTTCTGTCGACTCATCTGTTTCCTCCGTCCCTTTCTCGGTAGCTCCAAAAGCCTTTCTCCTGTGCTCCAAAGCAACCGTCAGGATGGCCACCGCCTTTTTCCGGGTCGTCCTTCGCCAGCCTGCGCATTAGCAACAAGATTTGTTCGGCAGCACGCCTTCCTTCTGGCTTACTGTTTGTGTAATACAATAGTTAAAAGCTATTGTATGGTGCTTCGAGCAGGAATTACACTTTTGCACGCGGGATCACGTCGCTCCCTCCAGGCATCGAAGCACTCCTCGCAGATTGCGCTGATTCGGTATTCATTGCATCCGATTCCGGTGTGGCACTTCGACAGTGCGGGCTGTTTGCACTCGATGCAGATGCCCTTTGACCACGCCTCTCGCTGGGTCATGCCGAAGGCAACTAGCGCCAATTTGTCTAATAAGCTCTGCAGATTCATGATCGCATTCCTCCTTCTTACCTACCCCGTGGTGTTAGTCGATTGCTTACCTCATCTCCGGCTGGACCGCTTCCGGCCAAGCCAGGCCGCCAGTTCAGGGCTTTCGAGGTCAAAGCGGACATATCTTCCAAGTCGGAAACATGGAATTGGATCGGCACAACGGACGCGGACATGGTCAACAATCCACGACAGCGGCACACTCCACTGCCTTGATAGTTCTTTAGAAGTGACTAGCTGCCTCGGCAGCTTGGGATCGAGAGGCATAGTTCCTCATTTGTTTTTCCTCTCTCCTTTTGTGACGCAACCCGGCTGGCGTGCCGAGCCTGGCCGGTCTTGGGTACCGGCCAGAAGAAATACATCGGTTCAGCTTGCTTGGTCTTTGGTTCGCCGTTCCATCGTCACGGCGATCACGTTGTTCTCGTTCATCGCCATCAGGATAGGGCGGAAACCTTGCTGAGCAAGCTCGTTGAGCTCATGCTCCAGGCCGCCCAACCCGTCGTCGATGAGTACGCGATACTCTCTACGTCCCATTGCAGTTTTCACCTTCCATACGTTGAGGCCTGACTCGTGCTTGAGTCGTGACTCAGGGGTGTTGGTCCGGCCCGGTTCAGGCTCCTAGAAAGCTTCCCACAGCTTGGTAGCTGTCCTTGTTTGCTGCTTAAGGTGTTTTTTCTCGGCAAAGATGGCACTATGACAAGTTTTTGCTCTGCTGCGGGTTATTCACTGGCGAGTGCGAGGCTTGGGCTCTTCCAACCCGCCCTGCCTGACGTGAAGCGTTAAGAAGTTCTTGCTGACCTTGGCCTTTCTTGTGACCCAAACCTTCCAATCCTGATTCGGGACAGCCAGTTCATATTCCCTGATTGCCCTTCGTGCTCGATCAAGTTTTCTGTTCTTGTTGAGATCTCTTTCAATTTTCAGCCGGTGGAGAACCTTCTGATTTACCAAGGATTGGGTATGCCCCTTGCAGCAAAATTGACGGCATCCGCCGATATTCAGGAAATAACGCCCGCAATCATCAAGGGAGCATTTCCCGATGGGAATCTTCGACTGGAGCAGCAATAGAAAGAGCCGCATCGCTTCCCCTTCAGCAGCGACGTTCTGAGAATCCCCAGGGAAACCAAGCTGAGCCGTGATTTCGAAGCCACCATCGAAGGGGACAGCGTCTTCTTTTTCAAGATCCGAGCCTTGCAAAATGCCGAGGAAAAGCTTGATTCGACCTAGCATTTTTTCGCCGTCGATCTCTTTCCAACGGTTCCGTGTCAAGATCCAACTCCGCACATCCGTTGGAATCCCCAATTTCGCAGCGATTCCGTCAAATTCTTTTAGGAGGTCGGGCCGAACTGCCAGATAATCGACCATTCTCTCATCAGGATCCGGAGGTTCATCGGAATCTGAAACCTGAGTCATCTGCGGGGCGTCTTGCCACTCTTCTACCCACTTCGTCAGTTTTCTTCGCAGCGCCCAGGCAGCTTGGTCAAACAACTCACAGTCTTCATAGATGGAGCCTTCAGCCTGAGGCCCGTCGTTTCGAAGGCCGTCTCTCTCCATAGCGTTGCTTCTCAGTCGCCATAGGTCATAATCGCCATTCAGCACGTCAACCGCAGGCTGGATTCTGTCGATCTCCCTCCACCGTCGATTGCTAGTCTTAGGCATTTACTTCTCCAAAAGATCATGTTAATCCGCTTTCAGTATACATGGCTTAACATGATTTACGGTGCTTCTTAGGAGGTCATCATGGTTCAGCAACATCGAGCGCTCCCCCCTCCACCGGACGACGATCGTCTTGTCTCAAAGAAGCAAGTAGTGCAGGCGCTGAACATTTCACTTAGCACCCTGAACCGACTGCTTAAGGAACGGAAACTTCCCGTTTGCCGAATTGGGCGTCGAAGAGTCGGCATTCCAAACTCTGCGCTTCAGCGATTCATACGTGAGGGCACCAAGTAATGACTAACCAAGAGAACCCCATGCAAGGACCGAGCATGCTCGCTGCCGTACTCGCGTACGTCGACGCGAAAGTGCCGGTCTTCCCTCTTCACTATCCCACGGGGAACCGTGCCTGCAGCTGCGGGAACAGAGGGTGTGACAAGGTTGGCAAACATCCCATGACGCCTCACGGTTTGAAAGACGCGACCACCGATCGCCTCATTGTTGAGAAATGGTGGACCGCAAAGCCGCTGGCTAACATTGGTATGCCGACAGGCGTTGCGAGCGGCATGGTCGCGATCGACGTGGACGTTCGTCATCAGGGGTTGGAGAGCCTGAAGGTGCTAGAGCGAAAGATCGGCGGACTGCCCCTCACGCTAGTCTCGCTCACCGGGAATGGCTTTCACTATTTCTACAAGTACCCAGGAGTCCCAGTCAGGAGCGGCGCTGCCGTATTGGGTCCTGGCATCGATGTTCGCGGGGGCGGCGGGTACGTAGTAATTCCCCCCTCGCTACATGCCAACGGCAAACGGTACGAGTGGGTCGGGGGTGAAAATAAATGACAGAAGTTTCGAATGAGAGAAGCAGCGCCAATCACACCGAGCCCATATTCCCCAACTTTCAATCGGCAGTCGCTGAGTTGAGTCCAAGCCTCCTATCTGAGCTCAATAGAGAATCCCCTGGATCAAGCACTCCTGATGGTGTTATCGCCGACCGGATTCCGACGGGTAAACGAAACAGCACACTAACCAGCTTGGCCGGGACCATGCGAACGCGCGGCATGACACAGGCGGCAATTGAGGCCGCCCTGCTCCAGGAAAACAAACGTTGTGACCCGCCGCTCAGCGAGTCCGAAGTTTTGGCCATCGCGCAAAGCATCGCGCGGTACCCCGCTGGCAGCCCCGGACGACGGCCAGCCCGGTTACCCCGCTGGCCGGAACCGCTGAGGGCCGAGGCTTTTTACGGGTTAGCCGGAGACATCGTCAAGACTATTGCACCTTACAGCGAGGCCGACGAAGCGGCTCTACTTGTCCAGATGCTCACGGCCTTTGGGAGCGTGGTCGGCCATAACCCATACTTCATCACTGAAGCTGACCCTCATTTTCTTAACATGTTTTGTACTCTGGTGGGCAAAACCTCGAAGGGCAGAAAAGGGACCTCCTGGAAACATGTCCAGCGACTGTTTGATCGTGTAGAAGACGGCTGGGCGACGAACTGTGTCGTGTCGGGGTTGAGCTCTGGGGAGGGTTTGATCTGGGCTGTCAGGGATCCGGTGATGAAAGGCGATAAAGTCGTCGACGATGGAGTATCCGACAAGCGTCTGTTGGTTGTGGAGGCAGAGTTCTCGTCGGTGCTTCAAGTAATTCAGCGCGAGGGGAACACACTCTCCGCTACTGTACGTCAGGCTTGGGACTCTGGAGTATTACGAATCCTGACAAAAAAGTTCCCCGCAACGGCGACTAGTCCACACATTTCAGTCGTGGGGCATATCACTATGGAGGAACTGATAAGGCACTTGAGCGGCACTGAAAAAGCGAATGGATTTGCGAACCGATTTCTGTGGGTTCTCGTGAAGCGATCCAAGTTGCTGCCGGAAGGCGGCAGAGTTCCCGTCGCCGAGCTCGATCGGCTCGTTCGAGACCTGAGTATGGCTGTGGCGTTGGCTCGCAAAACCGGGGAGATCACTCGGACTGAGGCCGCTCGCAAATATTGGAGGGAGATTTACGAAAAGTTATCCGAAGGTGATACTGGTCTTTTCGGGGCAGTCACTTCCCGCGCTGAAGCCCAAGTTGTTCGCTTGTCCTGCTTGTACGCACTGTTGGACCGATCCGGCGTCGTCGATCGGCCACACCTCGAAGCGGCATTAGCCTTATGGAATTACTCCGAGGAGTCGGTACGCTACCTCTTCGGAGACGCTCTAGGCGATCCGCTCGCTGATCAACTGCTGCAGGAGTTGCGTCAAGTGTCATCGGCGGGATTGTCGCGTACCGACATCAGCACTTTTTTCGGACGCCACAAGAGTGCGGAAGAGATCGGTCGCGTGCTTAATTCGCTCGCCAGACGTGGACTCGCGCAGAATCGTGAGGAACGAACCGAGGGCCGGCCGGTGGAGCGGTGGTTTGCGACTCAGCCCGTCGAAAAAAGCGAAATAGGCGAAGAAACATCCGCACAAGGTTTTTCGCCTAGTTCGCCCATTTCGCCAAGCGGAGCGACGGCACCCAATGATTCTTCGCCTAATTCGCATATTTCGCCTCCGGAGAGCATGTCTCCCATGGGCGAAAACGAAGTGCCGGAGCAAGCCTGAGGCACGGGAGGAGTTTTAGGGCAAATCTCTTGCAAGAACACCTAACCGTTGACGCTGCGAAAAAGGCGAAGAAGGCGAAGAAAGTCACCCGCGTAGCTACTTCGCTTTCTTCGCTTGTTTCGCCGGGTAGGCTGCATTCGCCCCGGGAAGAACGCTCGACAGCACAGTCCCGGCTTCTGAACCTAGAGGTTCCGGCCAGCGCAACTCTGTGGTGCACAGATGACCTCTGGGGAACTCTGGACCCTCGGTTTGTATAGGGGTATGCCAATTCTTGGTCCATTCGAGGCCGCAACCATGTTGTGAGAGCGTGAAAAAGACTATTTGGAACTCCCATCGCGTGGAGTCCGAGGGAGGTGCCCGTGCGCCTGAAGCGCACATTCTGGATGCAGAGGTGGTCTCAGAGGGCCCAGCGTACCTCAGATATGCTTCCGGGAAGCTTGGCCTTTTTGTGTCAAGTGATCAACCGAGGGCCACCCGCGCGGCTGGTGTACAGGTTTCAAGA
>Ga0207136_1002_pt1 | contig 77300 bp, 63 predicted proteins | sample Alteio_BWMinHeat_8_FD_153552 | JGI IMG/M metagenome (GOLD analysis project Ga0207136, IMG submission 153552) | Enriched cells from forest soil in Barre Woods Harvard Forest LTER site, Petersham, Massachusetts, United States -... | ecosystem: Environmental > Terrestrial > Soil > Temperate forest >...
TTGAACCGAAATTGACCAATGGTTACGGCCGAACTCTGCCCGAGGGTGTTAAAGTCCCCAAGGAGCGCATCAGCGAAAGGATCACCCGTCGAGTTTGCGCCGGTGGTCGCGCCGGCGTTTGGGCTGAAATTGATAGTTCCGTCATAGTTTGTGCGCGAGTTCTGAGTCTTGCGGTTCCGAGCGAATTCCGCACCGAACTTTATCGAGTGATTGCCCTTCTGCCACGTAACGTTATCCGCTGGATTGATATCCGTCGTGGGAGACTCGAGGAAGTTCGGCGCTGGACCATTCACGCCGGCTGGAGCGGCCGTCGGGAAATTCGTAACGGCCGTGAAGCTTATCGTCGGAAGCCCATCAGGGAACTGTGACGGGTTTCCTAGTGGCGGGATGAACTTGAAACCATATGGGGTCTTCTCCCAGGCGGTGCCTTGGAGCGGAGTCCTCTGTCTATGCCAGTCGGCGTTGAATTTGACTTCGTTGACCAGGGTCGGCCTGATCATATAGACCCACCCGATTTGATAGTTGTATCCCGGACGATCGCGGAGGTCCGGATCCACCGGAAGAGCGCCTGCAGCACCGAAAGTCGAATAAGGATTGTAGATGTCAACGTTGTCGTGGATATACCGGAAATAAATACTCTGCTTATCATTGACGTGCTCGTCGACGCGAATGATATCCTCGCGAAGATTTAGGGGGTTCGGGAGGTTAAAGGTGGCGTTGTTGGAGCTTGTCGAGGTGGGCAGGCCGCCCGCCACAGACAATTTCGCCGCCGAGGTGTAGAGTGCCGCAATAGCCGCGCCGTCGCCAGTGATACAAGTGGGGTTGATGACATTCGGAGCAGTATAGAGAACCCCTCCACTGCAACTCGCGGGTATCACAGCAGGCGTTTTTAGTGTGAGTCCGCCCGCCGCTCCGCCGTTGTAAATGTCGGTGAAGTTTCCCGCCGCCTCCGCCGCGGTGGGAAAAGTCTCTTGAACCGACGCAGCCGTCAATCCAGGGTATACCCCGCGAAACTTTTTCCACTCCTGCCCGGCAAAGAAAAACAGCTTTCCTTTCCGCTGGATATACGGGATCGGGCCGCCAAGCTCCCATCCAAAGTCGTTGTAATGAAATGGGGGCACGGCGGCGTAGCCCTTCGCGGTCGGACTTGTCAGTTTGGTGCCTGGATTTTCCGCATTAAATATATTGTTCTGGACAAATTCAAATCCTCCGCCGTGATATTGATTTCCACCACTTCTGGTTATCACGTTGATCGTGGACGAAGCAGAGCGCCCAAACTCGGCGTCATAGTTTGAAGTCTGCACGTCCACTTCCTGAACGAAATCAATACCCACCTGATTGAACGTGCTTGCGTTTGACCCGGAGTCCAAATTAAACCCGCCGTCCACACTCCAGTTCTGCCCGTCCGTCCGCTGTCCGTTGGTAACGGCGACAGTGTTGTTGTAGTTTGACGTCAAGGCTGCGGGGTTGGTGCCGGATCCTTGGAGGGCCGCGCCGGGAACCAAGGTGACGAGCGACTCGTAGTGACGTTGGTTCAAGGCCATATCCAGCACTTGCTGCTGCGTGATGGTCGTCGAGATCTCGCCCGACGTCGTGTTAACGGTATTGGCCGTCGCAGTCACCGTTACCGTCTCTGAGATCACGCCAACTACGAGACTTAGGTCCGCCGTCAGCCGGCCGCCAGCCGACAGGACATTGCCCTTCTTTGTCGTGGTCTTGAAGCCAGTTTGCTCGCCGATCACGGAATACGTTCCGGCTGGCAGCTCATCGGCGGCGTAGTAGCCGTTCTTGTCGGCTATGACGTTGCGGCTTATGAGTGTCGCCTCATTTGTGATGGTGACCTTGGCGTTTGCAACAGTAGCCCCGGATGAGTCGGTGATAGTCCCCGCGATGCGGCCAAAGATATCCTGTGCGGCAGCAAATTCCACGGCGCCCACAAGGAGCAGGACAGCCGCGCAGAAGACTACCGGAACTTGAAATGGCAGGAATCGAAATCGTCTAATCAATCCGCAAAATGTTGGAAAGGGATCATTCTTCCATTTACTCAGGATCATTGTAGCTCTCCTAGCAATACGCAATTCCCCGCGTCCTAGAGGCCGCCCCTCGGCTAGGCGGCCTTCGGAACCGATCAATGAATGCACCTGATAAATGAAATGAATCTAAAGAATCTATATTTGAGTAATGCAACGGCGCGCGCCCTGTTGCAAGTTAGCTCACGGTGAATTCACTGTGAATTCACTGTGATTTTCCTGGAGGATGCCGACTCCGGTGCTTCTCGACACCCTCTTGCTTGGGACCCCGAATTCGAACACGCATTCCCTTCGAGTCTCTCCTTGAACAGAGTGCTATTCCTGAATTCAGCTGTAACTTCATCAGTATTAAGGTTTTCTGCGAGGCAGCCCTTTCCGGGAAATTGCGGTATACTCTCCGGAAAGAACCCAGGTCTTAAAACGCACGGGCTATTTTTCCGGGGGAAGGCCTTTTGCATTCATCCATCAGCAAGTTTGAAGCGGAACGCGCTGAACTGGACGCCATTCTGAACTCTGGAATGTTCGGCCGAGCGAACAATCTTGTCCGCCTTCTGACCTTTGTTTGCGAAAAGCACTTCGAGGGGTCCACTGCAGAGATCAAGGAGTACAACATTGCGGTTCAGGCCCTCGGCAGACCGCATGATTTTGATCCGCAGGTGGATACGATTGTACGTGTCACGGCGCATGCGCTGCGAAAGCGCCTGGACGACTACTATCGCTCCGCCGGAGCAGAGCACACCGTTCGGATCTGCTTACCGCCTGGCGGATACGTGCCCAAGTTCTCCCATAAGAGTGACGTAGAATCAGAACACCCACACTTGAAGTCGGATGACGGTGATGCAGCTCCTCTATCGAATGGCGGTCTGTACCACGAAGACAGCTTGCAGGAGTCTCGGCCAGATCAACTGGTACGGCCGCTCCCTTTCTCACCACCGAACGCCGAGAATGAACAAAATGCCACTTCCCCGAGCGTGAAAACCAGACGACCTCGCATGCGGATTTTCAATACAGCCGCAATTCTGGCTATTACGACCTGCGTGCTTTTCGTATTTGCCTGGTATTGGTGGAGCCGCACAGCCAAAGATAGAGATCTTGGCCGCACGCGGGCGGCCGCTATTCCGATAAACCTTACTGGAAGCCATGTCCGCGCCCTGGTGGGGAATAGTTCGAGCTCCTACATCGATCGCGCTGGTTCGACTTGGGGCAGTGATCGATTCTGCTCGGGAGGAGACAGGTTTTCCATACCCGGACACGTGATTCAGGGGACCGAAGACCCGGAACTCTTTTCCGCGGGACGGCGCGGCGTCTTTCAATGCAATTATCCAGTACCATCGGGGACCTACGAAGTTCACCTGTTATTCGCCGAAACGTCGGGATTTCAGGAGGGCAGCCGCAACGGGCAATTCTCCATCAATGGCGGCCCAACCATCAGCTTCGACGTTGCTGATGACGCTGCCGGGGATGATGTTGCAACCACAAAAGTTTTTACCGACGTGTCGCCCGGGGCCGACGGGATGATTCACGTGAACTTCATCACGCCGGAATCATTTCTGAATGCGGTTGAAATTTTGCCCGGTACGCCCCACCGCATGCTTCCTGTGAGGATCGTGGTCGGGCATTCTTCTTACCACGATTCGAAAGGCAACGATTGGACACGGGATCGCTACTTCTTTGGAGGTCGTCTCAGCAGTTTCGCGGGCGATTTGGCGAATGTCCCGGATAGCCGCCTATACGAATGGCACCGCTTTGGTCACATTCACTACATCATTCCGGTCGCAGCCGGAGAAAAATACACTCTCCGGCTTTACTTTCTGGAACGGTGGTTCGGTCTTCGAAATGGCGGTTTTGGCGGCGTGGGCAGCCGAGTATTCGACATATCTTGCAACGGGTCGATGCTTCTCAAGAACTTTGATATTTTCCGCGAGGCCGGCAACGGCCCGTTGGTGAAATCGTTCGCCCACATTGAACCTACTGCACAGGGCAAGATCGAGCTCTACTTCATCCCGGGAGTAAACTATCCCTCGATTAGCGCTATCGAAATCATTCCGGAATAGCAGAACATCTCGTTTGGTTGTGATTCCTATCCATAATCAACATGACTGGCTTTGGATTCCCACGAATAGCCCGATTTTCTGGGCAAAACCTGATCGGCAAGCTCGAGACGGACGTTAATTAACATCAGTTAACGTAGACTAAGCTGGAATAAACTTGTATGCGTTTCTCTAACTGAATACGATGTCCCCCGTGCAATGAACTTTCGAGGGCGCATTTCGTTAGAACGCCAGGCTCGCACGGGTACGAGCTCAGCCTGGCAATCCTAGCGACAATCTCCATGAACTTCTAAACGATGGGCAGTCAGGTCTACGCGGCAACTCCTACACCATGGACGGCGGGGATCTGATTCAGAGTCTGAGCTTTCGTAATAGCTAGTGTTCTGAGGTAGAGAATGAGTCTTTATTGTGCGCATGGCGGCCAAGACTTCGAGCTATCTTCTGGCGAAGTTAGAGACTTGTTGTTTGCCGCCCTCGAGAAGCTTGGAAGACGAGCGAATGTTCTGGTAGTTCCTCCCGACCAGACGCGCGCCGCCTCTCGAGCAGGCGAACTGACCAATTTTGCATGGAACTACTACGGGGACGCTCTGCGCGGAGTGCTGCCGGCGCTGGGAACTCACAAGGCCATGTCCGCGGAGCGTATTGCCGGGATGTTTGGCGACATTCCAATAGGCCTATTTCATTCGCACAGCTGGCGCGAGGACGTGGAAACGATCGGGGTAGTTCCCAGGGAATTCATTTACGCGCAATCGGAAGGAAAGTTGGAGTACGAATGGCCTGCACAGGTGAACAGGCTGGTTTCGCATGGTGATTTTGATCTTATCCTTTCGATCGGCCAGGTCGTGCCCCACGAAGTGATTGGGATGGCCAACTACAACAAAAACATCCTGGTGGGAACCGGGGGACCGGACAGCATCAATCGCAGTCACTATCTCGGCGCTGTTTACGGCATGGAGCGGATTATGGGGCGGACAGATAATCCCGTGCGCCGCGTGCTGAACTATGCGGCCTTTCACTTTCTGGGCGGCCTCCCGATCGTTTATGTCTTAACGGTCGTCGGCAGAAATGATTCTGGAGCGACTGTAGTTCGGGGCCTTTTTGTGGGCGACGACTCGGAGTGTTTTCACCAGGCGGCAGATTTAAGCTTTCGCGTGAACTTTACGCTGATGCCCGAACCAATGCGCAAAGCCGTCGTTTACCTTGACCGGCACGAATTTCACAGCACGTGGCTGGGAAACAAAGCGATCTACCGGACACGGATGGCTATGGCGGATGGCGGCGAATTGATTATTTTGGCTCCGGGTGTGAGCGAGTTCGGCGAAGACCCCAGAATCGATGAGTTGATACGCAAGTACGGCTATCACGGCTCCGAGGCCACTCTCGCGATGGTTCAAAAGAACGAAGACTTGAGGGCAGACCTGGGAGCCGCGGCGCACTTGATTCATGGCTCCTCCGAAGGACGGTTCCACATCACCTGGTGTCCGGGAAATTTGACTCGGGAGGAAGTGGAAGGGGCGGGCTTTGGATATGGGGAGTTGACCAAAATGCTACAACTCTACGATCCAGCAAAACTGCAGCAAGGTTGGAATCGAGTGGCGGGGGAAGAGGTTTATTTCATCGAGAACCCCGGTTTGGGTTTGTGGGCCTCTGCAAATCGATTCCAAGAGCGGGCCGTTCCGCAGAGAGAAGCGATCGTCGAGGAGGGAAAATAGAAGGTCTCACGCTGCTGTCGATTCTCAGAACACTGAGTCACCGTTTCCGGCGTGGGAATATCGGCCGGCCTACCTACCAGATCCACTGCTAATGCATATCGGCGAAGCGGGAGTTGAGGAGCCGATGTGGATTTGCCCGAGCTTCATGCACAGGGTCGATCGTGAACAGCAGTTCGTAGAGCATTCAATTGCATTCGTGAGATCACTAGCTTAACTCTGACAACTCGCGTGCCGCTTCGTTCTGCCGTGTCTCAGAGGATAATAGAAAGCGGAACATGATCACGCTACAGAATTAGAGACCTCACCGCATTGGGTATAAGAAGCGCCAAGGTGAGCGCAAGAAACTTTTCATAACATATTTTATCAATCGCAGTTGATCGCCATAAGGAACGTCGTAGGCTCGCAAAGCCACCCAAGAAGCAATCCCGAAACTAACTCCGAGATTCAACACGAAGATAACAGCGATTCCAAAGAGTGTGTGAAAAAACCAATTCCTGTAAAGCCAATCTTTTCCCAGACTTGTCGCTGCCAGCGCTAGAGTTCCAGTAGATAATGTGACGTGCCTCACCTCAAGCGGGACTCCAAAGAAGTGGCCCAATGTCGGAATAAACCCCAACGAATACCCAAGTACAATGCTGGTACTCCATCCAGAAATATTTCTTTCAAAAATATCGGCAATGTGCCGCACTCTATCAAATCCGACCCGCAGGCCCAACGGATGGTCGGCAATAGCTTCCGCCAGCCGGTTATATGTCGCAAAATTCTCGACCCATCCGCCCGCCAACGCCGACATCCAGAGAATCACTCCTGTCAACGCCGCGTAGAAACCGGTTCCCGAGATAAGAGGATTGAGCGTCCGGTATACGTACTGAGAGGTTGACAAGGAGACGAATGGTGCAGAGAACCAGTACAACCATAAGCTGGCGAAGACTATACCTCCAAGGGTAACCGTTAGAAGATTTCCTAACGCCACAGCGAGCTGCGTGCGGGTAATCCGGCTGATGAACTCCGTTAGTTTTTCCCAGCGTTCCGATCCTTGCGTCGTGCGGACAATTTTGGCGTACGTGGCAGCGGTCATCGATGGTTGTTTTGTTGCCAGTGCCAAGCCGAGAGTTTGCAGTACGAGAAAGCTAATCGCATAATCCGTGCCCACCATCAAGCCTTCGAAAAAAGGCGGCAAGCCCGCCATGTTGATTTTTATTTTTATGGCTGCCGTTGCAACTGTCAGCAAACCGCCCCCCAGCGCCGCCTTCCACATACTCCAGTATTCTCTTCGTGTGTTGGCAATATAGTGTTCGCCGGTCTTCCCAGTCCTCTCCACAATCTTTCGAGCCAGCAGTCCCGCATTTTCGCGAACCAAAGCCGAGAGGCTGAGATCTTCGAATCGGGCGCGCAGCACATCGTCGAGTAGTTTTTTGACAGCCAGATAATTATCTACATCCTCTGAAAACAAGACGTCCGTTATGCAGGTTAATCTCCTCAACGCTCGTTCGATCGTAAACATGTCGAATTCGAGTGCAGTGCTCACCCCTGCTTCTTCCATCCGTTCGTGCATGTATTCGAGTTCCGCGCGGCAACGGATCGTCTCTTCATGCAATGTCTTTAGCAGGCCTTGCGCGTCCGAAGTTGAACCGCTACGTACGAGTTCACCGGTCAGACGCTGGACTCTATAAAATGGGGAGACTTCCACAGCGTAAGGATGACACCGCTCTCGGAATTCTGGCGACAAGCCCACTCCTGCTACGTGAGTTCCTAGAAGAACGACTGCTTGTCGAAGATCTTCCCTTTGCCGATTCCATACATAGGGGTCATTGTCGGGCGAGAGTGCCCGCACCACCCGTTCAAAGAGTTCCTTCGGCCAATCCAGAAATCCCGAGATGTAGCGATTGTCAGGATGTAGCTGGAAAACGAGTTTTGAGAGATCCGCATCAGCTTGAGCAGAAGGTAAGATTCGTTCTACAACTCTTCGCGCTAGTTCGGACCAGAGACTCTCACGCGGGTGCAGACCTGCCTCCGCAAGTAGCCCTACAGCTTGGGTTTCTCCCAGCATTGCATGAAATGCTTTTTGAAACGGGACGCGCAGGTCGACGTCCCGCTCAAGCAAAGACAAAAGTTCATTCAAACGCCCAATGCGCTCAGCCACCGGAGCCGACTTGCCATCTAACCTGCTCCAAGCTGTCAGTCTGGAAAATGAGTGAAGGCGGCCATTGAGACTCAATTCTGTGCAGAATTCTTGCAGGATCCGCCGCAACTGGGTTCTTTCCACTTCAAGCCCGTTGTCGGTGAGAGACGAATTTAGGTTTGAAGGCACCTACCCCAGTGCCTTCTTCTCTTTGAGGTCGGAACTCATGCTGGGTGCTTTTGGTACCTCGAATGCGAGGCACAGTCTACATCACGGCTACTTAGTAGTGAAATCATCCGCCCCAGAATAAGTCCTTCTGTCCGCGTGAATCGAATAGTCGTCAAACTGGCTTTTCTAATGTGCAGTACCGGAGTCACAAAAGCCGAAGTGTAGCCACCTGACGCTTCTACCACGCTTGGACAATACGGCCACGTTCCAGGGAACGACCACCGCGAGCCACTAGCCCCGTTATTGGTCCAAGTGAGCGCGGCTCTTTTGGGCGAGAATCCTGAGCAAAACACCAGTGGGTATACCGAGGGGCCGGATCAATATGATTTCGAGATCCGTCATTCTTGACAATGGTGTGGTGTGTCGCGCCAGATTATCATTTCCGGTTTCGCGGCACAATTAACTAAGCGCGAGTGGAGGTGTCTGATGGCAACAGCAAATCCAACCGAAGGACTGCGTGGAGCGGGTACGACCATCAAAAAAGCGAGTGGCTGGTTTATTGGCGTGGCAGTGGTGTTCATCCTTCTAGGGACGATGTCGATTATTGAGCCGGGGGTTGCGGGCTTGGCGGTAACGATCCTGGTGGGATGGCTGCTGATATTTGGCGGCGGAGCGCATTTGGTCGCGGCGTTCAGCGGAGGCGGAGCAGGACGTGTAATCTGGCTGGTGCTGATCGGAATTGTGTATATCGTGGGTGGATTCTACTTTTTGACTCACCCGTTGCTGGGGCTGGGAACGCTGACGCTGCTCCTGGCGGTGATCATCCTGATGGAAGCGGCGTTCGAAGTCATTTCGTATTTTCCGATGCGCGGCGAAGGGGGCTCGGGCTGGTTACTGGTGAACGCGCTAATCACGCTCTTGCTGGGCGGTCTCATCTGGTTCCACTGGCCGTCGAGTTCGGCGTGGGCAATTGGGATACTCGTAGGGGTGAACCTGCTGATGACCGGGATTTCGCGGCTCATGTTTGGTCTTGCAGCACGACAACTGGCAAGCCGCGTGGCGGCCTAGAAACGGTTGGTGGACCTGGCTGAACAGCTGAACTTATAATCTGTTGACATGAGCCGCGAAGAGAGGATATCGCTTCAACGATTACAGAAAAAGCATAGAGAGACGCGGAGGGTGCCCACATTCTCGTTTCCCGTCCTTATTGGTGGTGGTTGTAACGGAGACGCCGGTCTCAATGTTGGTGATCTCGCATTCGGCGCCGACGATCACGGCGCCAGTCAAGTCTGTAACTCTGCCGGAGATCCGTGCGTTCTCGGTTTGTGCGCAGGCCGCCGCAACGGACAGAAGAGCAAGCACAACGAGTACAGGAGACTTCATCGAACACCATCCCTAGTGCTCGCACTCTGTAGCTAGTTCCGCTTCGAGCTCAAATTGTTGGGTAGAATATTCTTAACGGCGGGATGAAGCAAGTAGACAAATTTACAGGGCGAGAGCGGGAGGAGAACCGATAACGGGCGGTCTCCGTTAGAGAGCGTTACGGGCTCTTACGGGTGGTTTGCCTCTCCCAAGTAGGCTTAAAGCATCTTCTGTCCGCTAGGTTGCTGGCCGTAATAGTCGCTGAAGCGGACCCTTCGTTGGCGACGCGGTCGATATTCGACGTCACGTAGCCCATCTGGCCTTTGCTGAAATGACTGATGTTCCAGAAGCCGACGTCATATGCCAGAGAATCAGGCTATTCGGTTGCTTTGAAGCCTTCGATTATTCCTTTCTTTAAGTTGAATTTGTTCTTAGATTGGAATCTAACAAGAGCGCTTACCTTCCCTTTAGCAATGGACCCCTAGACTAGTAGAAATGACAGGTTCCAACTGTGGGCCCACTGTTCTATAAGCACTCCGATGCAAGCAGAACAACGACACGCTAAAGGGTCGCGGTCAGTCTGTCCGTCACATTTGGGTGTTGGTAATACATGCGCGGCTGGACAGCGTGTGGGATCTTCCGTGGAAATAACGATTAGGACGAACAATCCGTAGGTACATAACCCAGATGGAAAACTCTTCCGCCAATACCGCGCAAAATCGATTTCTGGCTCGCCCGAGGTCGATGCTCGAGCGTTTCGTCCACAGCCAGACTGCCGGTTCGGCCCTTCTCTTTAGTTCCACCCTTGTCGCCCTTGTTTGGGCCAATTCGCCGTGGAGCGCATCTTACTTCGCACTCTGGAAGCTGCCCTTGAGTCTGGGGCGCCGTCAACTTTTCTCGATGGACCTGCATCACTGGATCGATGACGGATTGATGGTGCTGTTCTTTCTGGTGGTCGGGCTTGAGATCAAGCGTGAAATCGTGAAAGGTGAGCTATCCTCGTTCAAGCAAGCGGCCCTTCCCATCATGGCGGCGCTCGGAGGGATGATCCTGCCGGCGCTTATCTACTTCGCCTTAAATCGTTCAGGCGCAGGGGCGACCGGATGGGGCATCCCTATGGCGACGGATATCGGTTTCGCGTTGGGTGTTCTCGCGTTGCTCGGCAAACGTATCCCTTCGAACCTACGCGTGTTTATGCTTGCGCTGGCCATCGTGGACGATGTGGGGGCGATACTCGTAATTGCGTTCTTTTATACCCCGCAAATTTCTCTATCAGCATTGGCGGTGGCAGGCGTTTTGTTGGTGGTCCTTGTAGTCGCCGCGATGCGCCAGGCTCCTATCTCGGGCTACGTGGTTGTGGGCTTTTTTTTCTGGGCGGCTGTGCTGAGCTCAGGGGTGCACGCAACGATTGCTGGAGTGATTCTTGGACTTCTCGCGCCTATCAAACCAAAATTCCGTCCCGAGGAGTTGGCTGACATTGCGGAGCCTCTTCTGCGAAATTTCCGAAGCCAAATCCTGAGCCAGGATAAATCGTCAGCGGAGGCCACGCTCGCCGAATTAGATGGACTTCTGAGCGGCACTGATTCCATTGCCGAACGTCTGGAGAGAAGCGTTCATCCCTGGGTCTGTTTCTTCGTGCTTCCCCTATTTGCTTTGGCGAGTGCGGGCGTAGCTTTATCCGGCGAACAGCTGAAGCTGGCATCTTCGATCCCAATTGCGCTGGGCATCGTTTTGGGATTGCTGATCGGGAAGTCCGTGGGGATCATTACGTTCTCTTATTTCGCTGTGCGCACAAAAATTGCGGTGATGGCTGAAGGTTTGACGTGGGCAGGGATTGCGGGAGTCGGAATTCTTGCCGGCCTGGGATTTACCGTCGCACTGTTTATCAGCGGGCTATCGTTTGAAGAAGAGGCGATGGTCGCTACTGCAAAGGTCGCGGTACTCGCAGCCTCCTTGGCAGCCGGATCGATTGGTTACATCTTTCTTCGTTTCATGCTCAAAGATAATTCGTTACGATCCTGAACGTGAAGTATCGAATTTTTTCGCAAATCAGGAGCGCACTGGTTTTCTAGAATTCCCGCTTCGGAACCTCGCATCGCCGTTTTAAGCAATAATTCTGCGTAAGCTGAGTGGACGTTGTTTCTGACCAGCCGCACCCTGAGGCGAGAGGAGCCGGACAGTAATGACGACTGCTGGAATAGTGTACACAAACGTTCCGAACACCCACATCAGAGCCCCAGCTATCACTTGATCTTCCAGAGGCGAAATACCGAAGAGCCGAGGCGCTGTGGCATACGACGGGTAAAGGACCCGGTCACAAAATGTAAGAAATGCTCCTAGCGCACCGCCCGGTAGGGTTGCAAGGAAAAGGTAGACAGGAATCGACCAGCGAGACCAGGTAGCGTCACTTGGAAACGGCAGGACGGCGGGCCACCAGAATAAAATTGAAGTCAAAAGAAAGCAGATGTGCTCGATGTCGTGGCACGCCTCCGATCGTAAAGCTAATTCAAAAGCAGCCGGAACATGCCAGCCGATCAAGGCAACCGTAGCCGCCAGCCAGCAAGTAGCAGGGTGAGTGAGAAAACGCCCGAGCCATTTTACGGGCTGCGAACGAAGAAATGGCCCGACCGCGCCCGTAACGATCCACTGCGGTAGTCCTCGAAGAAATGGAATAGACGGCGCACCCAGCAGCAGGAGCGGAGGGACAACGGCCATGAGCAAAAGGTGCTGCATCATGTGGGCCGAGAGAGAAACGTCGTCAAAAGCAGAAAGAGGAGAGCCGATGGCGACCCAGAGCGAGAACAATCCGGAGCAGAATGCGGCGAGCCGCCAGAACGGGATCAAGGCAGGCAGAAGGCGTCGAATGCTCAACCAGCCTCGCAGATATACGACGGCGGTGAGAACGAGCGCAACGTTAATCCATATTGGGCTCGACCACGTTTGAAGAACGGCATGAGCTTCGGGCGACATGTCGGAGCTAGGGTTGAGTAGAAGCGGGCTTGTCCGTCTGCGGTTGCAGGACCACAACGCGGGAAGAGTCTCGAGCAGCCGGTTGACCTTCGGGGCGCAAGGTTTCCAGAAATGAAACGAGGGCAGTCGTTTCCGCAGGGCTTAGATTCTTGCCGTAGGCAGGCATGTTGCCACCGCCCTGAATCACCTGCCGAATGAGTTGATCTTGCGTACGGCGCGACGCGACGCTATCGAGTTCAGGTCCGCGCTTCCCACCAATGTGGTCCAAAGCGTGGCAATTGTGACACTGCTTCTCCTGAAAGACGAGGGCGCCCTGGCGTTCGAGCGCGGAGCGGTTGTGTAAGAACTGAGGGGGAATGGAGTCGCTGCTCCAGGCATCCATCACGGGACTCCATGGGGTGAATGTCCCAAGATAGGTAAAATCACCCAAAGCAACGGCAATCAGCAAAATGGAGAGCACGGCGATAGGCCGTCGGCGCCAACTCTTTTCTCCCTCGCCGAACACAAACGGAAGGAATAAGAGCACAAGAAGAACGATCACGGGGCCGATGAGTAGCACGGGAGTTTCCATCGCTGGAGACAAGAGCGAAAGCACGGCATAAAGCCACAGAAAAAAAAAGTCCGGCCGCGGAGCCGTCTGAATAATCGTAGGATCAGGACGGCCGGACGGGCCATAGGGACCGAAGTAAAGGGCGCAGGCGGCTACAGCGAGCAAGATCAGGGCACTGAAACAAAGATCCTTCCAAACGGCGCCAGGGACGAAGGGCACACCTTCTTTTTTCGTCAATGCATGGTATTCCTGAACGTAAGTCGCCTTGCGAACCACGCGTCCGGGCATCGGCCAATCATTAATGCCCAGCTTTACGACCATTAGAAGATGAACCGCAACGAATGCAATCAACAAACCGGGGATTACGAATACGTGCATAGCGAAGAACCGGGACAGGGTCGCTCCGGCGATGATGGGGCCACCTAACATTAAGTGGACGATTGCAGGTCCAATCACCGGCACACGGCTTGCGATCGACGCGCCAATACCCAGGCCCCAGTATGCATCTTGGTCGAATCTCATCACCTGACCGGTGAAGGCCATTCCGAGCGTCATTAGCAGGAGGAAGACACCGACAATCCAGGTTAGCTCGCGCGGAAACTTGTAAGCGCCAAACAGAGATACCTGAACCATATGGAGCAGAACGATCGCGACCATGAAGTTGGAGCCCCAGCCGTGGAGAGCTCGAACAAACCATCCGAGTTGTATCCCGTGGTTGAGGACCTGAAGGCTGTTCCAGGCTTCACCAGCGGAGGGAACATAGATCAGGGCGAGGAGAATTCCGGTGAAGATTTGAAGGATAAACACGACAAAGGCGGCGCTCCCGAAAACGTAAAACCAGCTCGCCGTATCGCGTGGAACGGGGTGCTCTGCGGTTTCACGGAGAGTTTGGCCAACCTGGAGGCGCGCATCCAGCCAATCGCCTATCTGTCCGATCAGACGCATCGGCGTGTCTCCAAAGTGACGAGCGATGACCATTTTTTCTGGCCGGGCGTCGGCATCTCTCCACCTTTGATGAATAGTTTTCCTTCTTCGATCTTGTAGGCATACTCGAATAATCCGCGCTCCGGAGGTCCGGATGCCCGGGAGCCATCCTGGTAATAGACTCCTCCGTGACAGGGACACATGAACAAATTGGATTGCGGAAACCATCGAACGGGACAACCCAAATGCGCGCAGTTGATCGCAAAGACCTGAAAAGTCTTGCCGTCCACGTTTCGCACCCAGCAGGCAATGTCGGCCGTTTTCCCGTCCCAGGGATTCTCGACCGGATTTCGATAGGAGGCGAATCGCGTCTGACCTGTTGGAAATTGGCCGAGTTCGCCGAGCGAGAGCCAAGATTCAACGCCTTGCCCGCGCTCTTTAGCCACAGGAGAAAGAATGTAACGTAAGATGGGCACGGCCAGCACAGCAGCAATGATGCCGTTGAATAAAACACCCATCTTCATGAGTAGCTTGCGCCTGGAAAGATCGTCCGGACTGGTCATTGATGTTCTCCTGCTGGATTGTCGGAATGCAGATAGGGCTGACCGGGGAATGCCGTGCGTTGAGAAGCAAGCCATGCCACTACATCGGAGATATCTTGCGAAGACATCGGTTTCCCTGGCACGTTGCCCCGCCAATCCGGAGCCCCCACTTCTGGAATTCCAACGATGACGGTTGTTCGAAGGGCTTGATCGCTGACTAAGGCAAGATAGGATGGATCTACAATTGAGCTTGCCTTGGGGCCTCCGCGTCCCTGAGGGCCGTGGCACGAAGAACAAAAGACACCATAGGCTTGCAACCCGCGTGATGCATCGCCCGTATTAGCCGCGGAATAAGGTGGCGCATCCTGGCCGTGCAAAACATCCGGCTGGGACCAATGCTCGCGAATTCCCCGCACAATGATGTCAATTTGTTTGTCCGTGAGCATCCCGCCAGCACTCTTTGCAAAGGCGGGCATCAGCGTCCCCGCTACCCCGAGAGTCGTTACACGCTGCATCGTCGGATCATCAGTGATGGCGAGGTAAAGCGGGTTTGCGAGTGCAATGGAAGCTCCACCTTTCCCATCGGGGCCATGGCAACCGGCGCAATTGTGCCCATACAGGATGCCAAAGTCCACGATATCGTCGGGATCTACCGGGATCGCATCGGCCGCTGGCCGACCTGGTGAGCTGCTGCATCCAGAGCACACAAGTACAAGGAAAGCCAGCGCACCGAAGAGGCCTCGGCAGAGGTTCATGGCCGGTTGTCCTCGGGATGATTCGTTGTTCTTACTGAGGGGGTCTCAACACCTGCCCGCATTGCAAAGGGCATAAACTGGCGGACGCGAACGCGTTCCTGGCGCACAACAACCAGCCCCGCGACAATGCCGAAAGCGAATTGCGAAGCAATAAACCACCGCCAATCAATGCGTTCGTCGAGCAGTGGATTGATGAGTCCGAGGATGCTGTGCAGCAACCCCGTCCACAACACGGGACCGATGACGCCACCGAGAACGATTGGGCGACGCGGAAACATTGGCAGCATTGCCCCGTAGAGCAGCCCCACCAGAAGAGACGTAACCAGGTGGAGTAGGGCTGCGAAGAGAAAGCTGCCGAGATGGAATCCATTCAGGGACGCCGAATCCAACCGCGTGGATTGAGAATAGATCGTGGCGCCGAGAAGGTTTATGGGGTACCAGATGCTTCCCTGCTTGAGAATTCCATAGAGGCATGCGAGGACAGCCATTGCAACACTACCGGCTAGCCCGCCCTTAATGCCAGCAGAGACTGGATAGGTTTCGAGAGGGAGCAACGCTCGAGGAAGGTCCGGTGCTATGGGCAGCCGTGCCACCTGCGGGCGCGTAGTTGCAACGGCAACGTATTCCTTAACGATTGGCACTTCCACATGTTTTTCGTGCGGCAAAATATCGCGGAACCATCCAACGCATCCGGCGATGACCAAGATCGCCCCGAGCAAGCTGACGGAGGCGCTAGTGACAAGGCCCGCAAACAGCAAGGCGACGCCAAAAGCGAGGACGATCGGCCAAGACGTTGGCGCAGGCAGCCTTACAGTTCCAGTGGGCGACGATTCCGCGGGTAGGTCGGCACGGGACATTTGAATCTTCCTTCCTCAGCGTCCGATGATGTAAACGACGGTAAATACGACAATCCAGACCCCATCTACAAAGTGCCAGTACAAGGAAAAGACTTCGGCGCGTTCACTGTGTTCCTGTTTAGCTTTTCCGAATAGCGTTAAGATCATGGCGATTGAGATACAAATCAGACCCACCGTAACGTGGAAGGCGTGGAGGCCAACGAGCGAGTAATAGGTGGTGCCGAAAAGATTGGTACTGATGGTTAAGCCCTTTTCAAAAATGAGGTGATACCACTCGCGCGCAGTTTCTCCCAGAAAGATGAGGCCGAGGACCATCGTGCCAAACCACCACATGGAGAAGGCTTGGACTCGGCCATTGCGCAGTGCGCTAACCGCGACATGGATCGTTAGGCTACTTGAGAGAAGGCAGATGCTGGCGAAGATCGGGAGTTCGAGTACATCCTTAGGCAACGGACCAGTCACACTTTTCCCGATATAGAAAAGATAGGCGACGACAAAAATAGTAAAGATTGCGAGTTCGGCTGCAATCAGGGAGAACATTCCTACGCGTCCGCGCGAAGGGAGTACCCACGGCTGTTCCATGGAAACTGACGAAGCGGTGCTCAAGAGGCTCTCCTCATCACTCATATTTCCAGTCAGGATCTTCCGGGTGCTTGATGTCCCAGAGGGGGCGCCGGCTTTTCACGACAGGAATCTCAGCAAAGTTGTACTCCACCGGAGGAGAACTCGTGGACCACTCGAGCGTCCAAGCATCCCAGGGATCATTTCCTGCGGCTTTGCCTTTGAAATAAGACCAAAGTAGGTTGCCTACGAATACGGATGTCCCGGCAATCTGAAAAAACACTCCGATGGTGCAAATCAAGTTCCAGATATCCCATCCGCGCCCGGGTTCATAGGTATAAATCCTCCGCGGCATTCCCAGCAAACCAGGGATATGCATGAAATCGAACGTAAGGTGGAAACCGATAAAGAAAAGCCAGAAGTGCAATTTGCCGAGCGTTTCGTTGTACATTCTTCCGCTCATTTTGGGGAACCAATAATAGAAGGCGCCAAAGAGTGTAAAGAGGATTCCTCCGACGATGACGTAGTGGAAATGCGCAACCACAAAGTAAGAGTTGCCCAGTTGCCAGTCGAACGGCGCGGCGGAGAGCATGATTCCCGTGAGGCCGGCAATCAGAAACTGAAACAAGAACGCAATGCAGAAAAGCATGGGGGTCTTGAAAATGATCTTCCCTCCCCACATGGTCCCGATCCAATTGAAGATCTTGATACCCGTCGGAACGCCGATAGCCATTGTGGTGATCGTGAAAAAACTGTTTGCATACGAGTTCATTCCGACTGTGAACATGTGGTGAGCCCAAACACTAAAGCCTACGAATCCAATGCAGACCGTCGCCGCAACCATCACTGGATACCCGAAAATCGGCTTGCGCGAGAACACGGGGATAATCTCGGAAGCAAACGCGAAGGCCGGGATCACCAAAACGTAGACTTCCGGATGGCCGAAAATCCAAAAGAAGTGCATCCACATCACAGCGGAGCCACCAGCCAAAGTGTCGAAGAAATGGGCGCCTAGAAAACGATCGAGCGAAAGCATCATCTGCGCCGCCGTAAGGGGCGATATGGCGAGGAGCACCATCGCGGCCATGACCAAGTTTAACCAAACAAGTAACGGCATCTTGCCGAGCGTCATGCCAGGACAGCGCAAGCACACGATGGTCGCCAGGATGTTTATGGCGGTTCCAATGCTGCCAAATCCAGAGACCAGCAGGCCGAGAGTCCAGAAATCGGTGCTGTGTCCTATTGAGAAAGCTGTAGCAGTGAGTGGAGCGTACGCAAACCAACCGACATCGGGAGCAGTCCCCGCTCCATAAAGCCCGTTGCCGCCAAGGAAGCTGAAGTAGAGCAGCAATCCTCCGAAAGCAGTAAGCCAGAAACTCCAGGCATTCAATCGCGGGAAGGCCATATCGCGAGCGCCAATCATCAGCGGAATGAGATAATTTCCAAAGCCAAATAAGATCGGCATGGCCACAAAAAAAATCATCGTCGTGCCATGCATCGTGAACATGCGATTGAAAACCTGGGGAGAAACGAAATGGTTATGCGGAACAATGAGCTGTATCCGCATGATGGTTGCTTCGATTCCCCCAATAACAAGAAATACGAGGGCGTAGAGAATATAGAGAATCCCGAGCTTCTTATGATCCACGGTGGTAACCCAGCCGTGGAGAATGGTGCCAATCGGTTGCGGCACGTCGTGAACGGTAGTCAGCGCGATTGTTTCTGACGCCATGCGGTCTATACCCTTTCCATCATCGAAGCGTCTCGAGATAAGCAGTCACGGCGTCCAAATCCTGCTGGTTCAAATTCATCGCGGGCATTAGCGCCCCCGGTTTGATAGTTGCGGGATCGTGAATCCACAAACGAAGATTCTCAGGAGTGTTTGTTGCGGCGCCTGAAGCGATGGTGTCGCGGCTCATCAAATGAGTCAGATCGGGACCGAAGCGTCCGTCCGCCACTGTTCCAGAAACGGCATGGCAATTGATGCAAGCCGTGGTTTCAAAAATCCGCCGACCTTCTTTCGCACTTTCACTGGCTTGTGCCGGCTTCGATTGTTCCTGAACCCATTTTTTGAACTGATCTGGTGAATCGACGTAAACCCGGAGGAGCATCTTGGCATGTTGGGTGCCGCAATACTGGGCACATTGGCCGATAAAAATGCCTGGTTGATCTGGATCAATCCACATATGGTTTTCACGGTTTGGAATCAAGTCAGTCTTTCCGGCCAGACGTGGCACCCAAAAGCTGTGGTCTGTATCGGCGGAAACCAACGTAATAAAGGTGGGCGTCGGGTGGGACGTGTTGCTTACTGGTACGTGAAGTTCGTTTGCGGTAACCACGCCAAGAGCAGGATAACGAAATTCCCACCAGAATTGATGACCGATCGCAATGACTTCGATGGCCTCTGGCGGTTTCTTGGCCTGCTGGATGCCATGAATTACACGAGCGGTGGCAAGGAAGAGTACCAGCACAATAAGAACGGGAATCACCGTCCAGGCGAGTTCTATCTGGTTGCTGCCGTAGATTGGTGGAGGTTCACGGCCGTCATCGTTGGCACGTCTGCGGAACTTTATAACGGAATACGTGAGCAGGGAGAAAACGATTACAAAAATCACCGCGCAAATGGCGAGAACGAAGAGCGAGAGATGGAAAATCGCGTGGGCTGGGCTCGACTGCGGTTTGAACATGTTGGGCATTTGCGAAGGATCTTCGGGATTGCCAAAGACGGGCAAGGCTGCTAGCAAACAACCAGCTATGGTGCTAAGAGCCCACTGGATCCTTCTCTTATGCTGTCGTTCTTGCGAATTCTGATGAATTTCTCGGACCATCGTCTGCCCTTTAGCTACACCCTCGCCGATCCTTGATTTTTAGGATGACCCCGCTGTTCGGCGTTGCATTTTTTCATCGTCACCCAGGGCCGCCGCCTGCGCCCCGCTAAGAGTTTCTTTCCCCAGCTTCTGCAATTGCCAGAAGGTGATCTTTTCCGCTCGAACATAGCCTTGTACGTGGTGATCGTTCTTGCCGACAACAACAGGGAGACAGCTCAACCCGTGTTCCAGCATTGTCGTAGCGGCAAGCAGAGACGAATCGTCCGACGAAATCGTCACCGGATCGGCAGAGAGCAACTCGCGCACTTGCACTTTCGAGGCATCCCGACGGCTGTCCACTGGAGTCGCGACGATCAAAACAAGAGCGTTAGCGATATCAGTAGCGCTCAAGACGCCGAATAAGCGCTGTTGATCATCGAGGATGAATAAGAAACCGAGGTCGTTTGCATTTAACATGGCAAGCGCCTGGTCGAGAGTACTTTCTGGTTTGAGAGTGCGAGACGGAAGAGGCTCGAGGAAGGAAGAAAGCGGTTCCTTGGTCAATGCTTCCTTTGAAGCAGGAAAGTGCTGCCACAGAGCTTGAGACCGTCGCCTCACAAGTTCCGCAAGGATGCCCCGCGACGGCGCCATGGAGCCGGCGAGTCCGGAGAATACGCTGCGACTCATGGCCTTGACGCGCACAACAGAACGCGCCCGAGTACTCACTTGGTATGAAGGATCTTGGAGCAGAGCGGCTTCGCCACAGAAATCGCCCGGGCCCAGGAATGCAAAAGCTGCACTGGTTTGGTTGCCTTCGGTGCTCCGCAGGACTTCGACTTCGCCTTCTTCGATGGCGTAGAAGAAATTTGCCGGATCTCCTTGACGGTAGATGAAATCACCTGGACGGTAATAAGCACCTGCAAGTTGCTGAGCTTGTCCCATTTGGAGAGTTCCTAGATCGCGAGGAAAGATGAGATCCCAGCCCCAGTCGAGGCCCACTTTAATTCGGCGCGACCAGGACGGTAATTTGAGAAGGTAAACTCCTCTCCATAGAAACCACGCCAAGAATCCGGAAATACGAAGCCCAAACATCTCCGCCACAGCCCGGCGCCCACCGATGGAGCAGAGCTGACCGAGCTGTTTGAAATAGAACGGACGAGTTGGCTCACGCCGAAGAACTCGTACAATATTGGCTGCCGCTTGGCGACCCTGCCTTTCCGCAAATTGGGCCGTCGGGGGACATGGCTCATTGTTAAAAGCGTTCGGGATGTAAGCACAATCGCCCACCGCCCAAACGTTTTGCAGACCAGTGACACGCATGTCCGCGTCCGTGACAATTCTGCCGTGCTCCTTTCGAACATCCAATCGTTCGACGATGCGTTCCGGCGTCGTTCCGATCGTACACACGACCGTGGCGGCGCGAATCAGACTGCCATCGGGAAGTCCGACACCTTCGGGAGTGGCAGCCGTGGCCTTCGTATTGAGTAGAACCTCAACGCCAACCTTTTTCATTTTCTTCAACGCGAAATCACGAAGGGAGGGGCTAACTTCCGGGAGAACCTGGTTCCCACTATGAACCAGAATGATCTTGATATCGTCTTCGGCGAAATTTCGGTAGAAGCGCGTGCTTTCTCTAATCAGGTCATTGATTTCACCAGCTAGTTCGACGCCACTGAACCCGCCCCCGATGATAACGAACGACAAATAAAAATTGCGCCGCTCAGGACTGCCGGACGCTTCCGCCTTCTCCAGCTGTTGAATAATATGAAGGCGCAGACGCACCGCATCGCCCATCGTCTTGAATGGGAATGCATGGTCGCTCATTCCGGGAATCACACCCAGATTGCTGTCGGCGCCACAAGCAAGCACTAGATGATCATAGTTTGAGCGCTCGCTTTGGCCCTGATCGTTCTGATATTCAATCTGGGCTCCCGAAGTATCCACGAGGTGTATGCTCTCGGTTCTGCATTCGACACCGGGTAACATTTGCCGAAGCGTTGCGGCAGCGGAGTCCGGGTGAATAGAGGCTCCTGCAACATCAGCCAGGAGCGGGTGGAACACCATGTGGTTTTCTTTACTGAACAGAAGAATGTGACAATCGTTTGGCGAGAGTTTAGTTCTCAGGGTTTTTGCGCATTTGGCTGCGGCAAAACCGCCACCAATAATTACAATCTTAGTTTGATTCATCGCCATCTCGGTGCCTACAATCGTTCTCTCAGAGGTAACCGTGATTTATATTCGGACCATGCTCGATCTGCGGTTTAGCTCTTCGCAAGAAAACCGTTGCCGAAAAGATTGCTGGAGACAGCCTTCGCCCTTGTGCATTGCAGCTAGAAGAAGATGACGAAACAAAGACGCACTCCTCGGCTCTAACTCGATATCACTATCCTCATTGCCGCGAAAGCCGAATACGAGAAGCTGAAGTGAGCCGTAGCATGGTTGACTCAGGAACCGGCTGCCCGTTTCCGCAAAGGCATTACGTCAGGGACTGCAGGCTCGGACGTGTCCATCTGAAGCAATTCGGTTAATTCTTTCTCCGCAGCAAGCCAATCATTGAGCTCATTGCCATCCTCGGCGCCCCTTTGCAAATAGATTTCGTAGGCTCGCAGTTCGATCTCTTTTGGAGTAGGTGTTTTTTTGTCGATGCGAGACATGATGGCTCCTTCTGATCTTCGTCTTGATCACATTGATTCCGCGCCGCGAGCTCCCAGGGCGAGTCAAGCCTCGTCGATATGCCCGGTCATTTTCCGATGAGATTATGTTTAGGTCGCCGTCATAGCACGAACTCCTTAAGCGATAATGGTTCGAACTATCACCATATGGCTCACAACTTCTAACCCAGGCAAGAAAAGTAGGAAACTGTCAAAACTGACAGTCTGCGACTTAGGCTGCACACGAATGAGACTGTTGGCATGGCGCATTACACGCCTGGAGCTGGGTCTACGCCAAGGCTTGCCCACATGACGACAACAGACCGGGGCCCTGCGCGATAGGTGCGGCCCGAAACAGAAGGCGCGTTCTGCCATTCGACGATGTCGTGAGGCGATTCCAGCGAAGTATCGATCCAGCGGTGCCAAGGATCAGTTTCTGCGATACCAACCTGCGGGAGTTCGAAATCGAGTGATTCCCAGTAAGCATTGAAGATCATATAGAAAACAATTCCTTCTTTCTGCAACTCCGCGCTGAACGCTACACTGTGCGAATAGTCGCTCCAGTCCGGCTGGGCGACTCTCACTCCGTGCCAAGCTTTATGGGCTCGTCCGATAAATTGTGACAAGGTCAAGCGCTGGCTCTCTGGCTCATTGTCCCTCAACAAACGTCTTGCGATGAGCAGTCGGACGAAGCGAAGCACGTCCAACTGCTTCTGAACGAGACTCCAATCGAACCAGCTAGTCTCGTTATCCTGGCAGTAGGCGTTGTTATTGCCATGCTGAGTACGCCGAACTTCGTCTCCCATGAGAATCATGGGGACACCGAGTGAGAGCATGGTGACGGTAAAGAAATTCTTTACCTGGCGATTGCGCATTTTTACGATCACTGGATCATCGCTGGGTCCTTCGACCCCGCAATTCCAGCTGCGGTTATCGTTGGAACCGTCGCGGTTGTCTTCTTTGTTGGCCTCGTTGTGCTTCTGTTCGTACGAGACTAGGTCGTTCAGTGTGAATCCGTCATGACACGTCACGAAGTTCACGCTCTGTTCAGCTTCCCGTCCTTTGTGACGATAGAGATCGTTGCTGCCGAGATAACGGTCTGCAAACTGGCGCAAGGAACCAGTATCGCCTCGCCAGAAACTTCGGACGTCATCACGGAACCGCCCATTCCATTCCTTCCAGCTATCCCCGATGAAACTACCTACCTGATAGAGGCCGGCGGCATCCCACGCTTCGGCAATTATCTTTGTTCCCGCAAGCAAAGGATCGGACTCGATGTCCCACAGAACGGGGGGATTCGACATCACCTCACCTGACGAGTCGCGTGCGAGTATGGAAGCTAGGTCGAAGCGGAAACCGTCTACGTGCATCTCGTCAACCCAATAGCGGAGACTATCCACGATCATGCGACGCACGACGGGATGATTGGCATTCAGCGTATTGCCAGTACCGCTGTAATTGGCATAACGCGACCGGTCGTGCTCCAAAACGTAGTAAACGTGATTGTCGATGCCCCTAAAGCATTGGGTAGGTCCAGTGTGATCGCCCTCAGCAGTATGATTGAACACAACATCGAGAATGACCTCGATGCCGGCACGGTGTAGCGCCTTGACCATGTCGCGAAACTCGTCGAGTGGACCGAGCGCGTCTTGACGCGAGCTATACGCCTGATGGGGCGCGAAGAACGAAACCGGCGCGTAGCCCCAGTAATTGACCCTTCCTGGCGGACAATCCTGGGGGTCGAACTGGAATACCGGCAGCAATTCGACGGCTGTTACGCCAAGATGTTGCAGGTATGGGATCTTTTCGATCAGACCTCGGAATGTCCCGCGTGTCTGCTCCCCGACGCCGGAATTTGGATGACGCGTGAAACCCCTGACGTGCATTTCGTAAACGATGGTCCGCGAGGAAGCCCTCTTCAGCGGCCGATCACCCTCCCAATTGTAGAGGCACGGGTCCACTACAACGCTCTTCATGGCCACTGAGGCATTGTCACTCACTGCAGCAGCCGCATCGCGGCTATAGCTCATGGGGACAGCCACCCTGCGACCATATGGGTCAAGCAAGACTTTTGCGGAATCAAACCGCATCCCCCTAGAGGGATCGGAAGGTCCATGAACTCGATATCCGTAGATCTGCCCCGACTGCACACCGGGAACGTAAACATGCCAGTAGTGGTATGTGCGATTGGTTAAAGGGTCGATGGCAATCACACGAGAGGGGTGGGCATCCTCTGTTCGATCGAAGAAGAGCAGCTCTACCTTGGAGGCGTCGCGCGAGAAAACGCTGAAGTTAGCGCCGCCAGGACGTAAAGCTGCACCGAGTGGACAGCTTGCGCTTTCGTTTTCACTGGTCTTCATGCGACTCAATTTTTGGGTTTACGATAGCTGTCTGGCATGAAACCTTCGTCCAAGCCCATTAGAATCTGGGCGATCAGCCCGGTCCAGCCGGTCTGATGGCTGGCCCCGCAGCCACGGCCAGTGTCGCCATGGAAGTACTCATGGAACGGAATCAGATCGCGCCAATGCGGGTCCGAGTTGAAGAGTGAGCACGAGCCAAACACCGGGCGGGTACCGTCTTGTTGGGGCAGGAAAATGTTTGTCAGACGTCGCGAAAGCTCTTCAGCGATCTGGTCCAAGTTCATCATCTTGCCCGAGCCCGTGGGGCACTCCACCTTGAACGCGTCGCCGTAATACAAGTAATACTGTTTTAGGGCCATCAGGATGAGGAAATTCATGGGGATCCAGATGGGTCCGCGCCAGTTGGAGTTGCCCCCGAATAGGTTGGTCCTAGACTCGCCAGGCTCATAGTCCAATCGATACTCCTGACCCGCTAGATTGAGTATCAGTGGGTGATCCTTGTGATAGCGCGAAACCGCACGCACGCCATACGGTGAAAGAAACTCTTCTTCGTCCAGCATGTAAGCCAACATACGCCGCAGTTGATCCGGCCGCACCAGGCCCAGGATCAAGGAATTGTTGATGCCGGGAACAATCATCGGCTCAATACTGTCAACCAGATCGGGACGATGCTCAATGAACCACTCACGGCGGCGCTGAAAATCTGGGTAGCGGTCGAATGTGTCAGCGGGCACCGTGGTGGCCCCGAACATAGGAACAAAGCCCACCATAGTGCGGGCACGAACGGGGAAAGGGTCATGTCGTTGAGAGATCAGGTGGTCGTAGAAAAATCCATCCTTCTCATCCCAAAGAGTGTCCTTTGGGTCTTTCCGATTGTTCATGGAATTGGCGATGTAAACGTAGTGCTCCCAGAACTTGCTCGCAAGATCCTCGTAAATAGGGTTCTTTTCCGCCAGCAGAAGTGCGGTTGACAGCATGCTCTTCGCGAAGGCCGCCATCCAGCTTGTTCCGTCCGCCTGCCCCAGAAGATATCCGGGCGGGAGATTGTCACGATCGAACGCACCAATGTTATCCATCCCCAGGAAGCCGCCTTGAAAGATGTTCTTGCCAAAAGCGTCCTTCCGGTTCACCCACCATGTGAAATTGAGAAGCATTTTCTGAAAGACGCGCTCCAGAAATGCATAGTCGGCTACGCCGGTGTGCTGGCGGTCAATTTCGAAGACAGCTCTTGCCGCCAAAGCCAGAACTGGCGGATTCACGCCGTTAAAATCCCACTCATAGGCAGGAACCTGTCCGTTGGGGTGCATGTACCACTCACGCATCATTAATAAAATCTGCCCTTTCGCAAAATGCGGGTCCACTTGGGCCAGGGCCACGCAATGGAATCCGAGATCCCAGGAAGCAAACCAAGGAAACTCCCATTTGTCCGGCATGGAGATCACATCACGCGTAAAAAGATGTTTCCAATCGTGATTGCGCCCGTGCCAACGCTCTTGCGGAGGTACCGAATTGCCTGGATCTCCTTCCAACCAGTCGCTGACAACGTAGTGGTAATACTGCTTCGACCAGAGCATTCCAGCGAAAGCCTGGCGCGCTACGAGCACGGCATCCTTTGAGAGTTTCTTGGGCAGAACTACTTCGTAGAAGTCATCCGCTTCTTTGTGGCGCTCCTTCAGCAGAGAACCGAAGTCAGCGAACGGCGCCTGGAGCGGATTGGCCCGGCGCGTCGACGCCAGGCGTAGGTCAATGGTAGCGGTTTCGCCCCGATTGATCGTGCGGGTGTAGCACACGGCCGCTTTCGTGCCAACACCGGCGGGGTTCACAGCCATCCGCCGGCCCTTCACCAAATACTGATGAAACGCGTCCTTCACGTATGGCGTCGAAGATGGAATTCCCCACAGTCGCTCGCTATTGCTCTCATTCTCGGTGAACAGCACGTCGTCAGCGTCGGAACAGTATAGGGCGTATTCGCCCAGATACCAGTGCGTCGAAATCAGTGTGCTTACCCTGTCCTGACGTTGCAGGTCATTTGTCCGCAACATAATCGTGGGACGACGAGTATCGTAGCCCCATCTCCAGGTATTGCGAAACCATAGCGTCGGCAATACGTGAATCTCCGCAGATTCCGGCCCACGGTTACTGACATGGACGCGAATCAACAGGTCTTCATCATCGGCCTTGGCGTATTCCACCACCACATCAAAATAGCGGCCCTGGTCAAAGACTCCGGTGTCTACAAGCTCATATTCGTCATCCAGCTTGGTTCGCAGCAGGTTCCCTTCAAGAAGCTGATCATAGGGGTAAGCGGCCTGAGGATACTTGTAGAGGTACTTCATGTAGGAATGGGTCGGCGTGCTGTCCAGGTAAGAATAGTATTCCTTGACGTCTTCTCCGTGGTTGCCTTCGGGACCCGTTAGGCCAAACAACCGTTCTTTCAGAAACGGATCACGACCGTTCCAAAGTGCCAGGGCGAAGCATAGATACTGATGACGGTCGCAAATGCCCGCCAAACCGTCCTCGTTCCAGCGATAGGCACGTGACCGTGCGTGGTCATGAGGGAAGTAACTCCAAGCCGTTCCATCAGCGCTGTAATCCTCTCGCACTGTGCCCCAGGCACGCTCGGAGAGAAAAGGACCCCAACGATTCCAGTGACCCTTCTTGCCTTTGATCATCGCCAAGCGAGCGCCTTCGCGCGTCTCGTAGATGTTCATTTGGAGATCCTCGGAATAGCTTCGTGGAGTATCGTTGCCGCAGCTTCTTGTAAACGCATTGCGGGCAACTTTGAGGACGTTGCCTTCAGAGGGCGTTGCGGCTCGCTTGGCTTGGACGAACTCGCGAGGTGCGGATCATTTGCCATCCAACACTGCCTTCGCGGCGGTCACTACCTGGTCGGGCTCGAAGCCAAACTTCTTTTGCAGTTCTTTAAGGGGCGCTGAAGCCCCAAACGTTTTCATGCAATTGAGCTGTCCTGGCCTGCCCGCGTAACGCTCCCATCCAAAACTTGAGGCCTGTTCCACGGCCACGCGCGCCTTGATGGCAGGCGGCAGGACGGTGTCTTGGTACTCCTGCGATTGATGCTCGAAAATTTCCCAGGACGGCATAGACACCACTCGTGAACGAATGCCCTCAGCAAGCAACTTTTCGTGTGCTTCCAAGGCGAGACTGACTTCACTGCCAGAGGCAATCAAGATCACTTCAGCATTTCTGCCCGGCGAGTCCGCGAGAACGTAAGCACCGCGTGCAAGGCCGGACGCGGAAGCATATTTTGTCCGATCAAGAGTTGGCAGCGGCTGCCGGGACAGTGCCAGGATGGCAGGTTCGTGGCGGAGTTCCATGATGTAACGGTAGGCTTCGACAACTTCATTGGCGTCTGCCGGTCGAAGGGTGATCAACCCAGGGATTGCGCGGAAAGAAGCAAGGTGCTCCACTGGCTGGTGGGTGGGACCGTCCTCGCCGTCACTCATTGCTTCATGAGTGAAAACAAAAATAGTAGGTAGTTCCATGAGGGCCGAGAGTCGAATCGCCGGCCGGGCGTAATCGCTAAAGATAAAGAACGTCGCGCCGAAGGCTCTGAGCTTTGAAAGAGAAAGGCCGTTCACGATGGCTGCCATGGCATGCTCGCGAATGCCGAAATGCAAGTTCTTGCCGCCAGGGATATCCGCCTGAAGACTCCCCGCGCCCTCATAGGTCAGGGTGGTTTTGTTCGATGGCCCAAGATCCGCGGATCCTCCGAGAAACCAGGGGATGCTTTGCGCTAGCACGTTCAGAACTTTGCTTGATGCATCTCGCCCCGCAATGCCCTTGGAGTCTGCCGGAAAAACGGGGAGGTTGCGGTCCCACCCAGCTGGGAGCTCCCGCCGTTGCATGAGTTCAACCTCATTGGCAAGTTCGGGAAAATTGGTCCGATATTGATTGAAAAGTTCGGTCCACTCACGGTGGGCTTGTGCGCCGCGAGCGCCGACGCCAGCCGTAAAATGATCATAGACGCCATCGGGGACGAGGAACTTAGCGTCCTCCGGCCAGCCGTATCTGCGTTTGGTGAGACGGATCTCCTCTTCGCCAAGCGGTTCACCGTGGGCTGACGCAGTGTCCTGCTTGTTCGGAGAACCATATCCGATGTGACTATCCAAGACGATGAAAGTGGGCCGGCCCTTGGTCTTTCGGAAAACATCAAAGGCGTGCTCGATGCGATCAATGTCGTTTGCGTCCCCCACGCTCAAAACGTTCCAACCGTACGCCAGGAATCTGGCCGCGACATCCTCTGTGAAGGTGATGTTCGTGTTCCCCTCGATGGTGATGCGGTTGTTGTCGTAGATCCAACACAAATTGTCGAGACCCAGGTGGCCGGCCAGGGATGCTGCCTCGGAGGAAATGCCCTCCATCATGCAGCCGTCGCCGCAAACGGCATAAATGTTGTAGTCGAAAATCTCGAAGCCGGGTCGATTGTAGTGGCTAGCGAGCCATTTCTGGGCAATGGCCAAACCGACGCTTGTGGCGACGCCTTGCCCGAGAGGACCAGTAGTGGTTTCAACACCGGAGACCCAGCGATACTCCGGATGCCCGGGCGCTTTGCTGTCGAGCTGGCGGAAATGCCGGATGTCGTCGAGAGTAACGGAAGGCTGTCCCAGTTTTTCGTAGTCGGAGTTCACGGCTTGGGTCTGGGTGAGGTGGAGAATAGACCAGAGCAACATCGACGCGTGGCCATTCGAGAGCACGAAGCGATCGCGATTAGGCCAGATGGGATCATGAGGATCGAAACGCATAACCCGGTTCCATAGGGTGTACACCAGGGGTGCGAGCGCCATAGGAGTGCCAGGGTGTCCAGATTTGGCCTGCTGGACCGCGTCCATCGAAAGAGTCCGAATAGTGTTGATGGCCAATTGGGCGGCGTTTACATCCGTGGTCGCTTTGGCGGCTGTTACAGAACTCATGGACACCTCCTACATAATTCGGTGATCTGCTCGCCGTCCAATCGACGGAAGCACTACTTCTGCGCTTGGCATCGGACTCCTAGAACTCAAGTTCTCGGGCCGGAAGTGCGAACGCGCTGGAGTCGAGCTGACCGAAACTCTTACGCTGACGCACTCGATTCTTGCGGCTTGCACGGAGCTTGCTCTTGCAGTGAAGCCACTTTTGCCAAGCGCCGCAGATGCCGCTCGGCTTGACTGTACTCGGCCGCAAGAAACGTTTGTACAAGGTCCCAAGCGACGGACGGTCCCACTGTTCTTCCACCCATACAGATAATGTTCATGTGGTCGTCCTCGACACCTTGTTTTGCAGAGAAATGGTCATGCACGAGTCCCGCGCGAGCGCCCACAATTTTGTTGGCACAAACGGAAGCACCGACGCCGCTGCCGCAGATGGCAACGCCGCGTTCGACATTCCCCGCCACTACGGCTCTGGCAAGAGGGATAACGAAGTCCGGATAGTCGTCACTCGGGTTCAGGCTGTGCGCACCGAAATCGACGACTTCATGCCCCGCACTTCGAAGCTGTGCAACAAATTCCTCTTTCAAACCGAAACCCCCGTGATCCGTGGCGATCCCAACCCGCATGCTCTCTCCTCTTACCAGACTCAACAGAAGATCTCGTTGTACGCACTCATTCGTCCAACTGTTGGCTCGCCAACCTATGCCTAGAAGACTTCATGGCGTCTCCCAGCTATTCTCCGGAAGCGATTGCCTGCGATCAAAAAGCACCGAAATCAGGTCCCGCGCCCACGAAAATTCTTACGTTGCATCCGTGGCCGCGCTACTTTTGTCTTTCGTTGCGCCCCGTACTCCTGCCGCCGCGCTGTCGGCCAGCACAAGCGCGTCTTGCGAACAAACTCGCCCTGCTGGAATCGAGGCATCAGCATTTCTAAGCCGCGCAAGCATCTCTACTTTTTCAGCTCCTGTCACTACCCAAAGGGTATGTCGAGCACGATTGATGACGGGATACGTCAATGTCATGCGTCGTCTTCCTTGGTAGATCCCGGTCAACGCGACATCTGAGTCAGTTATCTCGAGAACCGGATCCCCGGGAACCAGCGACGCGGTGTGACCGTCGGGGCCAAGTCCTAAATGAACGAGATCGAGGACCGCAGGCGAGCCGGCGATCTCGTTAAGAGTCTGTGCGTACCGCTTGGCGGCGGCCTCCAGATCCGAAGATTCCACGAGCATGGCATGGATCTGCTGAGGCCGGAGAGGGACGGCATCAAGCAGGCTGGCTTGCAAATGGGTGAGATTTCTATCCGGGTCGCCCGCGGGAGCCACCCGCTCGTCCACCTGAACTATGTGCACAGCCTGCCAGGGAACTGTTTCGCTTGCCAGCGCACGCAACATGATCCACGGAGTGCGCCCGCCACTTACGGCCATGACGAAGCGGCCCCTCAGTTCGGTCGCCGAACGCGCATCCGCAGCGATGAGAGCCGCAGCCCTTCGCGCAACCGATTCAGCATCAGCGAGTACTTCAATTTTCAAGGCAGGTCTCCCATTCCGGATCTCGCGTTTAAATTCATTCCCACCGCTCGTGATGCGAGTCTTAAAATCAGCTGACGGCGGCAGGCCCGCTGATCACGCAGCGCGCACCGCGGTAGCGACCGGCGCCTCCGCGGCAATTGTCGGATTGCTCCAACCGGCCTCTGGCGCAACTTTTTGGTCGACCTCAATTGGTCCCCAGGTGGCTGGCTCATATTCGTAGACAGGCGTGACCTTTTTCAAAATCGGATCGACAATTCGCCACGCCTCTTCCACGTAATCCTGACGGGCAAACAATGTGGCATCGCCGACCATCGCGTCTCCGAGTACTCGTTCGTATGCATCCATCTCATCCGGCTGGGGGTGACGACTTGCCAGCATCTCTACTGATTGGCCTATCATCTCCTCCCCAGGAGCCATTACTGTCATGCCCAGGGCGATGGCCACTTCCGGGCTGATACGGAACCGCAAGTGGTTTTGCGTCAAAGCGCTCTCGCGTATCACCGTAGGAGGCAAACGCAAGCGGGCGACTACTTCTGTGCAGGTCACCGGAAGGGACTTTCCTGCTCGAATGAAGAAAGGGACGCCTTTCCAACGCCACGAATTGACGTAGAGCCGAAGAGCGGCAAACGTCTCAACTTTTGAGTCCTGCGCCACTCCCCTCTCCTTCCGATAGCCCCGGAACTGACCGCGGACAAGGTCTTTATCTTCCAGTGGAGGGATGGCTTTTAGGACCTTAACCTTCTCGTCGCGAATGGATTCGCTGTCTGTCCTGACGGGAGGCTCCATGGCCAGGTTGCAGAGAACCTGAAAAAGATGATTCTGGATCACATCGCGGATGGTACCGGTCTGATCATAAAAGGCACCACGACCCTGGACGCCGAAATTTTCCGCCATGGTGATCTGGACGCTCTCAATGTGATTGCGGTTCCAGAACGACTCCATGAAGGCGTTGGCGAAGCGGAAGATAACCATGTTATGTACAGGTCGTTTCCCAAGATAATGGTCGATGCGAAAGACATCCTTCTCATCGAAGGTGCCAAGAAGGATTTGGTTCAGGCTCCCTGCCGACTCAAGATCACTCCCAAAAGGTTTTTCGACGATGACGCGGGCACCCTTTGCACTGCCTGACGTTTCAAGATGCTCGACAACCGGTCCGAAGAGTGAGGGCGGTATCGCCAGATAGTGTGCAGGGTGCTGAGATTCTTTCAGTTCTTTGCGCAGAGCCTGGAAGGTCACCGGATCCGCGTAGTCGCCGTCAACATAGCGCAGCAGACGGCTCAGTTTTTCGAAAGCTGCGGAGTCGAGTCCCCCGTGTTTCTCGAGGCTGTCTTTTGCCCGAGCCCGAAGCTGATCCACGTTCCAACCAGCTTTCGCAATACCGATGACGGGTATATTGAGATGGCCGCGTTTAATCATGGCTTGTAGCGCCGGAAAGATTTTCTTGTACGCCAGATCGCCGGTAGCACCGAAGAAGACAAGAGCGTCCGAATTGAGATTTCCCATGGTCATCTCCTTCAAGCCGCGTGGCCTTTGGTCGTAGCTTTCTCGAGATGTCCGCCGAATTCATAACGCATCGCCGACAGGAGCTTATTCGCAAAATCGGCTTCGCCTCGAGAACTAAATCGCTCGTAAAGCGCCGCAGTCAGCACATGCGCAGGCACAGCTTCGTCGATGGCCGCATTGATTGTCCACCGGCCTTCGCCTGAGTCGGAGACGCGTCCGGCGAACTTAGCGAGGGCAGGGTCCTCAATGAGCGCGGAGGCCGTCAAATCGAGCAGCCAGGAGGCGATGACACTGCCGCGTCGCCACACCTCGGCGATGTCAGCCAATTGAAGGTCGTACTGGTAGTGTTCGGGATTACGCAAGGGCGTCGTCTCGGCGTCGATTTCGTGAGTATGCTTCCCGACGTTGGCGGAACGGAGGATGCCCAAACCCTCGGCATAGGAAGCCATAATGCCGTACTCAATACCGTTGTGAACCATCTTCACAAAATGGCCGGCGCCATTTGGTCCGCAATGCAGATAACCCTGCTCTGAAGTGCCATTGGCTTTTTCCCGCCCCGGAGTGCGCGAAATGTCACCAATACCTGGGGCGAGCGTGGCGAAGATGGCGTCGAGGTGTTTGACGACCTGATTTTCGCCCCCAATCATCATGCAGTATCCGCGTTCCAAGCCCCACACCCCACCACTCGTTCCGACATCCACATAGTGGATCTTCTTCGTTGCGAGTTCTTTGGCGCGGCGAATGTCATCCACGTAACAGGAATTCCCACCGTCGATCAAAATATCGTCTGCCTCTAAATGAGGAAGGATGCCCGCAATAGTTTTGTCCACGACAGCCGCCGGCACCATCAACCAAATGGCGCGCGGCTTTTCAAGCTTTTTGACAAACTCAGGCAGTGACGAAGCACCCACCGCCTTTTCCGCAACAAGTTCATCCACTGCCTTCGGCGACATGTCGAAGACCACGCACTTGTGGCCAGCTTTGAGTAGCCGCCGAACCATGTTTGCTCCCATCCTTCCGAGTCCAATCATTCCGAGTTGCATATATACCCCCTTCGTTATTCTCGATTGCTAATTTTGCTGACTGTGTATCTCGTGATCGACGCTGGCTCGGAGTCGGTCCATTGCGGCAGTCACCCCTTCACATTCACCGAAAATTGCCGAACCCGCTACCAAAACGTTGGCTCCTGCTTCTACTCCCAATCGAGCGGTTTCGGAATCAATACCTCCGTCCAATTCCAAGTCGCAGTCTGGCTTGATCTGCTCGATCATTTCTCGGACTCGACGGATCTTGGGCAGGGTCGAGTGCAAAAATCGTTGGTGCCCGAAGCCGGGGTTGACGGTCATCACCAACACTAAGTCCAGTTCCTGCAAGATTTCTTCGAGTACCGCCGCCGGAGTCGCCGGATTTATGACCACACCAGCGCGCTTGCCCATGGCTCTGATGCGTTGCACGGTGCGATGCAGATGGATGCTACCTTCCCAATGAACGAGAAATGAGTCAGAGCCCGCATTACAAAACTCCTCTAGGAATTTGTCTGGGTCTGAAATCATCAGGTGCGTTTCCAGCGGGAGCCGGGTCACGCGGCGCAGTGACTGCACAACTCCGGCTCCCATTGAGATGTTGGGCACGAAATGTCCATCCATCACATCAACATGGATTCGATCAGCGCCGGCTTTTTCCGCCGCGATCACCTGCTCACCCAAACGGGCGAAATCAGCCGCGAGGATAGATGGCGCCAGCTTGACGACGCCTTGTTGCAAATTGGTTTCACCCCTCACGCCGCACCAGCATTCATGGCATGACCCTTCTCGAAAATGCCCACAAACTCGCAGTATCGACGAGCCACTTCAGCGACGGCGCTTTCCCGCGTAATTTTTTTGGCCAGCCAGCCCACAAGCGGCTCCCAAAAATCGGTCCTGCCCACAGCAAAGCCCACAAATCCCGGAACTGACGCCGCCGTTGTCAACCATTCGCGCACTTTCTTGTCGTCCTCGCCGCGGCCGAGCACAATGCAGCCGACATCGTCTCGGCCGTCCTGGCGCGCTACAGACACTACATTTGCGCAATCTTCGCGGCGATCGAGTCCCTCAATCTTCCAAATGTCGGGTTCAACCTTGGCCTGCTGAAGTTCCTGGATTGCATGGACCATCAGCGAAGGACGAAGAATGAGGTCGTAAGCCTTCTTGTCACCTTTGCATTCCTCGAGCTGCGACTTTTCCGGCGGCACCAGCAACTCGAACATAAACAAGCTCTGACTATTGGCGTGGAGATGATCCGATAATCGTCTGAGGCGCGCTGACTGGCGGCGATTCAGCGCTTGGTCACCTCCTGGGTTGTACCGCACCAAAACCTTGCAGAAGGTCGGTTGGAATGATTCGATATGCGCGGCAAAATCATCTCCGTATTCGAAATCGAACTCTTCTTGACCACTCTTCTCGGCGGGACATGCCGTCGTAAAGCCACGCGCTTTTGCGTCGTGGAGGATTGCGGCACCGAATTGTTCATCGACAAGAATGCCGGCCTTTTCCTTAGCCACGCCGCTGGCGACGGCGGCGATAAAACCGTCATAGATCACTCGCTTAGCGGCAGCGATTTGGGCTGTCTGATCCGGGGTGAGTACGCCTTCCCAACCGAACATTTTGGTCTCAAACGAGCCGCGATGATCGAAGGGCAAGATGTACAGAGGCTTGTTATAACCGCGAGTCATGGGAAGACTCCTTCGATTTCCGGTAACGCCGGATTACGTTGTTGGTGGAACTGTCATGGGCGAGCTTCGGTTCTACTTTGTTTTCAAGTTCCGGGATGATGCGCTGGGCCAAGACCTTACCGAGCTCGACTCCCCATTGATCGAATGAGTCGATGTCCCAGATAGTTCCCTGGGTAAAGACGGAGTGCTCATACAACGCAACAAGTTTCCCGAGTAATGCAGGCGTAAGTTTTTGGGCAAGGATTGTATTCGATGGGCGGTTGCCCTCGAAGACCCGATGAGGGACGAGCCAATCGGGAGTTCCCTCCGCCTTCACCTGCTCCGGCGTCTTGCCAAGTGCCAGCGCTTCTGTCTGAGCGCAAACGTTTGCGAGCAGCATATCGTGATGCCTGCCGAGCGGATTTAGCGATTGTGCGAACGCAATAAAATCACAAGGGATTAGCCTGGTTCCTTGATGGATCAATTGGTAGAAAGAGTGCTGCCCGTTGGTTCCTGGCTCACCCCAATAAATCGGTCCAGTCTGGTAGTCGACCTCAGTCCCATTCAGCGAGACATGTTTACCGTTGCTCTCCATGGTCAGCTGTTGCAAGTAAGCGGGGAATCGCTTGAGGTACTGTTCGTAGGGAAATACAGCAACCGTCTGCGCGCCAAAGAAATCGTCGTACCAAATGGCGAGCACGCCCATGAGCACGGGCAGATTTTGTTCGAACGGAGCGGTGCGGAAGTGCTCATCCATCTCGTGAAAACCGTCCAACATGGAGCGGAAGTTTTCCGGGCCGATGGCTAGCATCGTTGAGAGCCCGATCGCCGAGTCCATCGAGTAGCGCCCGCCGACCCAATCCCAGAAACCAAACATGTTCGCTGTATCGATCCCGAACTTCGAGACCTCCGGAGCGTTTGTTGAGACGGCAACGAAATGTTTGGCGACTGATTTTTCGTCACCATTGAGGCCCCCCAGTGACCAAGCACGTGCCGTATGGGCGTTGGTCATCGTCTCGAGAGTGGTGAAGGTCTTCGAAGAAACAATGAAAAGGGTCTCCGATGGATTCAGGTCGTGAACGGCTTCGGCGAAGTCTGTGCCATCGATGTTGGAGACAAAACGAAACGTCAACGCGCGCTCGCTGAAATATTTGAGCGCCTCGTAGGCCATCACGGGTCCAAGATCGGAGCCGCCGATGCCGATGTTGATGATGTTGCGAATGCGCTTGCCGGTGTGGCCTAGCCAGGCGCCGCTTCGGACGCGATTGGAGAAGTCCGCCATTTTGTCGAGTACAGCATGCACTTCGGGTACGACGTTTGTTCCGTCAACGACAATGGATGCTCCCTTGGGGGCACGGAGAGCTACGTGAAGGACGGCTCGATTTTCTGTGATATTGATTTTGTCCCCGCGGAACATGGCTTCGATCCGGTCTCGAAGGCCGGATTCCTCTGCCAGTTGGATGAGGAGCTTGAGCGTCTCGTCCGTAATCCGATTCTTCGAGTAATCCAAGAACAGTCCTGCGGCTTCCGCTGTCATGCGCTCGCCGCGCTTGGGGTCCTCTGCAAAAAGCTGCCGTAGATGCAACTCTTTGACTTTGGTGTGGTGAGTTTGGAGAGCTTTCCACGCTTTACGTTGGGTCAGCGGTTGAATGCCCACTCGTTTGGTGACTGGTGTTGAGCCTGTTGCCATACTCTTACTCCTTCTGTTTCCCTTTGCCTACTAAGTTCGGCCATTATTACGCTTCGAGGGCCGGCCATCATTTGCGCCTTCCCAGAGGCGAAACCCGCCGAGGAATGCGTTCGCGTTGTCTCCTCTGCGGCAACCAGGGGGGAGGTCTTTCAGCTTCTTTACATTGCCTCCTCCAAGAACCACGTCGTCAGGATGGAAAGCTTCGAGCAGTCTGGCCACCCCATAAGCCACAGTGCGCTTCCACTTTTTCTTCCCTAAACGCTCCAATCCGCGGATCCCAAGGAAATCCTCGTAAGTTCCATTCTTGTAGGAAAGGTGGCCAAGTTCCATCGGCACCACAATGCCTTGATCGACAAGAGCGGCGCCCAGGCCGGTTCCAAAACCCAGGAACAGCATCAATCCTTTCTTGTAACTCCCAAGGGCCTGCATGGCGGCATCATTCATGATCTTCACCGGGAGCCCGAATGCAGCCTTGAAATCAAAACCGACCCAAGCGCGTCCAAGGTTGTGCGGTTCTGTGGCCGGCTTGCCATTTTGAACCAACCCCGGATAGCCGATGGCTACGACGTCATACTTCCAATCACCGGCGATCTGCTTGACCCCTGCAACCATCTGTTTAGGCGTCATTTTCTTTCCCGACGGAAACTTCCGGGGCTCCTTTTGCCCGGTGGCAAGAACCTTAACGTTGGTCCCTCCAACATCAACGACAAGAACGTTCATGGGATGCCCTCTCGATTCAGGTAGAACTCCGTAGTTTCGTATTTCATTTCTGCTGCGGGAAGCCTCAGAACGTTCAATGGCTTGCGGCCTTCTTGAGCACCGCGGTCTTGGACGAGGTCACAGCCATCAACTCGTTCCAGGAATTGACGAATGACTTCGCACCTTCGTCTTGAAGGCGAGCAGCCAAGGCGTCGACGTCTATGCCCTCCTTGGCGAACTGCGCTAAGACTGCTTCGCAATCCCCGCCGTCTGCAGCCAAGATCGATCCGAGTTCCGTGTGATCCGCTAATGCTTTTAAAGTAGCCTCGGGCATTGTGTTCACTGTGAAAGGTGCAGCCAGGGCCTTTACATAAAGAATGTCGGACGCCGATGGGTCTTTGGTACCTGTGCTGGCCCACAATAGTCTTTGTGGGTAGGCTCCGGCATTGTAGACACGCTGCCAGCGCGAGGATCCCAACAGTTCACGGCAAGCCTTATATGTGCGTTCAGCGATAGCAATGCCGAGGCGATTGCTGAGTTCGGCTGGGACTTTACCTTTCACTGCGCCGTCCCATCGGCTGACAAACACGGATGCAACGGAGCCGACATTGGGCTTGAGTCCCGCGTCAATGCGCCGCTCTATTCCGCGCAGGAACGCCTCAGCAGCCGCGAGGTAGTGCTCCCGTGAGAACAAGAGCGTCACATTAATAGGCACGCCTGCAAAGATCGCTTCCTCAATGGCTGGCAGACCTTCTTTGGTGCCCGGTATTTTGATAAACAGATTTGGCCTCGCAGCCCTGGCGTGCAGATCTTTGGCGGCAGCAAGTGTGCTGGCTGTGTCGTAGGCCAGAAGGGGCGAGACTTCGAGCGACACCCAGCCATCCACACCGTTTGTCCGATCGTAAATTGGCCGAAACAAATCGGCGGCCGCGGTGAGATCTTCCAACGCCAATTCAAAGAACAATTTCTCGCCTGACAAGCCTTTTTCAAGCTTTTCTCGAATCGAGCTGTCGTAGGCCGCGCTGTTTTTGATGGCGTTATCGAAGATCGTAGGGTTGGAAGTAAGCCCCGTCACCGAGAGCTCGGCTACATAGCGACCGAGCGTTCCGCTGCGAAGCAAATCTCGAGTGATATTGTCGAGCCAAATGCTCTGACCCAAGTTGTGAAGTAATTGTGTGGCTTTCATCGCATCTCCTCGAACCTACGTTCGAAGCAAGGTAAGGCCCCTTGGAGATCCAAGGCGCTCGAATCACCTTGCACTGAATGTTGCTGCGATCCGGAAGACCATCAGATCGCGCGTTATCCCATCGCGGGGAGTTCCAGCGGGAACGCACAGCACAGGGCAATCCGACAGTCCGTCACTAAGGTCTCGCCCCCGAGAATCACATGCAGCAGCAATTTAGCTAGAAAAGTGGAGCAAAGATACGCCCATCCTCCAGCGATCGAATCCTAGAGATGTTATTTTTCCTTGGCAACTGTCAAAAATGACAGCAAGGAAGAGGCGGTAAGCTGCTGAACGAGATCCAGATTGTTATGGTGGGTCTTTCCACTGGCATGGCCGATTTACGGGATCTTGCTCGCAGTCTTACCCGTTGCTTGCTAATTCATCACCACGGTTCACCGTCGGGATTCTTTCGGCAGAGGTTTCTGCGTGACTTCCACCAAGTCCTTCGTCAGTCCCGGCCGACGGCGAACTTAGAATCGTCAACCAGTCCTGAGCGCGAACCACGCAAGCGGATGCGATCAATCTGCCAGTCTCCATCATGATGTTGTTGGGATCACTGCCACAGATCATGAGGATCTTTGCCACAAGGTTTTGGGCAACCTGTTTCAGTGCGCTGGCGCCTTGAAATCATCGGCAGGACTTCCGTAGCCCTGAGTGAAACAAAGCAAGATCGAGCCTCGCCTTGCGAGCCGCAGGTCGCTGTAGTGGATTTCATCAGACATTCTCAAGACGAGACCACTAACACTCCGTGTCGTGTTTTCTTCCTCAGAAGGATGCACTACGGCATAAAAAATGCAGCGTAGGCGGATGCTCGCATTCCCTTGTTCCAATCGAAAATTGTAGACTTCGTCGCAACAACACGACCATTGTCCGAAATGACAGAGACGCCGTCCATGCCAGGGCCCAGCACCTGGCATTTTTGACAGTATTCGTCGTTTGATTAAATTCGTAGCATCCTCCCGGTTCAAGCGTTTCGAACAAATGACGTGCGCATTTGTGCGGTGCCAGATTTCAAGTTCTTCGAAATTTGGAAGCAACAGAACTTCTGGGTTGAGCGCCTCACGCCTCTCGGGAGCTGGTGTTATGCAAAATAAGCAAAAGAAAATTGTCACATTCCTGCTCGCCATTGGCACGTTGCATTCAACTGGGTGTGGAAAGATGGGGCTGCCTCCGGCGGGCCCTCCCGACGTTGAAGTCGTAGAAGTAGTCCAGAAAGATGTGCCAATCACCAAAGACTGGGTTGCCACGTTGGATGGACTTGTCAACGCCCAGATTCGTGCTCAGGTAACCGGACTTCTGCTCAAACAAAACTACACTAACGGTGCCTATGTTCGGACCGGCGCACCAATGTTCCAGATAGATCCAAGGCCCTTTCAGGCTGCTCTCGACGGAGCCAAAGGGGATCTAGAGCAGGCAAAAGCGACTCTTGCAGCGGCCAAAGCGAGGTTGGGAAAAACAGAGATAGACGTGACGCGCTACACGCCACTTGCCAAGGAGAGCGCCATTAGCCAACAGGAGCTGGATGACGCCGTGCAAGCCGATCTGGCAGCGAAGGCGCAAGTAGAGGGAGCGCAAGCTGCGATCGATGCAGCTCAAGCCGCGGTAGAAAAAGCCCAATTAAATCTTGGTTTCACGAGCATCACCTCCCCGATTGATGGCGTGGCAGCCATCTCCAACGCACAGGTCGGAGATCTAGTCGGTCCCCAGGCCGCGCCGTTGACATCCGTTTCTACGCTAAACCCCATCCTCGCGAATTTGACAATCAGTGAGCAGGAATATCTCAACGCAATGAAACTGATTGGGAACCAGGACATCAGCGAGGACGCGCAACTCCGAAAGCTCGAGTGGCAGCTGCGGCTGGCGGATGGATCTATCTACCCACTCAAAGGAGAGTTCCACGCCCTTGATCGTCAGATAGATGTGCGGACGGGAGCTATTCTCGTTCAAATCCAGTTCTCAAATCCGAATCGCGTTCTTCGACCTGGAGGCTTCGGCAGAATCAGCACGGTGGTAAGAATTCAAAAAAATGCATTGCTCGTTCCGCAGCGCTCCGTGAGCGAACTACAAGGTGGCTATCTCGTGGCTGTGGTGGGTAGCGACAATAAGGTAAGAATCCAGCCCGTCAAGATGGGACAGAAGAGCGGCGAGATGTGGATCGTCGATGAAGGTCTCAAGCAGGGCGAACGAGTTGTGGCAGAGGGCGTGCAAAAAGTGCAGGAAGGCACCGAGGTGAAACCCAAACCTTACCAATCGAGTTCTCTATCTCAGGAGCAATCTGGTAGCGCCAAGCTGTAACTGACATTCATATGGCTAAATTCTTTATCAACCATCCCGTGATGTCCATGGTGATCTCGATCGTCATGGTCATTGTTGGCGCGGTCGCCATCCTGAGCTTACCGACGGCACAGTTTCCAAACATTGCCGACCCACAAATCCAAATAACAGCTACCTACCCCGGTGCGGACGCGACCACCCTGGATCAGTCCGTTGCCACTCCCATCGAGCAGCAAATGAGCGGCGTGGACAACATGGAATACATGTACTCGCTGAATGCCAACAACGGCCAAATGAAGCTCACGGTGGATTTCGACATAAAAACCGATCCGAACACCGACCTGATTCTTGCTCAGATGCGCCAATCCCAGGCGGCTTCCCAGCTTCCGTCCGAAGTGAACACGCAGGGTGTCACCGTACAGAAGTCCACTTCCGCCCCACTGATGCTGTTCGACCTCTACTCGCCGACAGGCCAGTATGACTCTCAGTTTCTGGCGAACTACGCTTACATAAATCTTCTCAGCCCGCTCACTCGCTCTTATGGGCTCGCCAGCGTCACGATTTTTGGCGCCGGCCAATACGCTATGCGTCTTTGGGTGAACCCCAACCAGCTGGCCAAACTACAAATCACTGTTCCCGAGATTATCAACGCCGTCAAAGTGCAAAACAATGTGAATCCCGCCGGACAGATCGGTGGCGAGCCGGTGCCTCCAGGGCAAGCCTTCACCTACGCGGTCATTGCTCAAAGCCGCTTGGTTTCGACGGAAGAGTTCGGCCAGATCGTCGTCCGCGCCAACCCGGACGGCTCTTTCGTGCGGCTGCAAGACGTGGCCCGAGTTGACCTCGGGACTCAGGTTTACAACCTGCAGGGCCGGTTGGATGGCAAGCCAGCTGCAGTCGTGGCCATCTACCAACTTCCTGGATCCAACGCCATTCAGGCTGCCCAAGGGGCCAAAGACCTTATGGCGGCGGCTAAGAAACAATTCCCTCCCGGGCTCGATTATGCGATTGCTCTGGACACAACGCTTCCTGTCACCGAGGGTATAACTGAAATCGTTCATACCCTGATCGAGGCCCTCGTCCTCGTTATCATTGTTGTGTTCCTCTTCCTTCAGGGCTGGCGCGCTACGCTGATTCCGCTCCTGGCCGTGCCAGTATCTCTGGTAGGTACTTTCCTAATCTTTCCTCTTCTCGGCTTCTCCATCAATACGCTCTCTCTTTTCGGTCTTGTCCTAGCGATAGGCTTGGTTGTGGACGACGCGATCGTGGTGGTTGAGGCCATTGAACAACACATTGAGCATGGGCTGTCTCCGAAGGATGCGGCCTTCAAAGCCATGGAGGAAGTTTCAGGCCCTGTCATCGGAATCGCTATCGTGCTGTCGGCGGTATTCATTCCAACGGCCTTCATCCCTGGCATCACGGGACGTCTCTATCAACAGTTCGCCGTGACGATCGCGGTGTCTGTCATCATCTCGGCCTTCAATGCCCTGACGCTGAGTCCCGCGCTTGGCGCCCTGTTGCTGCGGCCGAAGAAGGAATCCCGGGGCCCACTGGGGAAGTTCTTCGCATGGTTCAACCGGGTTTTTGGCCGCGCAACCGAAGGCTATGTCAACGTGTGCTCGGTATTGATTCGCAGGCTGGGCTTAGTTGGCGTTTTGCTTCTCATTTTTGTTGTTCTGGCTGGCTTCTTCGGCAAAAAGCTCCCCTCTAGTTTCTTGCCCGAAGAAGATCAGGGCTACCTATTTGTAGCTTTACAACTGCCTGATGCTTCTTCGCTTCAGCGTACCAGCATAGCTGCAGCAAAGGTCGAAGACATCTTAATGAAAACGCCAGGAATCGATCATGTGACAACGGTAGTTGGCTACAACATGTTGAGCGGCGTGCAAAATACCTATAGCAGTTTCTTTTGGGTAACTCTCAAGGAGTGGAAGGAACGCAAGGCCCCCGATGAGCAATACTGGGCCATCAAGATCCACTTGAACGTTGCACTTCGTGAAATCTCTCAAGGCACCACAGTTGCCTTTCCGCCTCCGGCAATCCCGGGCGTGGGCGCCGCCGGCGGCGCCACCTTCATCCTGGAAGACCGATCCGCAAGGGGCCCCGTTTTTCTCAGAGAGAACCAGCTGAAGTTTATGGCCGCGGCTCAGAAACGTCCTGAGTTTTCCTCATTATTTACCACCGCTCTTCCCATGGTTCCCCAGCTCGCCGCCAACGTGGATCGCGACAAGGTGCTGAAGCAGGGCGTGCCTCTCAGCGATGTTTATCAGACTTTACAGGCTTTTATGGGAGGCGCATTTATCAATTTCTTCAACCGCTTTGGACGGGTTTGGCAGGTGTACGTTCAGGCCGAAGGCGACTTTAGGACGCAGGCCGACAATGTGGGCCGCTTCTACGTCCGTAACACTTCCGGTCAGATGGTCCCGCTCTCCACCATCACTTCGATCGAGCCTCGACTCGGTCCTGAGTTCACCATGCATTACAACATGTACCCCTGCGTGCAAATCAACGGCATCACGAAGGCTGGCTTTAGTTCCGAGCAAGGCATGAGGGCGCTCGAGGAAGTCTTCGCCCAAACCATGCCGCAGGGGATGGGTTATGACTATATGGGTATGTCCTTTCAGGAGCAGAAGGCGCAGCAAGGCGTGCCGCCGGCTGTGATTTTTGGATTTTCCATCCTGTTCGTATTCCTCATCCTTGCAGCTCTGTATGAAAGCTGGACTCTCCCCTTCAGCGTGCTGCTGAGCACACCCATCGCGGTGGCTGGCGCATTTGGAATCCTTTTCGGGCGAAGGATCATTGGCCTTCTGATCTTTCAGGATTACACCGCACTAGCACTCGAGGACAACGTCTACGCGCAAATTGGGCTGATCATGCTGATTGGCCTTGCCGCCAAAAACGCGATCCTGATCGTGGAATTTGCGAAGTTGGAATACGAAAACGGCAGACCACTGGCAGAAGCAGCGCTGGTAGGCGCAAAACTCCGTCTGCGGCCTATTCTGATGACGTCCTTCGCCTTCATCCTTGGCTGCGTGCCTCTTTGGAGGGCAACCGGCGCTGGCGCTGCTTCAAGGCAGGTAATGGGCACGGCTGTTATCGGCGGCATGTTAGCGTCCAGTTTTCTAGCAATCTTTGTTATTCCGGCATTGTTTTACATGATTGAGCGACTCGGCGGCGCCGGGGAAAAGCATGTGAAAGCGCCGCTCGCGACGCCAACTCCAGAACCGGGAGACTAGCAGGTTCAATGCCAGGAAACGAATATTCCCAGATGCCGACTGGAAACACGACCTTGACAAACACCAATTCCTGCAAAGAGAATGGGTCCCCAACCCTCTCAACCAGGCACAGAGTGTACGGGTGCGGGGAAACCAGCTCCACGTCTCAGCTACTGGCCCTGACTCTTGCCATGGCCCTGGTCGTATCCGGTTGCGCGGTGGGGCCCAACTACAAACGCCCTGCGGTGAATGCGCCAACCGACTACCGTGGTGCTCAAGTTGCGGCGCAGCAGGCGTCATTCGCCGACCTGCCGTGGTGGGAAGTTTTTAAGGACGAACGCCTCAGGGCGCTCGTACAGACTGCGCTTGCCAACAATTACGACTTGCGCGTGGCCATCACTCGAATTGAGCAGGCCCGGCAGGTCGCTGCACAGGCCCGGGCGCAATACTTCCCCTTCGTCAATTACTCCGTAAGCAGCAGCGATGGAAAAAATGAGTTCGTGGGGACTGTCGCGCCGAACGGAGGGAACACGCGAGGAGCTTTTTTGGCGGCGGCGAGCGTTGCCTGGGAAGCAGACGTCTGGGGTAAGCTGCGCCGCCTTAATGAGTCTGCTCGTGCCCAATATCTAGCAACGGAAGAAGCTAGGCGCGGAGTCATGCTCACTCTGGTGAGTGATGTCGCGCAAAATTACTTCTTGATCCTTGGATTGGAGCTTCAACTCGACATCGCCAAGCAAACGACGGCATCGTATACTCAGACGCTCAAGCTGTTCACGCAGCGTCTCGAGGGTGGGGTTTCTTCAGCGCTAGACACGTCCCGTGCAGCGGCAACTCTGGCCACGGCTGCCGCAACCGTTCCTGAAATAGAGCGGGAGATCGCGCTGGCGGAAGACCAGCTCAGCGTGCTCATGGGCAGCAACCCTGGCGAGATCGCGCACACCGCGAAGCTGCTCGATGAGATCGTCCCACCTGAGGTCCCCGCGGGGCTACCCTCCGCTCTGTTGGAGCGCCGCCCCGATGTGCTTCAGGCCGAGCAGTTGCTGCGGTCTGCCAATGCGCAAGTTGGGGTGGCCCAGGCGAATTTTTTCCCCCAAATTGGTCTTACCGCCCTGCTTGGACGGGCTAGTTCCCCACTCTCTGCCCTCTCTTCCGGACAGACAAACGTCTGGAGCGTTGCGGGCAACGTTGCTGGTCCCATCTTCCAAGGCGGTGCTCTCAAAGCTCAAAAGCGCCAGGCTGTGGCATTCTGGGAACAATCCAAATTGCAGTACGAGCAGACAGCTCTGATTGCTTTCCAGGATGTATCGGACGCGCTCATTTCGCGCCAGAAATATGATGCCATTCGAGAAAAGCAGGACGAGGCTGTCCAAGCCTCCGAGGAGGCCGTCAAAATATCCCTTCAACGATACGTTGCTGGTAAATCCAGCTATTACGAAGTTCTCGAGGCACAGCAGCAACTTTTTCCTGCCCAGATCGCACTAGCCCAAACAGAACTTAACCGCCGCACGGTCATCGTTCAGCTTTACAAAGCGCTTGGCGGCGGCTGGAATTTGAAAGACCCAGACTGGGTGGGACCCAAGTCGCAGGCTTCATCGGGCACACCGTGAGCGCACGAATGCACGCCTGAAATGCACTCATTCTTATTCTTGAACCAAATGCTGCGCCCAGGCATGTTATAGCGACTCTCATGCATTCAGCGACCCGTGTTGCTACAATAGAATAATTCAGAAGTAGTCCGTTGGTTCCTTAAACTGCAGTTTTAGGGTTTGGGCAGTGACTTCATCCGAGAGCGGACTCCGACTCCTGACCTCTGCCGAGTAAGTTACTCGAAAACTTAAGGGTCTCGACGTATCTGCGAGCTGGTCGAGAGTCATTCGATCCTCTTCGCGGCATTAAATGCTTGGCCGCGCGGAATGGAAAGTTCTGCCCACTGTTGGGCCCAAGCCCCCATCCGCTCTACCCACTGACGCTTACGGCCTTAGTGAACGCGGCCTCCCTTCCAACTTCCAGAGCCTTCTTGGGATTGAGGAAACCATAAAGTTGGATGAGTTTGGCTACGAGTCCGGTCCAGCCGGTCTGGTGGCTTGCTCCGAGACCCGCGCCGTTGTCGCCGTGAAAGTACTCATGAAATAAAACGTAATCCTTCCAATTAGGATCGTTCTGGAACTTCTCACTGCTGCCATAAACGGGTCGCCGGCCAAGGTCGTCGCGCAAGAAGATCCGAGTGAGCCGGTCCGAGATCTCCTTGCTCACCTCAAAGAGGTTCATGAGCTTGCCAGATCCCGTGGGGCATTCGATCTTGAAGTTATCGCCGTAGTACAGGTAAAAGTTTAGTAGCGCGGATGATGAGAGCATTGACCGGCATCCAAATCGGTCCCCGCCAGTTGGAATTGCCGCCGAACATGCCAGTATTGGACTCGGCTGGCAGGTAGTCCACGCGGTAGACCTGGCCTCCTACACTCAGGACGAACGGATGATGCTCGTGGAACTTGGAGAGGGAGCGGATGCCGTAGGGGCTCAGGAACTCGTTCTCGTCCAGCATCTTCGTCAGAATCCGGCGTAGGCGCTCTGGGTTTACCAGGGCCATAATCCCACGCTCGGCTACCCCGAAATGTCCCGGGCCCGTCGGGTGAATGGTCTCCATGAGTTCGGGAATGCGGCGCAGGCGTTCATTTATCCCAGTCATCGTCCGCGGGATTCGCTCCCGCATTGACTTTTCGATGACCGTCGTGGCGCATAGTGGCAGAAGCCCTACCATCGAGCGCACCTTGAGCCTCTGAGCACTCCCGTCGGGGAGCCGCAGCAGATCGTAGTAGAAGCCGTCCTCCTCGTCCCACATGCCGTCTTGACCGGGCCGGTTCATGGCCGACCCGATGTAGTAGAAATGCTCGGCGAACTTCATGATCATAGATTCATAGCTGGAGTCGCGAGCGGTGATCTCGAACGCGAGGTCCAGCATGTTCTGGCTGAACAGGGCCATCCAGGCCGTGCCGTCCGCTTGCTCTAGGTGGCCGCCGGTGGGAAGTGGGGCGCTGCGGTCGAACACCCCAATGTTGTCGAGGCCGAGAAAGCCCCCTTCAAACACGTTCTTGCCGAAGCGGTCTTTGCGGTTCACCCACCAGGTGAAGTTCAGCAACAGCTTATTGAACGTTGACTTGAGGAACTCCAGGTCCGTCTTGCCGCGCAGGGCTTGTTCGGTTCTGTGTAGAAAGAGTGTCGCAAACGCGTGGACCGGGGGATTAACGTCGCTGAAGTTCCATTCGTAAGCGGGCATCTGGCCGTTGGGATGCAAGTAGGCAGTGCGGAGCATCAGGTCCATCTGCTCCTTGGCGAAGTCGAGGTCCACTATTGATAGCGGGAGCGTGTGGAAGGCTAGGTCCCAGGCCGCGTACCAGGGATATTCCCACTTGTCGGGCATCGAGATGATGTCCTGATTTAGCATGTGGTACCACTCCGAGTTCCGGGAATTTCTGTATCCGGTATGGAGCGGGTTAGAGCGGTGCTCGTCCAGCCAGTTATCACCGTCGAAGAAAAAAAACTGCTTGCTCCAGAGCATGCCCGCGAGAGCTTGGCGCATCACTTTTGCAGCGTCTGGGGAGACCGAAGGTGGCGTCACCGCGCGGTAGAAGTCATCCGCCTCATGGACCCGAGCGGTCAGGATATTGTCAAACTCCGTGCCGAAGCCGGTTGAAGTGGTGCTTTTTGCTCTCTTGGCTGCCTCAGCCTGACTGGTCAGACGCAGCCGCACAGTCGACGACTGACGGGGACCCACCATCAGTCGATAGTGCTATGCAACTTTGGTTCCTTGCTTGCTAGGATTCACCGCCCCCTGGTTGCCCTGTACTATGCAGTCGTTGATGCCGTCCTTGACATAGGGGCTCTCGTTCTCTTGTCCGAAGAAAAGCAGCTCGTGGTTCGTTTCGTTCTCCGTGAAGAGCAGCTCCACATTGCCTTCGCAGGAAAGGACCAATTCATCCAACAACGGATGCGTGGCCGCAACGGCAGTTGTGCCCGCGGCCGCTTCGATCTGCCTGAGGTTCGGTTTTTTAGCGGCTCTATTCGATTGCGCAATCCACAAAGACCAGTCGTTCCGAAACCATAGTGTCGGCAAGAGATGTAGTTCTGCCGCCTCCGGTCCGCGATTTGCCGCGGTGATCCGGATCAGGATGTCTTCCGGTCCATCCTTGGCATATTCAACGAAGACGTCGAAATAGCGGTCCTCATTGAAGACACCGGTGTCGAGGAGTTCATACTCCAAGTCGTTCTTGGAACGACGACGATTTGTCTCTACCAGGTCAGCGTAGGGATACGCCGCCTGAGGGTACTTGTAGAGATACTTCATGTACGAATGCGTTGGAGTGCTGTCGAGATAGAAGTAATACTCTTTAACGTCCTCGCCGTGGTTGCCCTCGCTGTTCGTCAATCCGAAGAGCCGTTCCTTGAGAATCGGATCCTTGCCGTTCCACAAGGCCAGCGCGAAGCAGAGGCGCTGTTTGTCATCGGAAATGCCGGCGATGCCGTCCTCACCCCAGCGATAGGCGCGCGAGCGAGCCTGGTCGTGGGTGAAAAAATTCCAGGCATCACCAGTCTCACTGTAGTCCTCGCGAACCGTTCCCCACTGCCGCTCAGTGAGATAGGGTCCCCACTTCTTCCAAGGCACACCTGCCTCACCCGTACTGTTTAATCGCTTCTGCTCTGCGACATCCGCGGAGGAGAAGGGGGGATCTTTGACTTTACGATTCACATCTTTTTCTTCAGCCTTCATGGCTGGACCCCACGACAGATACCAACGCATCTTCGCGTATCTCATAACCGATTGAAGAAGCGCAAACCATTGTCAAAAGTGATAGCAAGACCTCGGTCCTATTAGCGGAGGGGTGGCACTAACCAACCGTATGGCATCACTTTTCGCGTATTCCAGTTGAAGTGAAACGTATCCGACAGCGCGTGCAGGGGCGGCTCTATCTAAAAGGTAATCGTTTCGATGGTAGCGTCGTGCCGATTTCTGGAACACGTCGACGGTACAAGGAGCATCCTGTTAAAGATCATCTCGGACTGGTCGCTACGGTGCAGTACGATGCGGAAAGTCCTCATGGCTAGCTGTCAGTTTTACCAATTGTAAGCTCCTCTTGATGAAGTATGGTTCCTGAAGGCGCGCTCAGGATATTGGAGGACGTCGCTATGGGAAAGAAAGACAAAGAAAAGAAGAAAAAGAAGCTGAAAGAGGAAGAAGACGAAAAGCAAAATAACTCAGGCAATGGAACCGCAGGCACCTATGCCGACGGTCATCCCCTCGACGAGATTCAGTACCTAGAAGCAAAACTCATCCTCAAGCCGGACCGCTTTATATCCGTGGAGAGTTTCCGGGATTTCGGGAAGCTGGTTAAGAAAACCGCAAAGAACGAAGAGGTGGGCTTCGTTCCAGATGTGGAGGCCGGCTTGCGTCCCAATATCCGCGAGATAATATTCATGGATACCCCGGACTTCCGTTTGTATAACAACGCTTTCATTCTTCGTCGTCGGATCGCTTATGTGGACGGCTTCCCCGTGGGAGACCCTGAGATCGTTTTCAAATATCGCCATTCGGACGAGAAGACAGCAACGGCTGTAGATGTTCGCCCGAAGATAGCCGGAAAGTACAGGATTAAATTTAAGGCCGAGGCGCTGCCGCTAAAAGATAGGATTGGTTCCTACAGAATTCTGTATTCACACACTTGTGTGTTCGGGTTGAGTCAGGTTCACGAAGCGGACCGCACGTCGATGTCCACCTTGTTGCGGGTCTTTCCCGCCTTGGGAGTCTTGAAAACAACGCCCGATGAAAAGATAAGCCTCGTGAGCGAGGCGATCGTCGAAGAAGTGCTGCTGAAACTCGGAGAACTGGACTTCGGCAAGGGACAGGTGGGGAACTGCGACGTGGCCCTTTGGCGCACGCGTGGCGAACACAAGCCCCTCGTAGGTGAATTCGCGTTTCAAGTGAAATTTGACCGGCGCGAAGATGTGCACGAGAAGGCGAGGAAGCGCTGTGAGCGATTCTTCATCTCACTTCAAAATGATGTGAAGGACTGGATTTCTCTAGGCACGACGAAGACGGGCTCGGTCTACCGTCTCAAGGGAAATGCACCGCAAAGCCACGAGTGACTGTCCCACGTCGGTCGCTGCGAGGATGTGATGAAGTGGCCTCGATTGTTGCCACAGGATATTACGGGCGTCCGGTTCGCTGTCAACGTGTTCATCGCATCGACGATTTTGTGGTACCTGTTACGCGACATCCTTAACACGGACCCGATCTGGGCCATCGCATCGATGATCTCGGCTTCCGACCCGCACGTGAAGGAGGCGGCCCGGATGTTCCGCGCGCGCATCATCAACGTGCTTGTAGGCTGCGGGGTTGGTCTGTTCTTGCTCGTCGTGGGCGGGTCAAGTGAGTGGAAGCTCCCGTTAGCGCTCGCGGTCACCGTCCTCGTATCGACATACCTAGTCCGCATACCGACGATGTGGCGGCAAGCACCAATCACCGCCGCCATCGTTGTCGCATCGGGCCTGACGGAACATTCTAAGCGGACCGGTGTCGCACATGGCCTCCACAAGGTGGCGGAGGTACTTCTGGGCTGCCTGATGGGAATTGCCGTCAGTTATCTGATGTCTCGGGTCTGGCCGCTACCCGACCTGACGAAGAAACCGGTGACTTGAGCCATCTTAGGCAGCCGAGGCCGAGTCTTGCGCATACTCTTAGCTCTGGAGAAGCAATGACGGGGCCGTCCTTGATTCATTTTGCCAAGGGCTTGCCTTCCTCCTCCTCAGGCCCTGTTGATCGGTGCGTTTCGACCCCGGCTTTAGTCCTTCGTCCATAAAAAAGAGCACGCAGCTTCTCCTCACCGATCATCCTCCCTAGTTCTCTAAATGCAAAAAACGGTATCAGCATGACAAACGTCAGCGCGCCAATGGAGAGGATAGCCTCCAGACGTCCGCCGCCGATCGCAGAAAAGCTCTCAGCAAACGTTTTGCCACGGATCATACCAACAATAATTCTCTCTGCGACGTGAAAGCCGGTCAGGAAAATGGAAAAGACGAGAGACTTGTACAAAACTGGGTATACCAGGGGCTTTTCTTTGAACCCCGCTCCCAGATGCAGGTACTCACCGACCAGTAGAACCTTTGCAAGGACGAATGCATTGATAATTGCAAGACTGTGAGCAGTGAAATCCAAATTGTGCTGTGCCCGGATGATGCTCTCATGGATGGAAAGCAACGCAAATACAACCCAAAGGTATAGGAAGATCCCCAGAAACGTCTTAAATTCAAGAAGAGCTTTTTCTTTCAGATTGCGCATGTGCTCACCCCGACTCTTGATTTGATCCATCCGAGGAACTTCGGTTGCACTTTGTGGCTCTTGCTCACCAACGGTTGGCCCCGCACGGTAATGTCCTCGCTTCAAGAGAAAGCGCTCTACGACCAGGTCGGGTTAAATGTTAAATAGCAGTCCCAGATTAGAACAGCTCCCTTGGTTGACCCTGATCACCAGCTGAAAGCGGTTCTCACCCAAAACCATTTTCTCGAAAGCGAGCGTCCGATAAATCGCCTACATTAATCGGGCCTTAAGCGACGTGCAACCGCAACCACTTTAAGACAATTCACCCTAAGAGGTGCCAAACCACTTGTTATAGATTTGCTGATAGGTGCCGTTCTCACGAAGCGCCATCAACGCACCGTCAATCTTCTTACGCAGGGGACTATCCAACTGCAACTCGATGGCGACGGGCGCACTGTTAAACACGGGACCGACCATCTTCACTCGTCCCTTCCCCTCGTGCGCCGCGTAGTAAGCGAGGAGCGGCGAGGCCGCGACCACGGCATCTACCTTCTTGTCCAGCAAAGCTTTAAACAGTTCATTAGGCGCGAACTCTTGCACCTGTGCTTTCTGCTCCCGAAGGTAATCGGCAGCAATAGAGGTAGCTAGCGTACCAACTTGTTTGCCGGGCAAATCGCTCGGCCCCTCTATAGATCCAAGAATCCTCTCCACGGTCAAGCTTGTCGTTAGCTGGGCGGTGTAGGACGCAACGAAAACCACGCCAGCGAACATCCAGAAAATTGAGAGAGAGCGTGCTACCCATTGGCGCGGCATCCCCTCCGCCTGCGACGTGAGAGTCGATAGCCCCCAGAAACCTGCCTCAAAGATGCCCGGGAAGTAGTTCCGATTCGAAATGATGCCGTCTTGGCGCCGACGCTCAAGCAACCAGATCAAGTGAGCCGGGAGTAGGACTAGCAGTAGAGCTACGGCGAACCATTCAACCGTAGTTCGCGAAAATAGCAGACGGAGCATGTCCTTTAGGGGAGTTGCGGTCTTCACCGTTGGGCCAGTCTCTCTCAACATGATTTGAAGGCCTGCTTCGAATGTTGGATACGAAAAATCGAATGCCGCATCACGTGCCAACGTTATGGAAACCATGGGGGTGAGGTCGGCGCTCTTGGAACGCATTGCCTCTTCTAGAGCGTTTCCGTCAGGCATGATCTGATAGCTCGTCTCTACTTTGAGCCGTTTGGCAATCGCATTCCAGAGCTCGATGCTGAACCCCGTCAGCGAGCCGTTTTGTTCCATAACTAAAGGTGGAAGGACGACAACCGCTACGCGGACCTCTGGCGCTTCGCCTTTTGCCGAGGTGGGGGCTCCAGTCAAGGAAATCGTCGCTCCACTTTTGGTTGTAGCTCTGCCCTCGGGTGCGTGCGCAATCTGGATTGTTTTGGCGAAATAGCCGCGGGCCTCCTGCCCTTCGTCCATCAAGTCGGGTACGCTTCCCTTTGTGACCCCAGCCTTAAGCGAATCCTGCGAAGTCTGAAGAATCTCGCGATGCCGCCCCATCGTCCCCGGCAGTTTTCCTTCACGGATTAGTTGCTGGCGGTCTTTGATGAGCTCAGGTTGTTGCTTCTGGGAAGGCGCTCGTGCGGATAAAGGAGCCAGAGAACCGAGAATGACGGAGAACGCCGATGAAATGGTAAGGATCGACGATTTCATGCGCGTAATCTTAGCATTGCAAGCCACGGATTCACTGCGATGGATATAAGTTTCGGGGTGCGATCGCGACCTTCGACCTTGGCTCTCGCACTCCCGCGTACACCACAGCTCCGGATCCAACTGCACGTTCCTAATCAAATGTCGCATCCAATTGCATTCTGCTTAGCCTAAACTGCGGGAGCCATTCTGCGAAGCTTAGACGACTTTCAGGCGGACTGTCAGTTTTGCCAGTTTTAGGCGCGGTACGGTGTGTATAGATTTGTGCTGTTGGCACGGACTCGTCAGGAGAATCGTTCGAAATACGTCGGCTGCCGAAAAACTGCGCGTCTACACCTCAGCAGAGATGTCAGCGTAGGGAATTTATGACCCCCAATGACAAAATCCAGAACGTTGCCAGACCCGGTCACACAGCGATATAGAAACTCGAACTCTCCAGTCGACTTGGAGGACCTATGACAAAACGACTCGATGGAAAAGTGGCCGCAATTACCGGAGGCAACCAAGGAATAGGGCTGGGGATCGCCCAGCGCTTCGCGACGGAAGGTGCGGCAGTAGCGATCTGCTATCTTTCCGACAAAACTGGCACTGAACGGGTCGTCGAAGGATTGCGCTCTACCGGATCCAAAGTGGTCGCCGTTCAAGCTGACATCTCGAAACTTTCTGACGGCCAGCGTTTCGTCGAGGAAACCGCCGCTCGGCTCGGTAAAATCAACATACTGGTAAACAACGCAGGGGTCGAGAAGCGCGCAAATTTCTGGGAGGTGACCGAGGCCGAATACGATTTCGTGATGAACGTCAACTTGAAAGGCATGTTCTTCATCACCCAGGCATTCGTCAAGCATCAGATGCAGGCAAACGCCGGCGGAAAGATCATCAACATCAGTTCGGTACACGAGGAACTTCCCTTCCCTCATTTTACTTCATACTGCGCGAGCAAAGGAGGGGTGAAAATGGTAACTCGCAATCTCTCGATAGAATTGGCACCCCTCGGAATTACAATCAACTCGATCGCGCCCGGAGCCATCGAAACGCCGATCAACAAAAACCTACTCAACGATCCGGTAGAATTGCAAGCTCTGCTCAAAAACATTCCTCTCAGACGGCTGGGTAAGCCTGAAGATGTCGCATCCTTGGCGGTGTTCCTGGCGTCCGAAGAATCGAATTACGTGACCGGCACAACGATGTTCGTGGACGGCGGATTGCTGTGGAATTACCAGGAACAGTGACGCTCGGCACGCAGGAGATTTCAGGAGGCAAGTATGACGGTAGCAGAAGTAAAACGCGCGGCGGTGCCCATTCGGCTGGTGATCGCCGACGTGGACGGCACGCTTGTAACAAAGGAAAAAGTGCTGACTCCGCGCGCTATAGAGATGGTTTTTCGCCTGCGGGAGGCGAACGTACAGTTTGTTGTTACGAGTGGGCGGCCACCGCGCGGCATGGCGATGTTGGTGGGCCCGCTGAAACTCGACGAGCCGTTGGCGGCTTTCAATGGCGGCGTGGTAACTCAGCCGGATTTGACGACGGTAATCCGCCAAAATTTCTTGCCGGCAAACGTCGTTTCTCAAGTCATCAAGTTGATTCTGCACCGCGAGCTTGATGCCTGGGTGTACACCGACAAAGAGTGGTACGTACGCGACGTGAGTGCGCCCCACGTGGCACGCGAACAGTGGACGGTCAAATTTGCGCCAACGATTGTTTCGAGCATCGATGGTCTGACGGATCGCGTTGCGAAGGTTGTCGGCGTTAGTGACGACCTAGAAGCCGTGGAGATCTGCGAGAAAGAAGTTCAGGAAGCTTGCGGCACGAACGCCTCCGCCGCTCGGTCGCAGCCGTACTATCTGGACGTGACCCACCCTCAAGCAAACAAAGGCGAAGTCGTGCTGTCGATGTCCGGCCTTCTGAAAATTCCCCTGGAAGCGATTGCCACCATCGGCGACATGCCTAACGACGTCCTGATGTTCAAAAAAAGCGGAATCAGCATTGCCATGGGAAATGCCAGCGACGAGGTGCAGAAATCCGCTACGTATGTGACGACTTCCAGCGAGAACGAAGGCTTCGCGAACGCGATGGAGAAATTCGTCTTGCAGAGCAACGCGGCGGCGCGCTAGCCCGAGTTTCCCGATTATTCTTGCTCGACACAAGCATTCAACACGCACTATTGAGTTGCCATACAAGCCTCACTGCTGCCTAAGGGTGCTGAAAGCGGACCAGGTTGAGAGCTTCAAACAGCGCGCCCTGCTCGGTATTCATTTTTGTGAGGATATAGACGGAGCGCGGCCTGGTCTTTCCACGAACAGCCGGACACGGCGCATAAGCTAACCCCGTCTCTTAGATCTCCGTCAGACGCGGGTAATGCTTATGTCCATGCCCTTCTGTGCTAGCTGACGCCGTAAGAGGCTGAGTAGTAGCAAGACCTAGACGCAGAAGTTACGATGGACCGAGATCTTATGGTCTGTACAGTGGTAATCATGCTGGCATCCTCGATTGAGGACATCGAGGTTCCTTGCCGGACTACAACAATGGACCTCCGACAATTGCAGATGAACGTTGAGATTGCAGGATGCGGCTACCGTTCGTGCCGTCGCTTGAATTGGCATAAGAACCGCACACAAAATCCCTTATTACTGCCTTTTGCTGCCTCGTTTTTTTGCAACTTCCGACAGATCAGAGAGATATGGCGGAAGCGTGTGGGAGTCGAATCCATGTACAAAAATTGCGCGTCATCGGAACGAGATACCTGGACTTAAAGTCGCGTGGTACACACCGCGGTACACAGTGATTTTGTCGGAGACTTACTTCCAATGACTTGCGATGTCGTCCGTGCTCTTGCAAGTGCTTGGAAATACTTATCAATCGCTCACTATTACAGCAGCAGCAGAATTCAGCGAAGTACGGAATTGTGTTTCGGCCTTTCTCGCGAGCTAGCGGTGCCACCCTCGAAGCTCGTTTTGCTCTTTAATGCCGCCTTTTGCCGCCGCGACAAATCGCTAAGTCATTCAAGGAAAAAAGGATGGATGGTAGGGGCGGTGGGGGATCGAACTGCTAGGGGCGTTGAACTCCCGCAAGTTATTGATTCTGCGAAACGGCAAAAGGGAGAGAAACCGCAAGAACACTCAATCGAGGTACGCGCGGGTACACAGAATAGTTCCAGAGAGTTCACCGCTATTCGAAGTGGAGTCCTGCCGATTTCTCCATCGATACCATGTTGTTGGATTCATGCGTCTTTCTCCTCACCATACACCATGGTTTAGCACGGTATTCGGCAGGTTCTGTTCAGAAGTTGTCCAGTCCAGACCCTGCACGGTCTCTTGACACCCCGAGCGAGAGAGCAAAGAGCAAGCCCGAGCGCCGGTCGGTCCCTACGCTGGCTCGCCCGTGAACATGGGTTGACCAAGAGCGCAATCCACCGCCATACACATCACGCAGAGTTCTCTCAACTGCGCCTGCTGGACCGGCTCCTACCGGACTCGTTCTTGTCGGATGGACCACTGCCGGGGCGCGGCAATCCAGACAAGACAAAACCCCTCCCGTTCTTATCCGGAATTGACCTGTCCCCGAAATGCAGGAGTCACCGGATTGCCGAGACCGCCTAAGTTCTCTAGGCTCCTCTCGCCCGCCACCCAAGCGCGAAGATCCCGGCAGGGTGAGGCAGGCGGAAGGGACGGCTAGAGTGGCCGGACAGATTCCATCAATTATGCTGGGGCGAAACTCTGCTCAAGCCGCGGAGCAAAAAAATCAACGATGGTTGCGCCTTAGCCGAAGGTGGCTGGCAACCCGTTCGGTCGTCGATAGATACCTCATCAGTTATCAGGCGCTGCTTTACAAGATACGGCAGTTCAATTTGGATGCCAGCCCGTCTTCGCGCTCTCGCGCGGCGGCGCCGCCGATGGTGCCCGTCGGCATCGAAAACTGACGATCCAGAAAACTCTGGACATCTCCAAGGGTACCAGAACGACTTTGGCGGTTTATGAGAGACTTCAGTAAACGCATTCCGGAGCTTGACGGCATTCGAGGCATGGCGATTCTCATGGTCCTCGTTTACCACTTCGTCCCCACGAGCAAGCAAAGCTTCCTGCCCCACAAACTTGTGGGGCTGTTGGCTTTCGGATGGTCCGGCGTAGATTTGTTCTTTGTTCTCTCTGGCTTTTTGATCGGCGGGATTTTGCTTGATGCGAAAGACTCCGCTAACTATTTCAAAGTGTTTTATTTTCGGCGCCTCTACCGGATTCTCCCGCCGTATGGCGCACTTTGCCTGTTGAGTTTGGCTGTCTCCTACGCAGATCTGAGCACGCACGCTTGGCTGTTTGAGGGAAACGTTCCGTGGTACGCCTATCTGACTTTCGGACAGAATTTCTGGATGGCGAAGGCTAACGGCGTTGGCGGGATGGGTATGGGTGTAACGTGGTCTCTTGCCGTTGAGGAACAATTTTATTTAACTCTGCCCCTTGTCATCAGAGCTGTCAGCCGCAAATCCTTGCCGTACGTGCTCGGCATGGGAGTACTCCTCACTCCGCTCATTCGCGTCGCACTCTGGTTTGCTCTTGATCCTGCGCACAGAACAATAACAACGTACGTACTAGCTCCCTGCCGGATGGACGCGCTTCTCTTAGGCGTGTTGGCAGCATGCGCAGTAAGGAGCGACGCTTGCTGGGATTGGCTCGTCGCCCACAAAGGAGTCGTCGGCACAGCCTCAGTAGTATCGGGAGTTGGCATTTTGGAGATGATCCACAAGAAAATAGGCTTTGGTTCACTTGGGCTCGCGTCATTTGGCTACACCTGGGTCGCAATGTTCTATCTCTCCATTTTACTGCTCGCTGTGACGCAGCACGGTTTCGTTAGTCGCCTACTCAGATTCCGTCCGCTCACCGAACTTGGCATATTGGCCTACGGTTTGTATCTTTTTCATTGCCTCGTGATCGGGCTCGTCTATGGTCTGGCTGGTAAGGCGTCCCCGCAACTCACTGGCCTCTCGACAATCGGACTCACATTGTTTTCTTGGCTTTTGGTATTCGCGCTTACCCGCCTCTCTTGGCGCTACTTCGAGAAGCCATTGATCGACAGTAGCCATCGCTGCCAATATCGTTACGAGCGTGTCTGGGCCCCTGTTGTGGTGCCGGTGACAGTGAAGCTGTGCCAATCTCCACTAGCGTCGGTTTCCGGTGTTACTCCAGTTGAAAGGCATATTGAGAACCACGCTGGAAATCATCAAAGGGCTGGTGCAAATGCTGGTTGAAAGGTTTTGTCCTTCTGTGTCATCGTCCGTCCGCGGTCGGATGGAACACCGATCGGAGTGTCGGCGAACGGTGGGGCAGACGAGAGGAGGCTGATTAGATGACGGCGTCGGCTCCTAGCTCCGAGTAAACTTGGTTGCGCTAACGACCAGGGCTCGGAAGAAAGGAGCGATGCTTATTATAGGATGTGATTTTCACACACGTTATCAGCAGATTGCCATGGCCAGAGAAGAGACCAGCGAGTTGCTCGTCCAGCGGCGATTGAACCACGAAAGCGGCGAAGCTCAAGCATTCTACCGGAGCCTGCAAAACGATGGAGAACTGGTTCGCGTGGGCATCGAAGCGACAGGCCCCATCCACTGGTTCGAGCGTTTGCTTGCGGAGCTGGGCCACGAACTGTGGATTGGCGACTCCGCGAAAATTCGTGCCAGCGAAGTGCGCAAACAGAAGACCGACGAGCGCGACGCCCGGCTCATTCTCGATCTTCTGCTGGCGAAACGCTTTCCGAAAATCTGGGTTCCCGCACCCGCCGAACGCGACCTCCGGCAGTTGCTCTGGCACCGTCACAAGCTGGTGTGCCTGCGCACCATGCTGACCAACCAGCTGCACTTTCTCGCCATGAGCCAGGGCTTGTGCCGCAAGCAAAAGCTGTTCACCAAGAAAGGCCGCGCGGAACTCGGGAGTCTTGCGCTGGGGCCGTGGGCCAGCCGCCGGCGCGAAGAGCTTCTAAAACTGCTCGGCCAACTTGATCCTCCGATCGCAGAGTTGGATCGTGCGGTTCTGGAAGAAGCCCATCGCCGCGAAGATGCCGTTCTCCTGATGACCCATCCGGGCATCGGGCCGGTCACGTCACTGGCTTTCGTGCTCGCCATCGGTCCAGTAACTCGTTTCCACCACAGCAAAAAAATCGCGAGTTATCTCGGGCTGAATCCAAGCGAGGAATCCAGCGGGGGAAAGCGGCGGCTCGGGGCTATCAGCAAACAGGGCAACACCATGATGCGCTGGCTGCTGATCGAAGCCGCAAATCCGGCGGCTCGTCTCGATCCCACATTGCGGCAAGACTATCAACGCTTGAAATTCCGCAGAGGACACGCGGTGGCCAAAGTGGCCATCGCGCGCAAGTTGGCTGTGCGTATGTACTGGATGCTCCGCAGTGGAGCGAATTACGCGCAGCTGGTTCGCAGGCAAGGCAGCCCGGGGGCCACCCTGGTGGACGCAAGTCCATCGCTAGGCTGATTGGGCGCCTTGCTCCCGCGAGCGATCGCGGCGTCTGAAAAAGGATCATGGTCGGAAGTTCGTGACCGAATAGATGGTTGGTGGAACCAGAATCCACCGTTAGATTTACGAGCGAGCCTTGGTCGAAATGCAGGAAGAAGAAAGAGAAAAGATCCTTATAGGTGAAAAGAAAGACGAACCCTCGCGGATCGTGAACCCGACTGCGAAGTCACGGCAAGGGGCGCATGGAGCGGACATTCCCGTGGGTGCGATTCGCTTAAGGAGGGCATTAAATGAGAAGCGGTTCGCTACTTCCCTCGAGGATGAAGCGGATTGCATGGGGCCTTGCCTCTGTGCTCTTTTTCTTCACAGCCGAAAATATTTGGATTGATCCGTGGTTGAGAAACAAATCCCATGGGATACCGCCACTGGTGCCAGAGGCATTAAGCGGAGCCTGGTTTTTAGCTTTTGCTATTGGTGGTATCGCGCTGACGCTCTTAATAGTGTCTCTGATTCTGCTGATCCGGGACCCCGCCCTTCATATCTGGACGAAGATGGGGACAGGGATCGCGGTGCTTGTTGTCTTGCTGCTAAGTGTGGAATGGTGCCGCGTAACCAATGGACAGCCTGCAGTAATTCGGCTGCAAGCGCTGCGCAAGACGCACACGGTCAGGCTGACCTGGGAAGCCAGCATTTCGCAGGTAGCCGGATACAACGTGTATCGGAGCACGACACCCGGAGGCAATTACGTGAGGATCAATACTTCGCTCGTTCAGGGGCTTACATACACAGACAACGCTGTCGCTATCGGCGTGACCTATTACTATGTGGCTCGGGCAGTGGATGCCCGAGGCTACGAGAGTGTCAATTCCAAGGAAACTTCTGCAGCCATTCCCATTCTTTGGTGAGTTCATATAACAGGGCGCCGCCTGCCGTGACACCACCGGATAGACTCATTATAAAAGGGCGCCCTTTTTCAGACTGTTACGAAACTCTGTTGACCGCCCAAAAATAAATGAGAAGATTCCCTCGTGAAAAGCGAGGGAATTTCTTATGGGCTTTGTGCAGGGTGAGGGCCGTACGCAGGGAACTCTTTTTCCAGTCACCTTGGAAGAGTTGATTCCGGATGATCATGTGTGCCGGGTCATCGATGCATTTGTCGATCGTCTGGACATGGCGGGATTGGGATTTGAGCGCGCCGAGGCGGCCGAGACTGGGCGGCCTGGTTATGATCCGCGCGATCTGCTGAAGCTCTACCTGTACGGCTATTTGCAGCAGATCCGTTCCTCGCGGCGGCTGGAGTCGGAGTGCCGACGGAACATTGAGTTGATGTGGTTGCTGGGACGGCTAGCGCCGGACCACAAGACGATTGCCGAGTTCAGGCGCATGCATCGCGAGGGCGTAACCGCAGCGGGAGCCGAGTTGGTGCGGCTGGCGCGCTCGGTAGGCTCGGTGAAAGGCGAATGGGTCCCTATCGACGGCTCGAAGTTCCAGGCCGTCAGCAGTGTGAAAAGTGTGCACGAGCGTGAGGCTCTGGAACGCTATCTGGAACAGTTGGAGCAGAGCGATGAGCAAGACGAGGTGGTCATCGACCCCAGTGCTGTGGTCAGTGCTGTGGTCAGTGCGCTGGAAAAATTGCACCGGCACCCGGAGCCGGAAGTTGCCTTCATGCGCACCACTCACGGCTTCCTTCCTGCCTACAACGTGCAAGCTGCCGTCGATGCCGAACACGCGCTGATCGTGGCGCAACAAGTGACCGTTCAGGCCGGCGATAACGGCAGCCTGCAGCCGATGGCGGAAGCCGCGCAGGCCGCGACGGGCGGGCCTGCGCAGGCGATCAAAGTGGTTGCCGATGCGGGCTACTCGAATGGAGAGCAGGCCGAAGCCTGCGAGGCGAAGGGCATCTTGCCGCATGTGCCTGCCAACCGTGGCGTGAACAGTCGAGGAGATGGCACGCTGTTCGACCGCACGGAATTTACTTACCAAGCTGAGAGCGACACGTTCCTGTGCCCGGCCAGGCAGACTCTCGCCCGCAAACAACTAATGAGGAAAGATCGTGCCGTGCTTTATGCGGCAAAACCCGAAGTCTGCGGAGCCTTCCCTCTGAAATCGCGATGCACTGTGTCGTCACGACGGATCGTTACCCGTCACATGCACGAAGAGGCGTTACAGCGCATGCAACAACGGGCCACGCCGGAAGCGATGCGGCTGCGACGAGCCACCGCGGAACATCCATTCGCCAATTTGAAATACCGCATCTTCGGACATCCACGCTTCCTGCTGCGTGGACTGCGAGAGGCGCAAACGGAAATCAGTCTGGCCGTATCCGCCTACAATCTGAAGCGCATGGTGAACATTCTCGGCGGACGCAAGCTACATGCAGCCCTGCAGGCCACCTGATCCCGCTCCCACCAGTCATCACACGACGACAACGTGATTCGCCTCGCCAAAAGCAAAAAAAGCGATGCTCCGGCACTCGGAACATCGCCTTAAATCGCTTTATCACTCTCGTTTCGTAACAGTCTGTTTTTGGAGTAGGTTTCGATCGTTCGCATCTTTGACCTACAGTAAGGAGCACCCTCATGAATGACGCCAAGTATATTCGGCTGGATGTGCATCAGGCAACGATCTCCGTAGGCGATTCCTAGCGCGGCGATAAAGGGCACGAGGCGGGCTGATCATGCAGAGGGACTACGTACAACAGGGTCAAAGTTCGTGTATTCCAGGCGAAAGCGAGCCGTCAGCCGCAGATAATCCGACCACATAGACTCGACATCCTCAGGCAAGTGAGCCGCTGTAAACAATCTTAGGTGTTCAACCTACTTGGGGCCAGATTCTACCAATAGAGCTGCAATCTTTGTCACTTCTGCAGCGAACACGCTTCTCGCCACAGCAACGGATTCAGGTAATCACCCACATAAAAAATACAGCTTCTACCCACTTGATGGCCATCCCAAGGAATGGAACGATAACGCATCCAGTGAGATGCGGCTTCTTAACTTGCTGGCAGGAGGGGTGATGCCACTACAAGAATTGCAGGCCGAAAACGGTTCCCAGGCTACTCGCTTGAGGACTGGTTTGCCGAAGCAGATATACAACCGCAAGGTTCTCGCCCTGGGTCGGGAGAACGGTCCTGCAGAAAACGGCCTCATGGCGAATCTATCCGCAGCTTTGCAAGCTGCGGATTCCGAGTTTGGTCAGATATTGCAAGAAGTGAACGAAATTTCTAAGCTTCTGAAGTCAGACCACCCCGACACCCAGACTATGAGGGTTGCAACTCATCCCGCAGTCTGGAGCGCCGTTAAGCAGGCCCTTCTGGACAGAGAACTGCGCCATCTCGCCCTCACGGATGATCTAACTTGCCTCTTCAACCGGCGCGGCTTTTTTGCTGCTGCGACCCAGCAACTCAAACTGGCCCAGCGCAATGGCCAGAGTCTCCTGCTATTGTTTTGTGACGTCGACAATCTGAAAAAGATAAATGATACCTTCAGTCACCACGAAGGGGATCTGGCACTCATTCGGACGGCTGACGCTCTGGAGAAATCACTCCGTGGTTCCGACATTCTTTCTCGCCTCGGCGGCGATGAGTTTGTTGCACTGGCATCGGAGACATCTAATCAAACCCAGGAAAACATTCTCCGTCGTCTCGAGAAAAACCTCAAGAAGTCCAATGTAACAGAACCGCGCTATGCATTATCCCTCTGTGTTGGAATGGCGCGGTCCGATCCCAAGCGCGCCACGACGCTCGGAGAACTCATGGTACGAGCAGACCAAGACATGTACGAACAAAAGAGAAGGAAGCAGAGAATTTGATTGAGCAACCCAAGTCAATGCTTTCGGGCCGGTCATATGCCTTTGGATGGGAGAATTGAAAAACGCGTGCCGATGGTGGTCGGAGCGTATCTGATCGGCTTTGAAGAACAGCCGGTTGCTGAAAAAGTGCTGACGGAAAACGTCAGCACTCGTGGTGCTCGAGTGGTGGCAAAGCGGTGCTGGCGGCCTGGAGAACACGTACGGATAGTTCCGTTATCAGACGAGTCTAAGTTCCCCGCGAAAGTAGTCTATTGTCGCGGGCTATCGAGTGGACTTTTTTGCTTAGGTTTGGAGTTTGGGGTCGGCTCGATCAAGTGGGGCGAAGGTCTTTGGCGTAGCGCCCCATATGAGAATGCGCGCATTGCAATGCACCTTGGGCTGGAGTCCAGACAAACGTAGGTTGAAGTGATGGCGAACGAAGGGTAGTCGTGTGTGCAGCAGGGTTCATTCGGCGTGAGCTAGGCCAGCAATCGGAACACAGGTCTGCAGAAGGTGAGAATGCTATGACAATACGTCGCGAGTTGGCCTTCGAAGATTACCTGCTGATTCTCAGACGGCACCGCTGGCTGATTATCGTCCCAGCGATCGTGGCTACGTTAAGTGGATATACGCTGTCTCTGTATTTACCTAAAAATTATATATCACAAACAGTAATTCTTGTCGAACAGCCCATCATACCGGATAGCTACGTTAGGCCGGTGGTGAACGAAGACTTGAATCAGCGCCTCGCTAGCATGAAGGAGCAAATCTTAAGTCGCACGCGCCTTCAACATCTTGTCGACCAGTTCAGCCTCTATAGGAGCGATGTTATGCGGGTTCCGATGGAGGAGCTAATCGAGCGACTGCGGAAGTCGATCGCGGTGACACCAATGACACCCATGGCGGGTACACGATCCCTAGAACTCCCGGGCTTCTCTGTGGACGTCACGATGGGAGAGCCTCGTCTTGCCCAGCAAATTTGCACCGAGATCAGCTCCATGTTCATGGAGCAAAACTTGCGCCTTCGCCAGCAACAGGCAGAGGACACGACCCAATTCTTGGCTAAGCAACTAGAAGAAGACAAGGCCAAACTCGACGACCAGGACGCCAAACTGGCTGCCTTCCAACAAGGCCACATCGGCGAACTTCCCGAGGAGGAGAAGACCAATCTCGATCTCCTAATGGGCATGACCCCACGATTGGAAGCCGCTACCCAATCTCTCAATCAAGCCCAACAAGAAAAGACTTTTGCGGAATCCCTGCTGAGTCAGCAGCTCGCGGCCTTGAAGCCCTCGAAGGAAAGCAAGGATTCCCAAACTCCCGAACAACGGCTCCGAGACCTACAGAACCAGCGGCGGTCGCTCCAAGGACATTACACGGAAAACCATCCCGACGTGGTGAAACTCAAGAACGACATTGCAGAGCTGCAAAACGAACTTGGGAACGCCTCTGCACACGATCGCGCCCAGTCAAATGAACAGAATGAACAGGGTGTCCGGGAAACAGTCAACGAGCCGCCAGAGATCCAGCAGATTCGCGCTCGACTTCAGCAGATCAACCTAACTATCACCCAGAGAGCACACGAACAGGCAGACCTTCAACGGCAGAGCAAGATCTTGGAGAACAAGATCCAGGCGAGCCCCATGATCCAGCAGGAATTCAAGGCCCTAACGCGAGAGCATCAAACCGCGCTTGACTTCTACAACGATCTTCTCAAGAAGCGAAACGAGTCGCAAATGGCAACGGAACTGGAGCGCCGCCAGCAAGGCGAGCAGTTCCGCGTATTGGATCCTCCCAGTCTACCGGAGAAACCCTCCTTCCCGAATCGGCCCCTCTTCGCCCTGGGAGGGCTAGGCGCCGGGCTCGTACTGGGATTAGGTATGGCCCTGATGTTCGAATGGGCGAACAAATCGATGTGGACCAAGGACGATATTGATTTTTATCTGGGAGTACCCACCCTAGCTTTCATTCCGTCAATTGAGTCGGCCGCAGGGAAGAGGAATGCAACCGGCAGGGATATGACATTGGAGCGAACCACACTCCGCTTGCGTGCGTCGTCCTGAGTGCGATGAATACGTACAAGCAGTCCTTCGGTCCGTGCGTGGTGAGCACGCAGAAAGGAAGGTAGTCATGAGCCGTATTTACGAGGCCCTGAAGAAATCCGAGATGGAGAGAGCGCCAATTGGGTCAGCAGCAGAAGCGAAGGCAGTCGATCCCCTTGCTTGGCAAGCAGGTCTGAAGGATGAACCAGCACGGCAAGCGGCTAAGATCATTTCTGCGGGCGGACGGATTGATGCCTCCCCAGCCTCTGGCCATCTACGGCTCGATGAGTTTCGGCGGCGCTGCACAAAGCCCGACTGGAATTTTGACCCGGAAAGCATGATTTTCTGCGAACAATCTTTCTCTCCGTGCGCAGAGCAGTTCCGTGTTTTGCGCTCACGTCTATACCGGCTGCGCCAAGAGCGGCCGCTCCGTTCGCTGCTTGTCACGAGTACCACGCCCAATGAAGGCAAGACGTTTGTGACTCTGAATCTCGCGCAAGCGATTGCGAGTCAGCACAAACGGTATGCTCTCATCATCGACGCTGACCTACGGTGTTCAAGGCTGCATGTCCCTATGGGCGCTCCTTCATCGCCGGGGTTGGCGGATTTCCTCCTGGGAGACGCGGACGAATTTTCCATTATTCAAACCAACGCGCAGAACAATCTCTTTTTCATACCGGCAGGGAGACCAGCGTCTAACCCTGCAGAACTACTTTCAAGTATGCACTTGAGAGAGTTGCTTGATCGACTGACTACAATATTTGACTGGGTTATCTTAGACGCGCCTCCTGTTCTGCCGGTATCAGACGCGGGCGTGCTGGCGGGAGTGTGTGACGGCGTGCTCTTTGTCGTACGGGCGGGGTCAACGGCTTTCGATCTAGCCCAGCTAGCGTGCCACGAGTTTCGGGGAAAGAATCTGGTGGGTATTGTTCTCAACCAGGTTGAAGAAAGAGTGGCGGCAGCTTACGGGGCCTACTCGTACTACGGCGGAAAAGGTACGGGTAAGAGGTGAGGTGACAACCCATCTTCTGTTTTCCGCCTCGAGAGGCACGTTGCGTCACGATCCCTGGTAGAACATTTTCCGATTTAGACTAGGGTCCTGATTTGGGACTCTCAGGTCTTCATCAGGTGCCCCTCTGATCAGCCGGAGCCCCAAACTCGCAAAGAACCTCTGCGAAAACTTAAAGACCCTTCACCCTTTTTTGACATTCTGGTTTGACAGATGTTGTCTCGCCGTTTTTCGCAGATTTATTCTACAGACCGTTGGTGTCGCGCGCTCCCAGCTTTGAATGCAATCGCCCCTTGGCGTGGTAGGAAGGGCGACCATCGGGGAGCCGCGTCAGCGGGCCTACCCCTTGACGGAGGCGAGAGCGAAGGGAGATCGCGTTGGCGGTTAATCGTTCGGAGTTGGATCACGGACAGGCCTGGGATTCTCTTGAAATCGCGGACGTTCAGCGTCACCACTTCGTAGCCTAGATGTAACGCCGCGCCGATCAGCAAGTCCTCGAACGCAAACTGGACGCCTATCGCTTCCTGTTGGCCTTCGATGCGCCCAGCTAGTCGCGCGATGGCGAGCGTCACCGGATGCACCGGCACGTCGCTAGACAGTCGCTCGATGAACTCCAATCGTCGCTGTTGCGGCGCTTGGGTTTTCGTGCGATAGGCACCATGCACCAGTTCGGCGATGGTCACGACCGACACGCCGATTTCGATCTCGCCTTGAACCGCCTTCACTTGTTCTAGGATTTGCCGAACGGTATGGCCTCTGCGTTCGGCAGAGATAATGACGCTTGAGTCGAGGATTATTCCCACGCTGGCGGGTTCCACGGCTTGCGGTGGCTGAGAATTTCTTCAACGTCTTCCGCGAAGTCTGGATCGAGGACCGGGTCCTTGCCGGTTTCTTCTTCGTGCGCTTTGGCTAACGCGATGCAATCCGAGATGCTTCGACGCACCGGCTCGGCGGCATGCAGGACCGCCACGGGCGACGCGCCATTCTCGATAATGACCTTCGCACCTGCCCGCACGCGTGCCATCAGCGCGGCAAAGTCGCTCGCCGCTTCCGCTTCGGAAATGTGGATCACATCCTTAGCCATGAAGGGATTATACACCGTTATCTGCTGATGCTGTGGCCTTCTGCCTGCGTATGGTCGTGCCCTTGGCTTCGGGTGGATGACGGCCCGAGCTCGTGTGCTGAGGATACCGATTCACGGTTCGCTTCGATTGCGGATCGGTGCGACACGTCGCGAGAGAGTTGGTCGGCAAGGTGGCCTTTGTCGTTCGTCTAGACCTGGGCATCATAGCCGCGACCGAAGAGAGATTCCGTGATCACGAGCAGACCGCAAGTTTCAGGCACAGTTCCCGCTGTTCTCGGTTGCATGCTCAGCGTTGCAGGCTTCTTCGTGGCAGGCACACTGGGTGAGTCCGCTGCCTCGCTCGTCCAACCTCAGACCATCAAGCTCCCCCACCGTGAGCTTGCAAATATCCATTGTGCAGAACCCGTGGTAGCATCCACCCCGGTAACGCCTTCTACGGCGAGCACTGGAGGTAAAACAGTGCCACGAAGAAGGTTTCAGAAAGGAGCCTAATAGTGCGGGGAAAGAAACCAGTGCGCTGTGGAGTTTTCCGGGAGGATGTTCTGCAACCAAACGGAACATTCGAGCGGGTGCAGCGTACTGTGGTTCTCGGCCCGGTAAGCAGTCTTTCGGAACGCGCAGCGTGGAAGTTATTTCAGCCGTACCTCGACCGTGTGAATAGCGAATCCGCCAAGACGCCGCCGCGAACTGGCAAGACTCTGGAGCAATTCGTGAGAGAGTGGCGGACCAGTGTCGCGATCAATCTAGCGGCCACTACAGCACGGGCGATGGAATCACATCTACGGGCGCACATCATTCCGAAGTTGGGCGGTTTGCCATTGACGGAGATAAACACGAAGAACGTCCAATCCTTTGTAGCCTATCTTGGCAATAGTCGTTCACGGAAGACGGTTGAAAACGTGTTGGGCACTGTCTCTTCACTACTTGAAACAGCAAGGGGATGGGGGTATGCCTGTGGGAATTTCTCGCAGGAACACATCACCATGCCGCGCCGAGGGGTGAAGAAAGACCCGCGTTCATTCACTGACGAAGAAATGGGCAGAGTCATTGCAGTCGCGCCAGAACCATACGCCACGATATTTTCCATCGCGGCTACTCTAGGTTTGCGAGTCGGTGAGACGTTGGCCCTACGCGTCAGTGACATTGACTTCACCAAAAAGATTATCCGCATAAGGCAGAGCGTTGACGCTGTGACGCGGAGAATCCAAGCGGTGAAGTCGGATGCTTCCAGTGCGGACGTTCCCATGCCACCGCAGTTAGAAAAGCAGATTAAAGGGTATCTGGCGTCGAAGCACTACCGCCAGAATGACCTCGGACTGCTATTCATAAACAAGCGTGGCCGTCCGTTCAACGCTAACAAGCTCAGGACGCAAGTGCTTCACCCGCTACTTGCGAAACTGAGGATCGAACGTGGTGGTTTCCACAGCATGCGCCACGGTACGTGCAGTGCTTTGTTGGCCGACGGTGCAACCACGGCTGTCGTGCAGAAACAACTACGGCACTCCGACCCACGGATAACCCTTGGAATCTACGGTCATGTGATCGGCAATCAACAGCGTGACGCTGTGGAGAACCGTTCAGCACGCATCGAAAAGTTCGCAGTCAACTAGTGTCGCGTTACCGAAGAAGGTGACACGCGAATACGTTTTCTTGGGTTGCGGTAAGTCCAGTGGAACGGCTGGGCGTTGCGGTTATAGAACCGAATGTAGGTCATGATTTTGTGGGCCAAATCCGACACCGAGTGAAACACACCACGCCGGATGCAGTCTCGGGTGATCATCCCCAACCAAATCTCGATTTGATTCAGCCAGGAGGCATAGGTGCGGGTGAAATGAAAGGTCACCTTGGGGTGCTCTTTGGCCCAGGCCCGAACGATGGGAGCTTTGTGCACCGCGAGGTTATCCAGGATCACATGGATGGCCTGGCGTCGATGAGTGGCTACCGCTTCATCCAAAAACTTCACGAACTCCTCGCTGGTGTGGCGTGGCACGCACCGTCCTACCACCTTCCCGCTGTGCACTTCCAAAGCGGCGAGCAGCGAGACGGTTCCGTGCCGCACGTACTCGACAGTCTGCCGTTCCGGCTGGTTGGGTTGCAGCGGCAACGCCGGTTGCGTGCGGTCCAGTGCCTGAATCGCGGTCTTCTCGTCGATGCAAAAAACGGCGGTGTTCTCAGGAGGATGCAAGTACAAACCCAGAATGTCTTTGGCCTTGGCTTCAAAGTTCGGGTCCGGGCTGGCCATGTAGCGGCGCAGCCGGTGAGGTTGCAGCCCGGCCTTGTGCCATACGCGCATGACCGTGACGTTGCTCACCCCCAATCGTCGAGCCAGCCGCCGCGTCGACCAATGCGTGGTGCATCCCGGGGGATGCTCTTCGGTGGCCGCCAGGATGGCCGCCTCCTTCGCCACCGTCAGCTTCTTCGGTCGCCCCGCACGGGGAGCATCCAGCAGACCGTCCAGCCCTTTCTTCTGCCAACTCTTCTTCCAGTGCTGAATGCGCCGCGGGCTCATCCCCGTCTGCGCTTGGATCTGTCGCAGAGAGACTCCTTCGGCCAACAGCAACAACACGCGCGCTCGCCGGACGAGCCCGGCCGAGAGCGTTGTGGTTCGCACGATTTGTTGCAGGCGATCACGTTCCTGGGGTGGCAGTTGAAACGGTTCGTAGGCAGTGAACATGAGCCTGTATAACATAAATCAGGCGATGTGTCACTTATTTATGTAACGATACACTAGTCCTACGGTGAGGCAGGAACAACCCTATGCTGAAATGGAATGCAGCAAAAGTAAAAAACTTCACGGGTACTGAAATCTGGCTGTTCATCATTGCCCGTATGTTGATAGGGTTTGGCCTTGGAGTGTTGGCCGTCCGTTACTTTCCGCAAGTGGCAAATCCACTTGGAATCCCCGCGTTGATAGTGGGCATGATTCTATTCTTGATTGCAGCCAAGGGCTTTTTCCGGTCATCGAAGGAGACGGCGAATTAGTTCAATTGTTGTTAAACGGCGTATCGTTGTTAAAAGGAAAAGTAAGTCGTTGTGAATGAAGAAGATTGGTAGGGGCGGTGGGGATCGAAAACAATAACATATGGAATTTCAAGGACTTAGAAGAAATGCTGGGGAACGCTAAAGCATTGAAAAGGAACAATAGGGAATACAAAGAAATCCTTATTGGCCCCTCAATGGCCCCTCATTTTTCTGGTGCTGTAATTCCCTTTTTGTTTTCTTTTTCGCTTCACAAAGAGTGGCGTCGGCTTTCGGTCAAATCTAGTGGCACGGATGGCAAGCCGACGACCACACTGTTCGATAGTTCAACGTCAATTCTTGGAGCTTCCTTAGTGTGCTTCTGCGCTCGCCTCAATAGAACAAAACAAACGAATTAGCGCGTAGGACATGGCAAGATTCCGTTCTTGGAGGCTTCATGAAAAAAACAGCAGGCAAGAACATGGCATCAAACCGACGCAGCAAAGGCTAATCACCTCATCAAGGGGCACGCTTGCCCGGCTTCTCGATAAGTATCTGCAACATCTGGCTGTGAAGGGCTTCAGTGAAAGCACCCTGAGAGTACGCCGCGTTCACATGGAGATGTTTCTCAAATGGTGTAGAAAAAGTCGAATTATTTCGCCCACCAAAGTCACGCAGCCAAGTCTCGAGAGCTATCAGCGATATTTGTTCCAGTATCGGAAGAAAAACCGCCAACCGCTCGCAGTTGCTAGCCAGCACTCCCGGCTAGCGCCTCTAAAGGTCTGGTTCAGGTGGTTGACGCAGCGAAAGTATATTCCGCGTGACCCGGCTGCCGAGTTGGAGTTACCGCGCGTGGGCTACAAATTACCGAACGTGATGAACAAAGACGAAGTTGAACGCGTTCTGACTCAGCCCAAGATAGAAGTCCCGTTGGGTATCCGGGATCGAGCCATGCTCGAAATTCTTTATTCCAGCGGATTGCGCCGAATGGAGCTTCTACACTTGAAACTGTACGACGTGGATCAAAAACAAGGCCTGATAACCGTCCGAGAAGGAAAAGGCAAGCGGGACCGCGTGGTTCCGATTGGTGAACGTGCTTTGGCCTGGCTGGACATGTACCTCAATACCCTTAGACCTGAAATCGTTAGGCAGCCAGACAATGGCGTCATATTTCTCAACTCAAATGGCGCGCCATTTACACCGAACCACCTAAGCTGGCTTGCCCGGCAATACGTGAAATCTGCTGGGATAGGCAAGGCCGGCGCATGTCACATCTTCCGCCATACCATGGCAACGCTGATGCTCGAGGGAGGCGCGGACATTCGCTACATCCAAGCAATGCTCGGTCACGTCAGGCTCGACACCACGCAAATTTATACGCATGTTTCAATCCGCACGCTGAAACAAGTCCATACAAATACCCACCCAGGAGCGCGGTTGCGATCGGAAAGCGACGGGAGTGGAAAGCTGGAAAACACGACCGACCAACCTGTAGAAGTCGAGGATTCGCATAAAATTGAAGTGAGTTCCAATTAGGCTGAACGGAATAGGCACATTGCTCTGAGAGCATTACACGAGTCGGTCATCCAAAATGTAGAATTCGAGTGATGACTTCAGTCCATCAGCAAGCCTCGACGGGAGAGGCTTGGCTAGCCCCGCGGGCAGCCAACAACCCGGAAGAAGCGGCACCAGAATATCCACAGGCATCGTACTACCGCGCCAGATACTACGATCAGAACGTTGGACGCTTCCTAAATGAAGATCCCTCTAATTTTTTCTCGGGTTCAATTAATTTCTATGATTATGTTGAGAACTCCCCTCTAGCGTTCAAAGATCCGAACGGATTGCAGGCTCAACCGGCTAAGCCATGCTGTGACGACAAGAAAATAAAAGATGGTCTTCGTCAGTTGCAGCAAGCACTCAATGGTGCAAAAGCTGCCCAGAGTGCAATCTTTCAAAAATACAAGCCATGCCTGCAAAAACTGGCTGGCGACCTCGATGTTAAATGCGGGCCTCCGCTAGCGTCGACCCCGCCAGGAACTACGAACTGTGGATATCACAGTCCCTATTCACCTGGGACTATCGTAATCACGCCACAAGGAAGCAGCGGTGGTGGCGCGTGCGGTCCTGTTAAGGCCACAATTGCCCACGAAATGGTTCACTCTTGCTACGAGAACGACCTAGCAGGCCCCAACCTCAATTCCATAGATCAGGAAAAGCAGGCATTTGGGATCGAGTGCCAATTGTTCGGGATCAATTGTGCGTGTGCTCGTGATCCCAAGAAGTGCGGTTACTGATATGTCCCCATTTCTTATTTGAGGCCCGGCCCTATCTGGAGAGGCGATGAGTCCGAAAAGCACATTCTCTAGCAAATTTGGTCGGCTGATTATCGTGTTTGCAGTTCTCTTTGCGAGCCGATCAATGGCTTCCGGAAACGACAATTCTCTAACTTTCGTCGATGTGCACGCTGGGAAGGTGTACACGCAAGTAGGAACAGGTCAGTTCGCAGCTATTGATGCCGAAACCGGATCGGTGCTGTGGAGTTTTCAGGACAAACATCTCCTCGTCTTCACTAAAGCTGTATTCGGCTCGGACGCACTCTTTGTCGCTGCCACGGGAATCAATTCAACTGCTGAATTGATTCGTCTTGATCTCGCCACGGGAAAGGTTGGCTGGCGAACGCCCATCGAGGGCTTAGGGGGAAATGCCTCCCCTGTGCTTTGTGCGGGAGAAGTATTGGAGTCCGATTATTGGCACAAGACCGTAGCCGCATTCAACGTCTTTACTGGAGAAAAAGCTTGGACGACCGAGTCACAACCCTTCTTGTTTCTATTTCCACCAGCGGTTCTCGATGACAGAGCGTTGTTCCTAGTTGCTGACAAGCGAGCTCCTGAGGGTATGCAGGGGCTCGTATCTCTCTCTTGCGGGGATGGGCGGCCAGACAAACCTTTGCCGGTTCAGGTCGAAGGTGTTTCGAGAACTCCGGTTCTTCTTTACAATGAGTCGGTCGCGGTTCTTTCCGGTTACGACATGAGTCGCGGCACGTCTTTGGCTGCAATGAAAATTATTGATGGAACGCAACTCTGGTCTGCCCTGATTCCAGATGAAATCACACGTTTTACCCCGGCAATTCAGAACAATCTCCTTGTCGGGGGCGCCACATCACTTTGGGTAGTAAATCTTGATACCGGGAAAGTCGTCTTACGCGAGGCACTGCAAAAACCGACCGTTCCAGTCGCAGCGGACAATGGCTTGGCATTCTTCAGCCGTGGCGGTCACACGATCGAAGCGCGTGAGCTTCCGTCCGGAAAACTGCGTTGGAGCGTAGAGCTTAAAGGCAGAATCAGTTCTAACATTGCCGTAACGGGCAACCATGTGTACGTAAAGACCGGTGAAGCTCAGTTGGCCTCGCTGAGCATCACGGGCGAAGTTCGTGGGTATTTTCAAATAGCAGCGCCTAGCGGCTCAATCCCGGCTTCGCGTTGATGTACGATTCGGCGATCCATGTGTACGACAACACTGTGGATTTGTCGGAAACCTTCAAATACGACGCATTCGGCAGGCGCATCTACAAGTCTTCGTCCAGCGGCACAAGCGTCTATGCCTATGACGGAGACAATCTCATCGAAGAGACAAACGCCACCGGTGGTGTCGTTGCCCGCTACGAGCAGACACAGAACATAGATGAGCCATTGGCGATGCTGCGCAGTTCGGCAACCAGCTACTTCCACGCCGATGGCCTCGGATCGGTCACTTCGCTGAGCAGCTCTGCTGGTGCGATCGCGAATACGTATACTTACGACTCGTACGGTAATTTGACCGCGTCGACAGGCTCGCTCGTGAATTCCTTCCGTTACACGGGCCGCGAATCGGACCCGGAAACTGGACTGTATTACTACCGCGCCAGATACTACGATCCGGTCTCGGGCCGCTTCCTCAGCGAAGATCCATTGGCCTTCGACGCCAGCCTCAACTTCTATTCGTATGTCAGCAACAGTCCAACTAGTTTTAATGATCCTTTTGGGTTGGCCGAGTGTGTGTATTCCATTTCGCAACACACGCTAGTTTGCACTTCAAACTTTGTTCCGCCAGTTGGGCCAACGTGGTACGTACAGGTGGGTCCAGGAGGGGTTCATTCTGGTGATCCGGGCGACTGCCGGGACAATCCGAAATGTGCAAACAACTGGGGCTCAGGGCCAATTCAGCCTGGAAGATACAAGATGAACTTCGATAACAGACCTGAACACAACGGTTGGGGAGATTATCGACTTGAGCCTTCGCCTTATAGTCGGTGGCACGGCCCGCTTGAGAGACTCCATATGGCAAGAGGGGGCTTCGAACTACATATCGGCTCCATTACACACGGATGCATTAACGCCGATAAGACCGACCCGCAGGCGGTGGGCGCGTTTCATGCCATGCAGCAGTTACTCGGTTCACAAGAGGGCAACAACTGGCTCACGGTTCAGCCCTAGGGAAAGGAGTTCAGGATGCGAACGCGTCGCCTCATATCAGCACTGACTGGGGGCGTACTCCTGCTGGGCACACTCGTCGAGGGGTATTTTCAGAGCTTTGGCTTCTACCAAGAACACTACGTTTGGCCAAGGGAGAAATACGGGGTTCTGACGCCGCTCCGCTGGCAGGACATCGTGTTTCTTGTTGTGTTTTGGGTCGTAGCGGTGGGGCTGTTTTATCTGTCCTTTCGGCTTCTGAACTACGCTCTTCGCCGTGAATCCGCTGTGCCCGCTCCATCTGGGAGCCTAACGCCGAGCACCGGGGAACGCTGAGCAGAGCGGTGCCTACGGCACCGGGGTGGCGTGTCATACCCCATCCCGACGCCGAAGGTGGCGCTCGCTCTGCCAGCCGCGCCCCGGCAACCGCCCAGCGAGTGGCTATTCATCTACAGGCTGTTGCTGAAAGCGGCCTTTCGACCAAAAGTAGATGTCAGCTTCGTATTCCTGCTCAGCCGAATCCACCATCAAGATCGCCTCTGTAACCTGTACCTCAAATTTCCTCTTGGACTCTTCGTTGAAGAACTTACTGATGGGGACTTTCCGGATGAAGTAATTGGAAGCTCCGTGGTCATCAGACTGCTCGACAACCGTCGCTTCGTAGGATGACTGTCCAGTTTTGCGGCTGAAGACCAGGAACCTATACCCGGCGTCTGGATGGTCAACCGGGACAAGCAGCACAGCGTAGGAAGGCGCCTTCGCGTTCTGGAATAGTCCTACGGCCATTCCGGGACATGCCGTCGGTTTTTTCCCCTCCCAAGTCTTCCGGGCGTGCTCGCTTAGAGTTTCGGCTTCCTGAACCTTCCACGTGCCAAGGTTTCCCTTGAGATGACTCTGGATATCTGAAGGCAAGGAACCCAATTTACAGGGAGCTGGTTCCTCGGTAGCTCTGGCTGGCACAGGCGAGGGCGAACCTGCCTGTCCCAAAAACGTGGCCGCTATCAAAAACATCGATCCGAGTATGGAGCGTAGTCCGATCATCTATCGCGTTCCCACATGGTTACCGCTCACAGTCATGACAGTTCGCTGGCGGAAGGTCACCGTGTCCTCCCTTCTTGCCAGGAGGGATCTGCAAATGGATGTGCGCCACGACGTTGGGGCCTGACGGATGTTCTTTTTCATTAAGCCCGAATCCAGCTCCACAACGAGCGGCAGCGCACAGAATGCTCTTGGTGGCAGCCGGGTTGGTATAGTGGAGATCAACCGCGACTCCGTTCGTATGTGGCGTGTTCGGATCATGTGAATCGGTTGTTGACGTTATCTGAATAGGTAGCAAAGTTCGGAACTCAATGCAATCGACCAATGCTTGAATCGGAAGAGACGGATACGGAACCCCCGGTTTCACAGTAAACAGCCCGAGCGGATCAATCAGGTTGATCGGGTCATTCTTCACGTATACATACAAAGCTGGCCATTCGCCCAACATACTAATGGCATGGTGATCTTCGGATAGGAACCTTCCTGGATTGGGGTCGTAGTATCTGGCGCGGTAGTAAGATAGGCCAGGCCCCTGTGCGGGATCTCCGTGCGGCGAGGCTTGTGCCTGTCTCCGCTGTGTTGTTCATGAATTTGACTCTAAACCCGGCCCTTACGGTACGGCTCAAAGGGTCCGGCACCCCGCCAGTGCCCATCGGTTAAGGGCATGCCACCCGCCTATTTCGGCGAGGCCAGAAATTGCAGCTCAGCGCAGCTCCCGGCCTCGATCGAAACGTGGTCTTCGTTGTCATAGCTCAAATCGTAGGGCGTCACGATCCATTGGGAGGTTTCAGGCCAAACAACGTACTTTCCGGGCGGCACATGAATATGAAACCGCCCCTCCTCATCCGTAACGCCCCCGTAGGTCTTCCCTCCACCCCTCGCCGTGACTGTAATGCCACGCACGTTCGCACCTTCTTGACTGACCACCACTCGCCCACCTATGTCACCGCCTGACGCTGACTTCATGTTCGTCACTACACTCTCAATCTGTCGTATCGCTTCGCCTGCTTTGGACAATTCCGTCGAATTTCCGCAGTTGTCGATGTTCAAGATCCCATTCCTTTTGTAAGCAAATACTAGGTAAGACTGTCCTTTGTCGAGCGGAAACCTGCCAGTATCGTTGCCCGCAAAAATCTCAATCACATCTTGGGACTGACCTCTGTATGACTTTGTTAATTTGAGACGATAGAACCAGCCTTCTGGGCTCGCCTGCCCCCTTGGCGACTCGCGAACGGAAACTACCGTGCCGGTAAAAACTGCATCGCTGTGAAAGAATTCCGAGCATACTCGCGGATG
>Ga0207136_1003_pt2 | contig 70493 bp, 85 predicted proteins | sample Alteio_BWMinHeat_8_FD_153552 | JGI IMG/M metagenome (GOLD analysis project Ga0207136, IMG submission 153552) | Enriched cells from forest soil in Barre Woods Harvard Forest LTER site, Petersham, Massachusetts, United States -... | ecosystem: Environmental > Terrestrial > Soil > Temperate forest >...
AACATACACCGCTTGAACCGGGACAACACAGCTCAACGGAGGGAGAATGAGGAAAATCATAGCGACTGCAAGAGTGTCGCTCGATGGCGTCATGCAGGGACCCGGCGCCGCCCAGGAAGACACAAGTAATGGGTTCGATCTTGGCGGATGGATCACTCAATTTCGAGATGCTAAGGGTGGTACCGCAGTCCTGAGTCTGGTGGGCACCCTAGACAAACCCTATGACCTGTTGTTGGGCCGCAAAACCTATGACATCTTTGCTGGCCATTGGCCGAAGGTTCCTGCCGACGATCCAATTGGGTCTGTCTTCACAAAAGCGGACAAATATGTACTAACGCGGGGCTCGACGAAATTCGACTGGGCCAACAGCCACAAACTGAGCAGCATTGACGAGTTGAAGAAGGTGAAAGCGGAGGAAGGGCCGGATATTGTCCTCTGGGGAAGCGCTCTAGCATAGACCTATCGATCATCGACTCGGGCAGGAACTTGAGAGCCACCGGCTGGCCTAGCGTGAGATCGTCTGCGCGAAACACCTCGCCCATGCCGCCGCGTCCGAGCATTGAAATGATGCGGTAGCGCTCCGCAATCAGAGTGCCGGGCGCGAAGCGCCCTTCGTCGCGGGAAGGATGCGATGCCAGCTGGGAGGAAGAAGGTTTGCGTAGCGACGGAGAAGTGGGTGCGTCCGCGGCGACGACCGCCTCCATTGTTGAAGCGTCAGCACCGGACGATCCTGCGGAACTTTGCCTCAACGGACTTCCGCAATGCGAGCAAAACGGCGCTGCCCGCTCTACCTCCGAGCCACACTGCTGGCATCGTTCCATTTGCAACGGCTCCACAATCCTTTCGACATGTTACCTCACCTTGAGAGCGTTGAAGCGCGCCGTTGAAGTCAGCCAGAAGGCGAGTTGCGCGGATACCCGGTCTACCGCCAGGACGCGGAGCAGCAGCGAATGCCTCATGCATGGCATCTTTCACGCGAAATCTATATCTGCGAGAAGGCACACCAGGCGCGGCAGAACCCATGGTTCTGGAGAGCCTTCGAGCGCGGCGGCGGCATCGACGCCAAAGTAGGTGTTCCTGAGCCCCCTGGATGCCTTTCTGGCGGTATCTCAGGAGAAGAAGTTATGTCACGTGACAAAAATCTGGAAACACTGACGCTGCTCTGCTCGTCGCCATCGTAGTAATTCTGGTGGTGGCGTCGGGGGCCGCACAAAGCAACTACAAAGTGCTATACAAGTTTACGGGCGGCGCCAACGGAGACGACCCCCGCTGCCGCCGTGATCTTCGCCGAAGCAGGGAATCTCTATGGCACGACCCTCAACGGCGCGCTTATGACTTTGGCACCGTCTTCAAGCTGACAACAAACTCGGACGGAAGCTGGAAAGAGGTCGTCCTTTGCGCCTTCTGCTCCCTCACGAACTGTGTCGACGGAGCCCATCCCGGTGCCAGCCTGATCTTCGACGCGGCAGGAAATCTCTACGGCACGACGCAGTACGGCGGCGGCTATGGGCGGGGCACCTCTGTCGTTGACGTCCTGGCACCTGTTCGGCCGTGATCACTGGCATCAGACGGGAAAGAAAGAACCGGTTCCGATCCAGAATTCCGCGAGGAATTTGAGATTGTTTTTGTAGGTGCGAGTGACCGTATATTCCTTTCCGCCTTTCACTCGGAGACCGTATTCTCCTGTTGAGTAGGGCCTGATCTCTTCCACAGCCGAGGCGTTCACTAATATGGAACGATGGATCCTAATGAATCCGTAGGGTTCGAGTTTTTCTGCCACCACAGAGATTGAGTCACGCAGCAGATAGGAACACGAGGCCCGCTGGAGCAGCACGTAGTTGCCCTGAGCCTGAATTGCCACCACATCAACAGGATTGATGAAGATAATTTTCCCCTTTACCTTGATGGCAAACCGAGGAGACGGTCGCTTTGCGAGCCCCCGCAAAATGGGGAAAGGTTTCATTGATCTCGCTGTTTGGTCTCCTGCTATTTGCACGAAGTTAGTGTCTTCTAACGGATCCAAGGAAACAGCTTTCGTCAACAATCACCACTCCCGTTCGTGGACCTCACGGTGCGCGCGCCGTGAGACGGCGATACTACGGAAGGTCACTCTTCCTAATGTAGCTACTGCAATGGTTGGAAACAATACCCATTTGACGGGATTTAGACATAACCATTATGATCTCGTCAATGAAGAAAGTGCCTTCTGGGATGCTGCCAATGATCGCGGTTGACCGGAAGGCCGCAAAGCCCCTGCATAGGCAGATTTATGACGCGTACCGCACGGCAATTGTCGGTGGCAGCATGCGGCCTGGACAGCGAATTCCATCAACCCGAGTGCTGGCACTTGAAATTGGTGTTTCGCGCTTCCCCGTTGTAAATGCATACTCACAGCTTTTGGCGGAAGGCTACTTCAAGAGTCGTGTCGGAGCGGGAACTGTCGTTTCCGGTTCCATTCCAGACCAACTGGCGTCGAGCAGACCATCGAGGGCGCGATTTTCGACAAATCGCTCGGGACCTCGGACGGTTTCGCGTCGCTCTTCAATCCTTCCACGTTTTAAGCGTGACCCTCGGGGTTGGGGAGCTTTTGTTGTAGGGCAAGTGGCCTTTGATGAATTTCCACTCAAGATTTGGTCGAACTTGGTCGCGCGTCGCTGCCGAAGCATGGATGCGAAGTCATTTCACTACGGCGATCAGATGGGTTACGAGGTTCTTCGGGAAACCATTGCAAGTTACCTAAGAACCGCGCGATCCTTACACTGCGAAGCTGAACAAGTCATGATCGTCAGCGGCTCTCAACAGGCGCTTGAGCTTTCGGCCCGCGTCCTCCTCGACCCTGGGAGTCGGGTGTGGGTGGAAGAACCCGGCTATCGCATGGCAAAAGCTGTCTTCACCCTAGCTGGCTGTCGCCTCGTCCCCGTTCCTGTTGATGAGGAAGGTATGGATGTCGCCGCTGGTATCAGGCTCTTCCACAATGCGAGGGCCGCGTTTGTCACACCGTCTCACCAATTTCCGCTCGGCATGAGCATGAGCGCTTCGCGACGCTTCCAACTACTGGACTGGGCTCAAAACACCGGCTCTTGGATCATCGAGGATGACTACGACAGTGAATACCGGTACGAGAGCTTGCCCATCGCGTCCTTGCAGGGGCTCGACGCCAACGCTCGTGTTATCTACGTCGGGACCTTCAGCAAAGTCTTATTCCCTTCTTTGCGCCTCGGCTACATCGTCATTCCGGTGGATCTAGTCGACCGTTTTATGTCGGTCCGCCATGCTATGGACATTGGTCCGCCAAATTTGTATCAGGAAGTGATCTCGGATTTTATTGCTGAAGGGCATTTTGCCCGCCACATTCGAAGGATGCGGGTTCTGTACCGCGATCGAAGGAGTGCGCTGGTAGAGAGCATCCGTAAGGAACTTGGATCCATGGTCGAGGTGCTCGGTGGGGAAGCTGGTATGAGTCTGGCTGTGACACTGCCGACCGGAAGCCGCGATGTGGAAATTGCCGAGCGAGCCGCACGCCAGAACCTGTCACTCTGGCCTCTTTCTCCCTTGTACCTGGGCGAGATGTCGCGCCCTGGGTTCATCTTAGGTTTTGCCAGTACCTCTGTCGAGGAGATTCCGCGCGCCGTTCGCAAGCTCCGTAACTTACTCACACCGAAATAGGAACCCGAATGAAAGCATGCCGGTCAATCGAAACTTGTTTCACTGGTGCGCGGTCGTGGGGTTGCGCGTCGAGCGACACGCGTCGTCAGCGCGCAAAGCACGCCAAAAAGCGCGTGCATGACAATGCTCCACGCAATCCAGCTGCGATCTCCGAATGACGGGTGGCCGATAGCGGAGATCGGGAGTACTACAAGGTTCATGAAGAAATAAAGAAAAACACCGTAGGCTAATCCGAGCGAAACCGGCCAGCGGAGCAACAAACTGACCCGCCGGCTAACAAGGAAATAGGCCAGCACCATGCAAAGAGCAATGAAATAGTGGCTCACGGCCCCCACGATTGCTGTCTTCGCGCCGCCGTAGCGACTGGCTTTACCATAAATCCCGCTAGCAATAGAGTGCAGGACTAGCACGAAGTTCGCCCCTTCTGAGTTCCAGTATATTCGCGCAAACAACAAATCCCACGTGCCTAAGCAGAGCGCCCCCAACAGAATCACGTGATAGGTGCGAAGCGCTGGAATTCGTTGTGATCCAGCGGAGTCCCCATGACCCAGGTCCGTCCAGCCGGGCCGATTGTAGCGTGCCTGTTGTGACATGACGATTGATTCCTCTTTCGCAACAAGTCTGTACTTCTTCTAAAATGGGCGGCCCTTGCGGGGCCGCCCGGAGTTCAAGACAAACTCAGATTAGAACTTGAGCTCGCCGTGAAGTTGAATGACTCGGCCTGACACCGCAGAACCTACGAACGCGCCGTAAGGGCTGGTCGGAGGTTCGACAGTGGTCTGCACCAACCCAAACGTGGACGCTGACGCGAGGTCGTGGTTGGGGTTGCCGAAGTTGGGGTGATTGAACACGTTATACATATTGGCGCCGATGCCGAAGCCAATACGTTCCGTGACCTTGAACGACTTCAACACGCTGAAATCGCTGTTGAAGTAGTGTGGTCCGCGGAAGCTATTACGGCGTGTGCCGCCGAACGATCCGTCTTCCGTGAACTGCGTGGACAGGAGGCAGCCAGTGGTCTGGCTGTGGCCACTGCAGCTGGGTATGCTGCTAGTGAGCTGCGGATAAGGCGTGTACCCTACCGCGAAGCCGTTCGCATTGCCAAAGAAGCGTCCAGTAGCGCCGGTATCAAATACGGTGAAGGGGTAGCCAGAGCGGGCAAAGAAAGTGCCGGACAATGTCCAGCCACCCAAGACCCGATCCATCATCCCTTGATAGTGTGTGGGGATCTGCCAGACGTAATTGGCGTTGAAACTATGCCGGACGTCATTGTCGGCGGCAGCATAATTCAGGGCCTTCGGGCTGAAGGGGTTGGCTACTGGGCCCACGCTGTCGTTTAAGCTCAGAGGCAGGACGCCGCCGTTCGACACGACGTCGAGGGCATGGCTCCAGGTGTACGCCAACGAGAACTGCAAGCCATACAAGGCTCGCTCGGTGAAGGAGGTTGTGAGACCGTGGGAGTTAGAGGTCGCACTGTTGGAAAGACCGTTCACGTTGCGCACTCTGGAATCCGGCACAGTCGTCGGCAAACCGGAAGCTACAGTGCCAATGCCTCGGTCAAAAGCGTTGACGAGGTCGTTGAAAACAAACTCATCATAGCCGTGGTTTCCAACGTAATTGAGCGAAACGGAACTCCGGTTTCCAATAGCGTGCTGGAGTTCCAGGTTCCATTCCACATAGGTCGGGTTCTTAAGATGATTCACCGTGTCATGGTAGTCCGGCACATTGCAACCCGCTGGCGCTAAGGCCTTGTAAGCGGCGACCGTGCCGCCCCCAGCAAACGTGCTCTGGAAAGCAGTGTTGCAACCAGCCGCCGTGGCTTGGGCGCTGGCTGTGCCTTCTGCCGGTGAAAGCAGACCCGCGATGGTGAAGGTCGGATCAAACGGCGCTTGCGTTGCAAAGTTATCCACCAGAGTGGCAGGGTACAGGTCGGAGAACATCCCGATGCCACCGCGGAGGACCGTGTTCTGGTGGAGGTTATAAGCAAAGCCAAACCGAGGTTGTGCGTTGACGGCTTGCACGCTCGAGAAGGCCTGGTCGAGATTGTTATGGATTCCCTGGTCGAAGGGGATCGTGGGATCGTGGTTCAACCGGTCGAACTGAGTGGCGAAGCGGGAGAAACAATGACCAGGGCAGGTGGCATTGGCGTTGCGATCCAGGCGTAGAGTCATCGTCAACTTCAACTTGGGCATGGCGCGCCATTCGTCCTGGGCGTACACGCCGTAGTCATAAGTGTTGATCCGCTCTTCCAGGTTCTGTGGGAAGCGCTGGCTGAACTGATCGATGAACCCCAACACAAAGTCCGTGTTAGAGAACACACGAGCCCGGGGAATAGTACGGACGCCAAAACTCGCATCCGTAATATCGTCACGGCGGAAGTTGACCCCGAACTTTAACCCGTGATTACCCTTGTTGATGGAGACATCATCCACCAGTTGATACTGGGTCACGTTCCGGCCTTGGGGAAACAAATTCTGGTTGCCGCCTGCCATAACCGCTGTGTTCGGGTTGCCGAAAGGCGCATCGAAGGAGTAGATGGCATACGGCAGGGTTTGCGCTGCCAGTGCCGCATTGGCTTGCTTGAAGATCGCGCTATACCAGAACACCGAACCGATGAACTGGTTCACGATGTTGTTGTTGATGATGCGAGTGTTGGTTAGTTGCCCCTCCCACTGCGGCTGAATGCTGACTGCGTTGAAGTTCGGAGTCAGGAAGTCAATGTACGTGGGTTGCAGACCGTGGTCGTTCTTCATGCGCATGGACCACTTGTCATTGTTGGTGTGGATCCAGTCCACCTTCGTGTACATCCACCGGCTCCCGGTGCCACGGTGGGATCACCGAACTGCCCGAAACCAGGGAGGATGCCGCCTGCCCCTGTCGTGTTCAGGTCACCGCAGCCGAAGCCAGCTGCTGTTACTGGGACTGCAGCTCCGCCACCAGGTGCGTTGGCAAACAAGCTGAACAGGTTCTGGTAGAACGGGACCGAAGCAGCGGTTGCCACTCCGAACGTTGGCAAGTTCGTGGTAACTGCACTGGCAAAGGCGCTTGTGGGAACGTAGATCTTGTTGCTGGTGGCCAGCACGTATCGCAGGCCTTCCGTACCGATAAAGAAGAACAGTTTGTCCTTCACGATAGGTCCGCCGATGGCGGCCGCGTACTGGTTGTTGACATCGAAGCCGGGCTTGGTCTTGGGAACGGTGTTATTCAAGAACCAATCCGCCGAGTTCATGGAGACATCGTTGTACCAGTACTTGAGGCTGCCGTGGAAGGCGTTGCCACCGGACTTGGTGGAGTAGTTGACCTGGGCGCCAGCCATGCGGCCATATTGGCCCGTGTAGCCGTTGCTGGTCACACCGACTTCTTCCACTTCGTTCGCACCCAGCAACAGATTGGTTGCGCCGGAGTTATTCAGGTTCAAAAAGGGATCCATTTCGTCGTTGCCGTTGACCGTGAACAGGTTCGAAGTCGCAGGCAATCCGAAGGCGGTAAAGTTGCCAAAGCCCCCGCCGCTGGACGTGTTCATCAGAACTCCCGGCGCAGAGTAGGCGTAAGCAGTAATGTCATTGCCGCCATTCGGAAGATTCTCGATCTTGGTCGAATTGAAAGTGGTAGTCACGTTGGTGTTTTCTGTCTCGATGAGCGGTGTTCCCGCAGTGACTTCCACGGTTTCGCTGGTTTGGCCGACTTCGAGTTTGATGTTGGCAATCGCCACCGCGCTGATAGCAACGTTAATAGTTTGTGAAGCCGTGCGGAAGCCGGTCTGGGTGATGGTCAGACGATACGTATCCGGCTTCAACAGAGGAAGACGGAACGCGCCGTTGGCGCTGGTGGTGGTGGACTGCGAGACATCGGTGCTTGCACTCTTGGCGGTTACTGTTGCGCCCGAGACAACCGCGCCCGAGGGATCAGTAACGGTGCCGGCGATGTCACCGGTCACGCTGCTCTGACCCACCATTTGCGCGGCAAACACAGCCGTGAGAGCGAGAACGGCCAGCAGCCCTACGACGCGGCCAAGGCCGAACTTGTTTCTAAAATCAAATGCCATTGCGTTCTCCTGAAAAAGTGAGTTACCTCTGATCGCCCGATTCGGATTCTTCGCACTGTTTCCGAAACAGATCTGGACGAGTCAGGAGCACGTTTGTGACAAACAATCGGAACGACGAGCAGAATTGTTATGAGGCTACAAAGGCTGAAATTGAGATTACAAAAAAGTTGCACGGCTCTACTCGTGCAAAACGAGCACGGCGGCAGGTCTACGAGTCGCGTACACACCGACCTCTAGGATTGTGTAGCTATTCGAAACGCATACTATGAAAATCGAGAGCTTTCCGCAGGTTCCGCAGAACCCAACTTTCTCTCTCGGAGTCGCAGGGAAGAAAAATTCTCCTGGTGGCCGATTTGCGCGATGCGAAAAGCGCTGGGTCATATTTGTCCATTCCTTAGCGGGTGTTATGTCTGCAGCAGTTCTAGCAGTCGCATTCGACAGCATTCAGGGACACTTTCCCTGCCGGGCGACTCATCAAGGGGAATCGGACCTCAATCTTTGATTGGTCATGCTAATAATTGTTTAAGTGGCTATTGCTGCCAAGACCTACGGGACAGATAATCCCCTGAGAATGATGAGATAGTCGGCCGACAGACGAGTGAATTTTTGTGTCCGCTCGACGAATGACTCGAGAAACATGCGGACTTGGATTGATCGCCTGACGCTTCTGCGGAACTAACCAGGGCAATTCCTGAATTACCACTAGCCGCACTCGAAATGAAAGGTGCGTTGTGGCGATCAATCGACGAGGAGAAATGAACGGATGAGAAGGCTCAAATTGCAAATGCAAGTATCCATCGACGCCATGGTCGCGGCACAAACACAAATAGGCCCTGGGCATTTCAACTGGGATGAAGAGGTAAGGCAGTATTCAATTGCGAATGCCACGAACGTCGACTGTATTCTCCTCGGGCGCAAAACAGCGGCGGGTTTCATCCCACATTGGAAATCGGTAGCCGCCAATCCAAGAGATGCCGACTTTGAGTTTGGCAAGGTAATCACAGGCATACCCAAGGTTGTCTTTTCAAGAACTCTTCGGAAATCAGAATGGCCGAATGCGACTGTAGCGAATGGCGAGATCGCCGACTCTGTGAATCAACTCAAGAAGCAAACAGGTAAGGACCTCCTTGTGTATGGCGGACGTAGTTTTGTGGCATCGTTGATCGAGCACAACCTAGTCGATGAGTATCACTTGCTCGTGAATCCGGTCGTGCTCGGAAGCGGTCTAGCGATCTTCGCCGGGCTGGCGGACACCTTACGTCTCAATCTTGTGACAAACAAGAAATTTTCTTGCGGAACAGTATTGCTCTGCTACGAACTGCTTCGTGACTAAGAAGCCTTCGAGTGCACGCAGCAGTTTCTCAATTTCATCAATGCTTCGAGTCGACAACCGGACCGGCTCCCATTTGTCGCGGTCATGACTGACTCCAACGTCATTGCCAGAGGTGGATATGCGTAGAATCATTAACTCGACCTACATCACATTGGATGGGGCTGTGCAAGACCCGCACTTGTGGCCGTCGCTTGGAAAGGAGGGTTCCGACAAGCATTTTGAGATTCAAAATGAGTTACTCCAGAGCTGCGACGCTGTTCTCATGGGCCGCCGGACGTACGACGGATTTGCCGCGGTTTGGCCGACACGCTCCGGTGACAGCCTTTCCGACCGCATCAGCTCGATGCAGAAATACGTGGTCTCTTCGACACTACGGAGCCCTGCCTGGAACAACACCATGGTCATTGGCCGCGATCTTGTGGCCGAGGTAACCGCACTCAAGCGACAATCCGGAAAGGACATTGTGCAATATGGTCTGGGTCCGGTGTCATTCACGTTGATCGACAACGGGCTTATCGACGAAGTCAGACTCTGGGTACACCCGATCATTCTGGGAAGAGACGGTCCGAAGGTCCCACACTTCGCTGGCCTGCACGACTTCATCTCGTCGGTACCAAGACGCTACCAAATGGCATCGCCATCTTGAATTACAACCTCAATGCCACCTTGTCGAGGACTGCATAATTTGTGCACGAACTAACGCTGAATCCAGTGCATGGCCCGCGGCAAAATCAAAGTGCAGGTAGCAGCGTGGCCAGCCGGATTTAAGAAATATCAAAAACGAGGGGAGACTATGTCACTGACTACGCACGATGCTCCGGTTTCGTCGAAAAGACTGTGGGCGGGAAGAATCATCAGCGCCCTGACGGCATTTTTGCTGCTCTTCAGCGGGTTGATGAAGCTGCTGAAGGCACAAGCGGTGATTGAGGGAATGGCGCACTACGGATATCCTGAGCATCTGATTCTCTACATTGGAGTTCTTGAGGTTGGGTGCACGATCGTTTACCTGATCCCGCGCACAGCGATACTTGGCGCAATTTTGATGACGGGCTATTTGGGCGGTGCCACTGCAACAAATGTGCGCGTGGGAGATCCCTCCTTCATAGGGCCGGTCCTGGCCGGGGTGTTCGTCTGGGCAGGTGTGTACTTGCGCGATCGGCGGTTGAGTGCGCTGATCCCCGTGCGGAAGTGATGCACATGGGTCTCTGGAAACGACTTACAAATGGTTGTGGTTAGCTACAAATCAACCGGACGGGATTCAGCCATGATCGACTTTCGAACCTACGCTGTATTTGGCGTTGCGGCCTTTGCTGTAATAGCAACCCCGGGCCCCGACATTCTCTACGTGCTCTCGCAATCCATATCCTCTGGTAAGCGAATGGGCTGCATCTCAGCACTTGGGATAGCCACAGGGGAGGTCTTACACACGCTATTTGCAGTGGCCGGGCTGGCTGCTCTCATACAGGCATCTACTGCAGCTTTCCTGGTGTTGAAGTATGTCGGAGCGGTTTATCTCATCTATTTAGGCATAAAGGCAATCCGCGAACACAATCAAATTGATCTTCAAACGTTAGGAGTAGAGAGAGGTTGGAGGGTGTTCCGGCAAGGCGTTCTCACGAACGTGTTCAATCCGAAGGCTGTCTTGTTCTACGTAACCTTTCTTCCCCAGTTCGTCAATCCGATTCACGGACACGCTCAACTCCAGCTCGTTTCGCTGGGCATTACTTTCGCGGTTCTTGACGTAATGTTCTTGCTGGCCTCGGCATGCTGCGCTGGGCAAGTTAATGCTTGGCTCAAACGCAAGCCACAAAACGCGGAACGGGCCAGGTTAGCTACTGGCACGTTGTTAGTGGGATTGGGACTAAGGCTTGCTTTTGTCGAGAGGAATTAGTGGACGGGTGAAGGACAGCGCAAATTGTGCAAGGTCACTCTCATCACTGGAGGAAACCGGCGAATTCGTTACGGGCAGGTCCTGGCCGGGGTATTCGTCTGAGCAGGTGTGTACTTGCGTGATGAACGGTTGAGTGCGCTCATCCCCGTGCGAAGGTGAGTTGGTGCGGGTCGCTCGAAACGATTACGAATGGACTTGCTTAGTTACAAATCAACCGAAGGCGTGCACGATGCGATTAGATCCTTAGCTCTTTGTCCAACGGCCAATGCGAGGCGGCGTTCAAGTTAAGGGATCGTCGGTTGATCCCGAATCGAATTCTTGCAACAGGAAACTGTCCTTTATAAGGAGCTGTGATGCGCATCATCGCCTATGATAGGTTCAAGCCCGGGGTCACAATGAAAGACGTCAACCCCTATTTGCCTGAAGAAGTCTCCAATGTGTGGAGGCTTTGGAAGGCCGGGATTGTGCGCGAAAACTACGCTCGCGCCGACGAGCCAGGGGTTGTGATTATCTTCGAATTGCCGAGTGTGGCAGACGCGAAGAGCTACACGGATGATTTTCCCCTCAGCAAGGCTGGTCTTCTTGAGTGGTACTTTATTGCGCTTCAAGTCCCCTTACCGATTGAAACTCTGTTCCGAGACAACGTTGACCTGAACGAGCCTTTCGACCGCACCGGCAAGACGCCCGCCGGAGGATCCCGTGCCTGAGGCATTCGGATTTTCGGTTCCGACTCAGATCGAACAGTTGGTCGACCCATCCCGCACTGCGGTCATTATCTATGACATGCAGGTAGGCATCATTTCGCAGATTGCAGAAGGAGCCGCGGTCCTCAAGAAGTGCCTAGAGTTGGTTGCAGCAGCGCGTGAAAGCTGTTATCGGATATTCTTCACGCGCCACATGTGGCTACCGCTTCGTGCTGCTGGCGTGGGACAGTTGCGTCGCGCCATGATCTGGCAACGGACGGAGGATTTCGCGAAGCTAGTGACTCCGTTCCTGCCTGGCTCCGCCCCGTGGCAAATTGCAGCGGAATTGAATCCGGGTCCCGATGACGTACTGATTGACAAGATCACGATGTCGGCCTTTACGGGGACGTTTCTCGATATCGCACTTCGTGATGCACGGATCGAGTCGTTTATCATTGCGGGTATCGCGCTTGAAGTCGGCATTGAGCCAACGGTCCGTCACGGCGCCGACCTAAACTACTTACCCATCGTGGTCACGGACGGGTGCGGGTCAAGAACCCGTAAGCTGAAAGATCAGACCCTGCATAGCTTCGAAACAACCGGAGAAGTCATTTCCGTAGCCACCACGCAGATTACTTCTTTAATGACTCACAACGGAAAGAAGTAGTTTCGGACTCAGGGTGGAGGGGAGATGGCGAATGAAATCGGAGACACTGCAGGGATGAACAAGGCGCGTGTGGAGTCTTTTAGCGATGGGGTGTTTGCCTTCGCTATTACGCTCCTGGTCCTCAGCATACCGATTCCCGATATCAAGTCGGCGGATGACCAGCTCCTTACTGCTGGGCTGCTGCGTGTCATACCTCAATTGATACCGTATGTCACCAGTTTCGCGACCATCGGGATCATCTGGCTCAACCATCACTCGATGTTTCATGAAGTGGAGAAGGTCAAGCACACGACGCTCACACTGAACTTGGTGCTATTGCTGGTGGTCGCATTCATACCGTATTCCACAGGAGTGATCGGCAGGTATGGCGCTTTGCGATCCGCCGTGGTGCTCTACGGGGCAACATTCACCGCCGGTGGTCTTGCGTTCAGCGCACTATGGTTCGATATCCGGAGAAACCAGTTAAGCCGCGAGCGCGAGGACGATGCGCGGATTCGACCAACAACAATACGAAATTTGATTGGCCCCGTGATTTATCCTCTGGCGACAGCTCTCGCCTTTGTAGCCCCGAAGACAAGTCTAGGCATTTTCTTTGGACTTGCTGGTTTTTACTACCTTCCTGGCCTGCCGCGCAGGAACGATGGACCATAAACCGTTGACAGCGGTTTCTTCGCTAAAGATGGGGGCAACCGGCCCGGCGTTTCCCGGCATGGCAAGAAGGGGACGAAATGAGCATGGAGAAAACAATCAATACACCCGGGACTTCCGATCTCAAGGAAGATCTCCGCGAGCTGTTGAATGAGTCCATTGCTGTATATGCCCTCGTGCAGACAACATCTCGCCGACGTGGTGACCGCCAGCGCAGCGCGGACATCGAAAGCCGCCTGCAGCGATGCGCCAAGCCAGGCGTGCGCTTGCAACACGTCGATCAGCCGACAACCACTACTCATCTGGGATCTCCTGGTTGGAGAAGTACCCGACCCAGAATGGAAACTCAGTCTCAAGCCAATAGCAGAGGGCACGGTAGGTCTTCGTGTAGTATCCGGCTTTATACGCGCTCGGCGTGACCCACCAGCTGACATCGACGTCGTAGTGAAACAAGTCTTCGGTCAACTCGGTGCGTCCACCCATCGGGTACAGGTAGCAACACCCCAAGTACCCACCCGTCGCGTCGCGGATGACGTATGTGAAGGAATGTCCTTCACCGAACTCTAGTTCATGCCAGACGAGATCAACGAAGTTGAAATCGGCGGTCACTGGCCCCGTGGGCCACCCACCTCCTCTGGTCCGGAGGATCAGATCGAGGCTCGCGTTGATGCCGCGTACATCGTCCTCGAGGTCGGAGCGTGTGATGGCAACGGCCACGACATCTTCGTAGTTTAGTTTGGTGGGGGGCGAAAAGTCGGTTGGTAAGTTGAGCTTCTTTGTCAGGAGGTGATAGTTCATTTCGCTTCCGAATACAATTGCTTAGGCGCGCACATGTCACGGAACGTCTCAGATGGCGCGGACGGTGCGTCTGCTTATCGTGAACCTTTCGCCTAGCGCCTGACGCGGTTGCGGATGTGAGTGGCCACCGGCGCGTCGATCACCCGAGCGATCTGCAACTCTCGGAAGGATGGTGTGAGTATCCTTTGGTCCTGTCAACTCATCCCTTTGTTTAATAAGGCACGGAACACCGGCGTAAGTTCCTAAGGCACGAGGTCAGCTTACGTCCCACAACTTCCCCACTCAAGCCAAAATGCGGCTGAATGGGCCACCCGTCAATACCGACCCGCTTAAGGAATGATTTCGAAGACGGTACCTTGATTGAAGGCCCCTCCCGATTGTGTGGTTCCGTACAGCTGCCCCTTGGCGCCAAGCAATACGGGAGCGGCAGGACTTTGCCCGTCATTGCCGACATGCGTGAATATGTGCAGTACTTTCTCCGTCCAGCCGCCGCCCGAGGGCGAAAGCTGGTAAAGGACACCCGATTGATACCCGTCGCCACCTTGTGTTGTCGTGCCGTAGAAATTTCCCCGATTGTCAGAAATGAGTGTGGCAAATGGTGACCCACCGTCCGAGCCTCCGCTGAAATTGTAGAGCACGGCTTCGATCCACTTCTGGCCGGAGAGCGTCATTTCAAAGACCACACCCTTGCCGGACGAGCCACCGGCAGAGCCCGTGCTGAAAATGTTGCCGGCCGTGTCAAACAGCACACTTCCCATTGGGTACGCTCCATCTCCGGCTCCCGTGAAACGATACAATGTGGCTTCCTTCCAGCCCTTGTTAGCGGGCGTCAGCTTGAACACGACCCCGCATCCGAAACCTGAAGCGCATCCCGTCGTTCCGCCATAAACGGTCGTTCCGTATAGGTTTCCGGCAGCATCAAACACCAGGCTGGCCTGCGACGCTGATCCATCGTTGCCTCCGGTAAAAGCGTAAATGTCGGTTTCTTTCCAACCATTCTTCGTGGGAGCCAGTTTGTAAACCATCCCGCCACAACCCGGCTTGTTACAACCCCAGAACGTATTTCGGGAGCCGCCTCGTGTCCGAGCATATAGTGGGCCCCCCAGAATTCCGGGCGCCCACGTGGTGCCATAGAGGTTTCCTTTGCCGTCAAATACCAAGCCACCTACAGGAATCACACCTTTTGTCTTTCCCGGCACAAAGCTGTAGAGCACGGTTTCCGTCCATCCGCTTTTGCCGTGCGACAGTTTGAAGGCCACGCCGCAGCCCAAGCCGTTATTCGTGCATGTTCCTTTCCCTCCCACCTGGGCAGTTCCATACAGGTTGCCGGCAGCATCAAGAATCAAGCTATCCAGGGGATAGGCGCCATCCTTCCCGGTAAAGTCATGCAACACAGTTTCCTTCCAGCCGCCGCTCTTGGTCGGCGACAGCTCGAAGACATTCCCATATCCATACTTACCGCCGTAATATGAGGTTGTTCCGTAGAGATTGCCTTGTTTGTCGGCGACCAGACCAGCGTTAGGGAGGTTCCCATCCGTTAGGTTAAAGCTGAAGAGTAGTTTCTCCTTAGCCTTGGCTCCTGCGAATGTTGTGCAAACCAGCGCTAGAATTAGAATTTGCATGTACTTCGTTCTCATTCACTAATCTCCATTTGTCGAACTACGAGACTAAATTCCCCTCAGCTCAAGTATCATGCGAAGTGGCGTCCCGAGTATCCAAGTCAGTTAGCGTAGTTCAGAAAGCGGTTGAAGACAATGTCCACTTTACGTGACTTTGCCATGACCATCTTTGTCGAAAAAAATGAAGAACGCCCTCCAGTTTCTCCTCCGATCGCGATTCACGGGGGCTGGCCCACCTTTACGTTTTTTGTAAAGGTATGGACGGCGCGTTAGGCGGTCACAGCTTTTCTTTGCATGTGCGAATCCATCAGTGGGGTAGGCCAAGATAAAATCCCAACACAGGCTGCATGAGTCCCCACCCCAAAACCGCAAAGGTGGGCCAGCCGCCAGATCTGAGCGGAAAGAAAGTCTTATGAAACTAGGATTCATTGGTACTGGTGAAATCACAGCAGCGATTGTGACAGGCCTGAGTTCATCTGACGCCGAACTGGACTCTATAAGACTGTCTCCCCGCAATCTCGCAATTGCCACAGATCTCAACAATCGTTTTCCGAGGGTGTCGATAGCTTCGTCCAACCAGGATGTTCTGGATTCCTGCGAAACGGTCGTAATTGCTGTGAGGCCGACAGTAGTGCGAAGGGTTCTTTCAGAATTGCGCTTCCGTTCTGACCACGTGGCAATCAGCGTTGTGTCTTTGCTTTCGCTACGAATGGCCTCTGAGCTTGTCGCGCCCGCGAGTCGTATTACAAGAGCTGTGCCGCTGCCGTCAACCGCTAAAAGAATAGGTCCGACCGCCATATATCCGCCGGATCCGCTCGTTGGTGACCTCTTTGCCGCCATCGGAACGGTCTTTGGAGTTGACTCTGAGGATGAATTTGAGACGATCTGCGCGGCAACAGCAACAATCGCATCCTTTTACGCATTCGTTGACGAGATTGCATCCTGGATGTCCCGAAATAAGGTTCCGGAAGGAAAGGCTCGCGACTATGTCGCGCGAATGTTTTTGGGGGTGACGAGTGCCGCGCTCGACGCGCCACAGCGAACTTTCCAATCACTGGCCAGTGACCACGCAACCGGTGGTGGCATAAACGAGCAATTTCTAAAAAATATGGTTGAACACGGCCTCCTGGAAGATGTTTCCTACGGCCTCGATGCGGTTTTGCAACGAATCCGAGCAGTTTAGGCTCCCTTTTAACTTGCTTGCTTTCCATTCTTACCGCTGGACTTATCTTTCACCAGCGCAATCCTCAACCGGAGGACTGATGCCCAACGACCAGAACCGAGCCAATCGTCTCACTTGTTGATACAACGAGCATTCGTTGAAGCTAGAAAACAAGTGAGAAAAATTGTTGCGGGCTTGAACAAGAAAGATCATGGGGACGCTCTTAACAGGTGGGTGAGATTTCTAGAGCACGGGGTCCAGATAATTTTGGTTAGAGCGCCCACGAGCGCGAATGCATATCGCATGTTTGAAACACTGAATGACCGTGGGCTGAGAACGAACCAAGCAGATCTGGTCGAAAATTATTCGTTTCAACAATCAGATAATCGTCTCACGGAAGCGCAGCAAAAGTGGACGCGAATGCGAAGCCTCTTGGAGGCGCTGGAAGAAGAGGATATTACGGTGACTTTTCTTCGCCAAGCCATGATTGCGATCCGTGGCCACCTCCGCGAAAGCGATGTTTATGAGGCGGTCCAAAAAAAGGCTAAAGGCCAGCAAAGCTCAATTCAATTTCTAATGTCACTGGAAACGCTGGCATCGTCGTATATGGCCATATTTAACCCTGAAAATGAGAAGTGGAATTCTTGTCCGGATTCGATCAGGCGCGGAATCCAGACACTCAATCTACTTAACATTCGTAGTATGCGCCCGCTCATGCTGGCAGTCGCTTCGCAATTCAATGAGAAAGAGGCCGCTGAAGCCTTTCGGATGTTTATCAGTTGGGGAGTTAGGCTGATTATTGCTTCGAGCACTAGTCGTGGTTCCGTGGAAGAACCACTCGCAGGAGCGGCCAAACTGTGTGTTTGTTGGCACTATCAACGATGCGCCATCACTGAAGAAAAAGGTGGCGGACATAATCCCGGTGGACGAGGAGTTTAGACAGGCTTTTGAGCTTACGACAGTCTCGAAAGCTTGCTCGATACTACCTTCGCTCGCTTGAAATGGCGACCAAGAATGAGACGACGCCTTCGTTTATCCCTAACGATGACAGGCAAACGATAAATCGTGAACATGTGTTGCTGGAGCAACGGGAAGATAGTTGGCCACAGTTCGATGAGGAAACCGCCAAGATTTATACCAAGAAGCTGGGGAATTTTGGCCCTGTTGTTGGCAAAGAGCAATTCAGATCTTAGGAGTCTAGTTTCATGCACAAGAGGGCCGTTTACAACAGTAGCCCATATGAACTCACGAGGATGATTTCTAAGTACCCTGCTTGGACAAAGGACGCGATTTCCGGGTCTTGCCCGTGACGATGGGCCTGTTCAGCACGGTTTCATAAGCGTAGCCAGTTATGGTTGCGACAAATCCCTTGGAGCGACCGTCCATCTGAACGCGTGCCCAACCGAAGTGCGTTTTACCCTTGATGACGAACTTCAAGCCGAGGTAAGCGTCTCGCCGGGCCCAGCCGCCAAAATAGGTACCCGATCGGCTCGTATTCCCCTGGTATGCGGCCATGAGCAGGCTGGAAGGATTCTTTTCGAACGGGCTGCGAGGTCCAACTGTTCTCCCCTTGGACAGCGCGACCGCGCAGTGCGAAGTCTTAAATGCTGAAGCAGTGCAGGAGCCTGCCCAGACACGATTTGAACTTCGAGAGGCATTGACGCTCAGAGTGGAGTTCTTGTGGGTTCCATAGATGTTCCGAAAGTGAAAATCTTTGATGCCATCGTGGTTCAAATCCAATTCAGTGAGCCTGTTCACGAGGATCCGAATATGTGCTGGGGTGTACACGATTCTGGCTTCGGCCGGTTCGGCAATTGCGAGCGAAGCCACGCCAGCTGCGCTAGCCGCCAGAGCGTAAAGGTTTAGCCGATGAACCAACGACGGGGAAAGTTGCTGCCTTGTCTGCGTTGAATTGGAAGTTGCTTTCATAGTTCTCCTTTTACCCAGTGACGGACTTCGCCTTTGCACGCTAGTCCTTCTGACGTTCATATGCTCCCCGGTCGCAGCCGCTCGAGTCCTCCTTGTCGGGACGACGCTTGCCGCGCTGATCGGTCCTTAGCAGATGACCCTGGCCATCGGTGCAGCCACTCGGGTTGCCCGAATCAATCGCCGGACTTCCGGGAAGTAGCGCCAAAGTCTTTGTCAGTCCGCCGTTGTTCCGCAAGCGTCCGAGTTTGGGGTCGGTGTCATTCAGGTCGCCGGTGCTATCGAAACTGCAGCTATCGTCGCCGCTCAAGTTGTAGCCCTTGGATTCCAGAGTTCCGCTACAGTTGCCCCCAACATTGTTTGCGACAATCGTGTTCTGCACGACTGCGGTCGCCCCTTTTTAGCCTCGAATCTAAAGGCTCATTTTGATTCAGCTTTCCCTTGAGTTCCGCTTGGAATGCCCGTCTCATCCAAGCCTGGACACCGCATTTTCAGAACAAGAATTCCCGCGCATTATCACAACCTATCCAACAGCTGTATCATGTCCAAGAAGGGGCCCGAATAACTCCGGTGAGCCCATCGTCCGGACATAATTCTGGGTTCTCTGCGCTTTCGGACTACGATCTGGGCTCGTCGCTTCCCGCGTTTCTTAGTCTGTTACTCTGCTGCGCTCCGTAAACGCGAGAAAGTTGCTCGACATGCCCGACGACAAGACCCTGGAGGGTTTAAGAGACCGTGCCATCCTGGTGGTAGGGCTGCAAGTAGGACTTCGCCGCGCCGAAATTGCGTCGCTGACCGCGGGGGACCTGCATCAGAAGCGCGGATATTGCCGTGATCGGCCTTTTGTTTCTGGTGGGTGGCATTGGCACAAAGAGGTCAGCAGATCAAATGGCCAATTTCAAATCAGGTGGGACCAATGTTGGCTGTGTGCTCGTTGCGGTCATCGGTGGCAAGCTTGATCAGGGTGATGAGGCACTTAAGATGTGCTCGAAGCATCCCAATCCAATCCACGTTCTGCTTTGGAAGTGGCGTGACACCGGGGCTTGGGGCGCGTGAACTGATTCGGATTGCAGTCGGTATGTTCCCGACCAGAGAGTACTTCTCATGTCGGGTTATCCTGACGAATACCCATTCGGCAGTGAAGATTCTGGAGGTTTTCAACTCATAAGAAGCCCTTTACTACCTCTGAACTGGCTCTCCGGTTAGAGGCTATAACGGGAGGAACGTGTGCCTGATGACAAGCCAGAGAGCCTGATGGCCGAACTGTGAACCATTGAACTGTGGGATCGACTTCGGGGGAGGCCGTCACAAGAGACGAATTTGGCTGTGCCGGAGGCTTAAAGGCACGACGGATCAGACAGATTGAGATCATCGATAAGATCGACGGCCTGCTGACAAAGAAGAGCGAAGGGTTCGGACTGGGAGACCGTCAGCGCAGCAGTTCTTGTGCGCTGCTATCGGCCCGATGGTTGGCAGAGAAAGCGTTGTCCGCCGAATTGAGTCGCAGTTTGTCCGCAACCTTGTCAACTGTTAAAGGCTTGCTAAAGTAGTAGCCTTGAATCTCGTCACACTGATGCGCCCGCAGAAACGACATTTGCGCTTCATCTTCGACGCCCTCGGCAATCACCTTGAGGTTCAAGTTTTTTGCCATGCTGATGATTGCGGCTGTGATCGCCGCGTCATCAGGATTCACGGCGACATCTCGAATAAACGAACGGTCGATCTTAATCTTGCTGACCCGAAACTGTCTCAGGTAACTGAAGCTAGAATAGCCAGTCCCGAAGTCGTCAATCGCGAGTGTCAACCCCATGGCCTTTAATTCCTGAAGAACTGAGAACGTCACGTCTGCATTAGCTAGCAAGAGGCTTTCTGTGAGTTCCAGTTCGAGGCATCGCGGCGCGAGCCCGGTCTCTTGGAGCACCCTCCTAATCAGCCCGCAGAAGCCCTCTTGACGAAACTGAACTGCCGATACATTTACTGCCACCGACACGGCGGGAAGACCTTCCTCTTGCCATTTCTGGGCCTGACCGCAGGCAGTCCTGATCACCCATTCTCCGATTGGCACGATCAACCCGCTATTCTCGGCAATTCGTATGAACTTATCGGGTGCCACAAGACCCAATTCCGGATGTTGCCAACGGAGGAGCGCCTCCAATCCGGTGATCGTCCCAGTGACAACATCCACCTGCGGTTGATACACCAGAAATAGTTCTCTTTTTTCGAGTGCTCGTCGCAAGCTATTCTCCAAGGTCAATCGCTCCACGGCCTGAGTATTCATGTCCTCAGTAAAGAACTGAAAGTTGTTCCGTCCTCTTTCCTTGGCGTCATACATGGCGGCGTCGGCATTCTTGATCAGGGTTTCGCCATCCACACCGTGTTCCGGGAAAATGCTGATGCCGAGGCTGCAACTAATGCTCAGGAAGTGGCCTTCAATGGCGAATTCGGTAGTCATTGCATCCATGAGCCTCTCAGCGGCAACTGCTACGTCCGCGATGTCCTCCACGCTCGTGAGCACAATCAGGAACTCGTCTCCGCCTAGCCGGGCCACAGTGTCTTGTTCACGCGCACATCCTCTAAGCCGATCTGCCACTCCTTGCAGAAGCAGGTCGCCGAGCGAATGCCCAAGCGAGTCATTGATGATTTTGAAACGGTCGAGATCGAGAAACAGCAGCGCGACGTTGTCTTTTTGCCGACGAGCGCTGGCGAGTGCCTTTGACAATCGATCCTTCAGAAGAGTCCGATTGGGTAGCCCGGTAAGAGCATCGTAATAAGCAAGAAATTGAACCCGTTCCTCAGCGACTTTGCGATCCGTCATGTCGCGAACCGTGGCCAGCAATTTCGGCTGCCCGCTCAGCGTCAATGCCGTCAGGCACACCTCAGCCGGAAAGACATTGCCATTTTTCCGTTGGTGCAACCACTCGAAACGTTCCTTGCCATTTAGAAATGCGGAAGCCATCTTCTGTTCGGCCGCCACTCGCGAGGGCGTGCCGTCCGGCTGGTTCGGGGGTGAGATATCAGCCGGGTGCAGCATGAGGGCTCCGGGTGGGTATCCAAACATCTGCAGGGCAGCGGAATTGCAAGCCACAAAGCCCTTTTCGTCCATCAGCCAGTTCGCGTCCGCCGACTCCTCGAACAACGCTCGATACTTGTTCTCGCTGTTCTGCAGCATCTCCTCGGACCGCTTTCGCTCGCTGATATCGATGAACGTCCCTTCAATGACTTGCCCCGTCCCATCTTCGCTCGGAAGGAGAGTTGCATTTTCCAGAACCCAGACGGCACTGCCGTCTTTTCGCCGAAGGCAATGCTCAAAATTGGTCACGCTTTTCTCTAATTGCAGACTGTCCGTGAAGTTGGTGCGATCACCGACGCTGAAGTATATGTCGCCAGCCGATTGCTCTAGGAGTTCCTCGTGTGATCTATATCCCAAAATCTGACAAAATGCATCATTGCACTCTCGAATGTGACCGTCCAAGGTAGTTTGGTAGACGCCAGACAAGCTTCTCTCGAATAGTAATCGATGACGTTTGTTGCTCGCTGCCTGCTCACAACGAAATTGCTTTTCCTTACTCAGCAGGGCGAAGCTACTAGCGCCAGCCAACAAGGAAGTGAACAGAATCGTGAACGCGTGCGAAGTCCAGATCGATATGTCGTGATGAAGAGCCTGCTTAGCGGCTTCAAAACTGAACATGATGCAGGCGGTGGCCATTGCTACCCTTAGCGCCCGCATACGAACGCCCAGACTGCGCGTTGCGTACAAAGCCGCAAGTCCGACCCGTAAAGCCTTGATAGTTTGAGACTGCCGCCACATCAGATAAGTAAGGTCCTTTTGGATTCTAAGGTTCGAGTTGCGTTCCGCCAGTATCCAGCGGGGCCGGGCGGGGTTAACACCGTGGGAGAGGTGGCAACGACGTACATGGGTTCTGTCAGCGCAAACTGTCTTGGTGTGACTTCCCTTGAACCGGGAAGCTGAGAAGTGCAGAACCGATACCGATCCCCGCGATGGCCCTAACCACAATTGGAATCCGGACAAGCCACCACATAAACGCTCTCTCCCAATTTGACCGTACTCCTACTCGGAAGCTCATCATAGTTACGAAAGGGGGCGGTGCGCCGAGGGGCAGAACTCAGGGGGGCATCTCAATGTTGGGCTGTGATCCTGCGCGTTCAAAAGGTATACCTGTGGGCCTGACCGGACCGATCTTTTGTACCAAGTGGAATGTTAGTGTAACGCCTCTTTTGATCTTTGTCCGTCGTAGCCGTCGGGGGTGTGGAGATGTGGGAAACGGGTTTTGTTTTCCACATCTCCATGCCCCGGTTTTGGGATGATGGCTTGTGGCGCCGGTGGCCTGTAGCCCAGCGCCGAGTGCGGCCGCTCCGTGTTGTATTCCACGCGCCACCTCTCCGTCAGAATCTGTGCCTCCTTCAGCGAGTAAAAGATCTCGTCTCGTCTCGTCTAGATCCGCGTCATTTCCCAACCGTACACGTTTAGGCACTCGTTCCGATATGTGTGCCTGAGTGGAACCTTCGCCCTCTTTTTGCTGGCGTGCTTCCAAATTTGCGTTATCATTCTCTTGTGTATCATGCATAGGACGTATCGTACATAGTACATTATGTCCTATGTATAAGACAGTGAAACATGTTCGTTTGCCCTCGTCAAGGGGCTCATGACTTTTTTATCGGGAGGTCCGATGGCTCTGACGATCGACGATTTCGGTCGTTTGCTGGCAAAGAAGAGAGGCATTCGCGGCGTTCGTGCTGCAGCGCTAGACGCAGGCGTGACTCCAGCCACTTATTCAAGAGTGGAGAATGGGCACATGCCGGACCTGCAGACTTTCGCAAGTCTATGCAAGTGGCTCGGACGTGATCCGCGCGAATTCCTAGGTATGGAAACGAACGAAGCCGCCAAGAAACCCCGAGCTGTTGTTCACTTCAAGAAGAAGAAGACCGTACAGGTGGAGACCGCAAAGGCACTCGGCGAACTCATTCTTGCGGCTCAGAGAGCGATCCTCGCTGCCGAAGATTTGGTTGGTCGCTAAACGTGCGCCGTGGATTCAAGGCGCAGGCGGAACGATCCGCCGCCGCGGCCCGGAATGCTCTGGGACTGCCACCGAATGCACCGATTGACCCTTGGTCTTACGCCGCCTGCCTGAACGTTCGAGTTCTCGATTTCAGCCAGCTTGGACTTCACCCGCGAGCCGTCTCCCAACTTACAGTCGTCGATGGCGACAGCTGGTCCGCAATGACCCTGCAGATCGGTAGTACATTCGCAATCGTTCTTAATCCGGCGCATGCTATCACTCGGCAGCGCAATGATCTGATGCATGAACTCGCCCACATAGAGTTATGCCACACTCCAGCGCGTGTTGAGGTCTCAGAGACCGGATTGTTGCTGCTGAGCGATTATTCGGACGATCAGGAACAGGAAGCCGATTGGCTAGCTGCTTCGCTTCTATTGCCGCGGGATGGGCTCGTTCAATTACGTTCTACGGGCCACTCCGCTGCGGACATCGCAAGTCGCTATGGCGTCAGTGAAGCGCTGTGCGCTTGGCGCCTGCGTATGACAGGCGTTGATGTCCAGATACGAAGAGCTTATCGCTGAACTTTCGTCCGCAACCAACGATTCGAGATGGGTCGAATGTGAGAATAGCCAACCCACTTAGCAGCCGGGGGCACCGGGTTCACGGTACGGTGATTTCATGCGCGACTAAAGAGAGTAACGAACAGGCTAGTTTGAAACCAGTACTGATAAACGCGCTTGTGGCTAACGAACTGTGAACGTGTATTGATTGGCCAGAAACGTGCTTCGAGGAGATTAAATGGTGATGTCCTCCAAGCCGACTTCGGGACAACGTTGTCGGACTCCCCGTTAAAACGCAACTTCCGGGTAGCCCGTCATCGGGCCGCAATCGCTGAGATTACGATTCGACCTCTTCTTCTTAAGACTTCGGAGCCATGCCTCAACCCAGCTATACTATGGTTCCGCACAGCTGTCGAAGGTGCGCCCGGCGCGCCCTCTGGAGGCTTCGATGCTTGTGATTCGTGCAGCCCTTCGCAACGACATGGATCTGCTGAAAACTCTGATCAACGAGATGGGAGAGTACGAGCGTTTGCCCGTGTCAATTACCGAGGAGACGCTGGCTCGGGACGGATTTGGGCCACGGCAAGAGTTCCGTGTTCTTATTGCCGATTTGGATAATCAACCAGCGGGTTACACTTTCTTTTTCAATTGCTATTCCACGTTTCGCGGCCGTGGCTTATTTCTGGAGGACCTTTTTGTGCGCCCAAAATTTCGCGGGCAGAAGGTTGGCGATGCTCTGCTGTCGCGTGTTGCAGTCGTCGCTCGCGACGAGGGGTGTTTTGGGATCATGCTGAATGTGCTGGGGTGGAATCAATCCGCAATCGGATTCTTTAGGAAACACGGCGCTACATTGTTAGAGGATTGGAAGACAGCTCGCTTTGATGGCGATGCCGTGCAAGCCCTCGTAGCGAGAGAATAATCACCACTGGTATAGGAACCCGGAAGATTAGGTGAGGCTTCAATGACAACTCACGTATTGTCGGCAAACCAGAAGCAATCCATAAACGGGCTTCGCGGAAATGTGGGGTCTTTCGGTTTCCCAAGCCGACTTCTAGCCCGGAACAACTTCTGGTTTGCCCGTCATTCTCTCACTTTTATGGGTCGGAGAACTGTGCCTTCGCTGCAGGAGAAGCGTGCTAAACTCTCTTTCTTACATCACCTCAAGCGGAGAACTTGGAGGCGGATTGTGCAAGACAAGATGATTCGGATTAACTGAATTGTTGATAAGGAAGTGTGTTGACACGTGCATCCGAGGAGCGCTCAGTGGGAAAAAGATATGCCAACATTCTTGAAACAGTCGGTAACACTCCTGTGGTCAGGATCAATAAGCTGGCGCCTCCTCATGTAAACCTCTTTGTCAAAGTCGAGGCCTTCAATCCACTTGGTTCGGTCAAGGATCGTCTGGCCCTCGGTGTAATCGATGACGCGGAGAGAACTGGAAAACTCAAGCCGGGCCAGACGGTGATAGAGGCGACGAGCGGCAATACAGGCATCGGGCTGGCCATGGTATGTGCCCAAAAGGGATATCCGCTTGTGGTTACGATGGCGGAAACCTTCAGCGTAGAGCGCCGCAAGCTAATGCGTTTCCTGGGGGCGAAGGTCGTGATTACCCCAGCGGCAGCCAGAGGATCTGGCATGGTCGCCAAGGCGGTCGAATTGGCCGAAACGCACGGATGGTTCCTCACCCGCCAGTTCGAGAACGAAGCCAATGCCGACATGCACTCGCGAACCACGGCCAAGGAGATACTGGAGGATTTCAAGGGCGAGCGATTGGACTATTGGGTTACGGGATATGGTACTGGAGGCACTCTGAAGGGCGTGGCGCGGGTGCTCGCGAAAGAGCGTCCGGACACGAAGATTGTTGTCTGCGAGCCGGACGACGCGCCCTTGCTTTCAAGCGGGATTCAGCAGCAGCGGAACCCGGATGGATCGGCAGCGGCGAGCCACCCCGCGTGGCACCCTCACCCGCTGCAAGGCTGGAGCCCGGACTTCATTCCTAAGCTGGCAGCCGATGCCGCAGACATGAAGGTCGCCAGCCAGGTTCTTCGTATCGAAAACGCGGAGGCTATGCATTGCAGCAAGGAACTCGCCCGAAAGGAAGGGATCTTTGTCGGCATCACCTCCGGCGCGACTTTCGCGGCGGGGCTCCGCGTGAGCGCGGATGCTCCGAAGGGATCGACGATTCTTTGCATGCTGCCCGACACCGGAGAACGCTATCTGAGCACTCCGCTTTTCGCCGACGTTTCCGCAGACATGACTGAGGAGGAACTGGGGATTTCACGCTCGACTCCCAGTGGGTGGCTGCAACCAGCGCAGTAGTCCGACAGAGCGTCCCGAAATTAATCTGGGCAAAGAACTTCCGAGTGGTCGGCAAACCGGAATGTATGGTCCGCCGCCTTGTCGCAAGCGAAAAATGAAGGTGACAGAATGGTCTGCGCAAATGTATTCGGCCTTTCGTTGGAGCACAAAGCTCCTGGCCTTGATGGAATGCGCTGCGCGCTCGTCCTATTTAGTTAAGCAGCCTTGGAAGGCTTTTCCGGTTTGCAGGTTTCGAGAGCGCCGGGTTCGACCGTTGTGTCATCTCATAGTTCGCTAGCAGACCTGGCAGAAAATCATCCACTCCGTAGTAGCCGCTGGTCTGTAGATGTGGGAATCGCGAATGCGATTTCCAAGCCTGGCCTCAGCCAGGCGTCATCTGCAGGCCAGTTATGCTGTAGCTGCACCGACCACGATCGGTGGCCGGTAGGGTTGGTTCTTGGCGAGCACAGCCCAGGCCATGCGCGCCAGCTTATTGGCTAAGGCTACTGCGGCCACGTTACTGTGGGCGCGGGTTGTGAGTTGGGTCAGCCACGCGCTCAGACCGGAAGATTGCTTCGCCCTCTGTTGCAGGACGGCACGAGCCCCTTGCACGAAGAGTCTTCGCAAGTAACAGTTCCCGCGTTTGCTAATCCCCAGCAGCTTTTGCTTGCCGCCAGTGGTGTATTCGCCCGGGACGATTCCGAGCCACGCGGAAAACCCTCGCCCCTTTTTGAAAGCTGCTCCATTACCGATCGCGGCGATGATGGCAGTCGCTGTCACAGGTCCGATGCCAGGGATCGCCACCAGCCGTTGGCAGGCTTCATTCTCGCCAGCGATCTTCTGGATCATGGCATCGGCTTCGTCGATCCGCATTTGCAAGTGATCGAGCTCCAGCTTGAGTTGCATCAGCAGCACGCGCAATGCGCCGGAGAGCTGAGCGCTGGCGTCTTCCAGGATCCCAGGCAATGCCGCATCGATATGGCTTCGCCCCTGACGCACAGTGATTCCACGTTCGAGCAGCAAACTACGCATCTGGTTGATGACTGCTGTGCGACGCATCACCCAACGCTCCCGCACCCGATGCAGGGACTGCAGATCCAGTTGCTCGTCGCTCTTGATCGGTACGAAGCGCATCTTCGGCCGCTCGACTGCCTCCGCAATCGCCTCGGCGTCAATGTAGTCGCTCTTGTTCGTCTTTACGTACGGCTTGACATACTGCGCCGGCATCAGCCGCACCTCGTGACCCTGCTCTCGCAGAGCCCGCCCTAGAAAGTGGGACCCTCCACAGGCTTCCATGCCAATCAACTTGACCTGTAGGTTCGCCGTGAAATGCAGCAGTTGCTTGCGCGAAAACTTCTTGCGCACCACCACCTCGCCGCGTTGGTTCAGCCCAACCAGATGAAAAACTGTCTTGCCGAGATCAATGCCAATCGTGTGTAGTTGCATGGGGACGCCTCCTCCCTTCACCTTTTACACCCCAGTCTGCTCGCTGGGTAAAGGCGGCGGACCATCCCATTAGTTATCCAGAAACGGGGTTCGAGGAAGTTGGCCGGATCGGGTTCTGACAGGTCGGCTTCGGGCAAAGAGATCCTCTGTGATTGAGGCCTGACCGCAGGATTGCTTTCCCTTTAGATGACGGCATTCCGCTCCAAAAGCAACAAAACTACAAATCCTAATTTTCATCCGATTCAACAACATCTTTAGATTTCCTCATCGGGGTATGACGGCTTTACGCTGACGGTTTAATCTCAAGAGCCTTCTTTCGCTCCGATCAATCAACACGAAAAAACAACGCAATGCGATCCTTCTGTTTCCGCTGGCTCAGATTTTTCTGAACGCAATCTGCTAAATGGCCATAATCCATTCCCTGTACTAGTCCCTATCTCTGCTCTTTCTCTTTTTTCTTCAATTCAAGCTGTGCAAGTGCGTTGTTTTTTCGTGTTGATAGTATTTAGGGCCCCAGACGAGATCTTCGTTCGAGAGTGCCGCCCGCATCCACGGCATTGGTAGGCGCTTGTGTTGCTGGCTTCCACCCGGAACAGAAGAACAATTGGAAAACAGATTTTTCGCCAGTTATCGGGTGCGATGGTGATGCCAGGCGAGATGCTGGCGAGATCAAAAGTCGGCCATCCGCCAAAAAAGCGGGCTAGGGAGTAAGAAGCTGCGAAGGAAGCAATCGAGATCAGTCTGGGGCGTAGCGACTGCGGTCAACCCGTGGCGGCTTTGATTGAATATCGACATAGGGTATCTGCTCATCCATAAATTCGAACCAATGATAAATCTCTTGCAACAGCCTCAGGGCTTCCACCTCGGCGATCGCGTCCTTCAAGTCGAACTCGATCCAAAACGTCTTATCTTCTGCTGGAATTTTCTTGCCAGAGAAACTGCCGGTTGTGGGGCTGATAGGGTAGGTACTCAACTCAAAACTCTGGACATCGCCGGTCGTCAGCCCGAAACCAACCCTCACTTTTTCCGGCGCGTCTTTGATACCGCCGAATACTTTTATCACCAATGTGCAAAACAGAGACACAACCTCGGTTAGCACGTAGTTGTTGATGTACGCGTTGCGTTCACCTTGTTTGCGCCGAACGGCCCATCCCAGGAAGTCTTCATCGTTTCTCCCAACAAAGATTAGCGTTCCGTCCTGCCAGAGTTCTAGCTCTTTTCTTCCGTTGGTGACTCGCCGTATTAACTCTCCACGAACATGTTGGACGGGGGTGTGAGGATTCAGGTCGAACCCATGAGCCCGATACGCGGGCGGGTCGCTGATCGCCTGATATTCAACTGATTTGGAAGAGAACAGTCCATTCAACTTCACCAGTTCGAGCGGAGCGCCTATCAGGAAAAATGATGGAACATCTAAGAGTTGCGCGATCCTCCTGGCCTCAGATGCGCGCAGCAACAGCAACTCTGATTTTACCGAGACTTCTTTCTTCACCGAGGGGCTAGGGACGTGTTGGTTAGAGCCAAGTTTGGTTATCAATCCTTCAAGGTTATCTAGTTTCCTTTCCAGGTCACCATAACGCTTACCATCCTTCATCATGTCCCGGATCATGTGGACACTCGTCGGCAACGCGTCATCTCCCACGCGCTCGAAATACCCAAAGAGGTTTCCACTCACCTGCGAGTTGACGTCACTTTGGACAACCAGAAAGGGCTTTCCGTCAACGGACTTCGGCGGAACAAAGATGGACGCGATTCCTTTTGTTGCGTCGTCTTTACCGGCATGCCACTGAATTTCAAGATCAGGAATCGGAGGGTAGATAAACGCGTGCAGGATGTTCCGGTAGGTGTCAGGTTGAAACAGGGGAGACGGAAACTGCGAAACAGACTTTACCTCATCCTTATTGTGCAACTGATCTTTCTCGGTTGCCGGGCCGATGAGGAGATACCCTCCCGCGGAATTGGCGAGGGCGGAAACATCCTTTGCAAGCTCAATCTTTCCCTTGACCGCCTTTATATCGTACAGACCACTTTTGCATTCGAATTGCTCGTGCTCCACCGCAGAGATGAACAGATCGAAGGCCCTCTTCCAAAGAATGTCGGCCACCTCTTCAATGGTGAGTTCGGCGGGCCCACCTTTAACGATCTTTGCGTCCACCATTCCCACTGAGGGTGGCCCATCGTTGGGTTTTTTGCAAGTGCACCTCCGGCTCCCTCGGGCCAGGCCCTTCGCAAAAAGCGCGAAGGAACGGGGCATCCACTGTGTCGGTAATGCCCCCATCCACGGCACTGGCTGGCTCTCGCGCAGTTGGTTGGTACTTCGGCGGGCTGAAACAGTAGGAGAAAAGCTGCTTGATTGTCACGATTTCCACCTATCGAGTACGAACATACTGACTAAACTTGTTGCAATTGCTAAATAGCTTGCCACGTCTGCCGCCTTTGATGGCGAAATCATCTGTATTGTCCACATCGCCACACAAATAAGGATTGTGCCAAAAGTGAATTTGATTTCGGTTTTCCAACCACTCTTACGGAGGAAGTTCAACGACGGAAAGGAAAACACAATTGCTGCAACAGCCTCTAATACCACATCAACAACCTGGCGATGACCAACGATGTTTTCAGCCACTGCTGAAATAGGTACCCGCAATAACCACATCAGTGCACCGACGATAAATCCAATGATGGCTCCTGCAAGCCTTACCAGCATTCGCTGAGTAGCAAGCTGCTCGCGTAATTGCGCAGTCTCAAGCTCAGAAGACTCCAATTTATCGGCCTGTTCGTCCATTTCCTCTTCCCGCGTTAGCAGAGTGCGCTCAGCTTCCGCCATCGCCTGGCGACTCTCCGCCGCTGCTTCACGCTCCATTTGCGCTTCGCTCTCAAGCTGTGCGTTTAGAGATTCAAGTGCGCGCTTTTGCTCATCAGCACTAGACGCAAGGAACTTACGCAATTCGAGCGAAACAAGAGGCAAGTCTTCCTGTCGATAGGCTTTACCCTTCAAGACCGAGAATTTCACGAAATCCACGGCGGGCAAGAGGTTTTCGGCAGCCGTGGCTAACACATCTGAGTGCATTTCGGCTAGGAGCACTAATTCTCGACTATCAAACAGCCGGTCGGTTGTAATCAGTTGCTCCTTGAGAAGTTCAGAGAAGACCACAGACAAAGAGTTTCCCTCAACATCACCTGAAACATATGGCGAGATGCTTTGCAAGAAACCGATTAGACTAAAACAAAACGGCATCCCCGATTTACAAATACCTTCCGCACTGGACATCAGACTTCGATCTCGCGTAAGAAACCATGTTTTTGAATTGGATTCTCGCTTGGTTTCGACTAGCGCATAGTGTGCCACGTCGTGACGGAGAACACTTTCTGACTTCGTGCGCCCCTTCCGATAGTGCGCTGACCGCTCCTGAATGGAGGTTTCGAGGACGGGGTAACTCCGCCCTCTGAGCATTTCATCCTCCGTAATATCGTCAATCTCCACTCCCCATTGTTCCATCGTTGCAGACAGTCTCTCAAACTGATGAAGGTATTCATCTGGCGTTAGTTGTGGGTTGGATAAGCGTTGCGCGTAGAAATTTGTAACGAAGTCATCTAAGCTTCTTTCTGCCAATTCCGCAGGAACTACATCTTGCATGGATTTCAGTTCGTTCAGCCGATCTGCCGCCACCCGTCTCGCTTCGTTAATTGAGGCACGAGTGATTCTCAACGTAATTCCAATTCTCTTTGCAACCCGTATCATTTCGATGAAAGCACCACCGCCGTCACCTGGAAGAAGTCCAGGCAACAAGACATTAGTGTCCAAGTAAAATACCGCTCCGGCAAATGCCTGCTCCGCAATGGGGTCAAAGGACTGATGGTTCAAACCGAGCAACTGAGCGAAATAGTATCCCTGTGTCAGATAAAAAATCAGTCGCTTGTCTTCTAGATCGTGACTTTTGAAAAGGGCCAAACATCTGGTTTCCAATGTTTGCTTCGCTTCGTTTGAAATTGACTGCCCATCCACCGCTGCCGAGAATGCGGCTGACAAATCACCCTGATGCGGGAAGGCAGCCGCATTCCCTTGCAAGTTCTTCGCGATGCCTAACCCGCATCTGGAAAAGGCTTCACAAAGAAAATCTGTGCAGATTGTGACACCGATATTGGTCGCCAGTAGGTGATCTGTGTGCTTGAGCAAACGAGCAAGGACAGGTTTATACAGGGTTTCAGCCGATACAACTGCCTCGGTCACGAACTCAATACCGCTTTGGGTCAGGAAGTATGCTTTTTTCTTTCTTACAATCACTGAAGCAACTTTATTCTCCCTCTCCAGCCTGAGGAGAGTGTCTCGCAGCACTTCCGGTCTAACACTTGGAGAATATGCCCCATAATGCAACTTTGTTTGCAATTCGCCGATTTTCAGCGGGGAATCGCTCGTAGTACCAAGCAGCCCATTCATCACCAAGTGTTCTAGGCATCGGTGTCGTAGCGACATTGTTTCGCTGCCGAAACGCATCAACGACGCATACACGAGTTGCTGTTGCTGACTAGTGCTCAGAGAAAGTGACGACATTCAACGACTCTCCAACGTGTGCAACGTTCGCCCTGCACATCGTTTCACAAGGTTTGGGTCAACGAAGAGCTTGTTGTCAATGCCCAAGTGCGCGTCGAATACCCCGCGTGACTTCAGTTCTGAAGGGTCAACACGGAAATAGCGGCTAATTCTAATGGGCATTATTTGACCTCATCAGAGAAGAACTCAGGTTTTCCCAGGGGAAGCTACAATTGTCTCACAATGGTTCAGTGTGTCGGCCAACGCCTGTCTAGTTCCTTCTAGAATTTCCTCTGCCCAGCGAATTGCGTCACTGATCGCGCTGATGGTCGCTGGCACTCGTGCGCCATCGTCGTACTCGGCCAATTTCCTTGCCGACAGAATTGCAGCGGCAATGAGCAGCACACGCTTGAGGCCTTCATCCATGTGGCATACACTCCAGCGCGGGGAGGATACCCACCTCAAAACGGGCGCGTTTTCTTCTCCGAGCCTGGCTCGATCTTGGATGATATTGCGGAGGAAATCAGCGGGAGGTATTTACGCACTTGCTCCCTATCGCTTTCCTTTTCCTCTTCGCTAAGTTCGTTGTATTTTCTTGCGATCTGAGTTTGCCATCGACTGACCAGATCGGCGGGTATCAGTAACGAACCGTCGGGTTGAGTGGCGCATTTGCTGTGTAGGTATTGCTGCCAGCGGGACCACCGTTCGTGTTCGAGGGCCGCCAGCAGCTCTAATAGATCGTCCACTGTTTTTGCAGTGTTTTGGTCTTCCACGAGCGCTCCGCTAGATGAGATTGCTTGCTACCAATTTGCGGTAGTGTTCGCCCAGGACAGTCAGTTGACATGCTTTGCTTTGCATGACGGCATGCCACATGTGTGGAACGCCGACGGGCCGCACGAGATTGACCTTAACGTACTTTTGAAGAACTGCGAACACAGCCGTATGTTCTGGATTGGGAGGTGGTATATTCAGATCGTTCCGTTGCTCCTCTGAACGCTCGGGTTCGTACGATGGATCGAGGTTGAAAAGATAGCCAGCTCCAGGAAAATGCGTTGCGAGAGCCTGTAGATCAGTCAGCGCAATCGGCGGCGTCGCCTTTCGTAGAGACACAAACGTTTTCACGTTGGTTTTGAAGAGGGGTCGCTGAGCCCAAGGCCCAAGAGACTGGTCGATATGAGCGTAAACACTTCCAGGCGTAACATCGCCAACCAAATTTGCAGCAGCACCACCAAGCGCATCCACAAAAAGTGTCGTGAATACCCCCGCACCGCCGCCTGGAACTTCCGCGGCATACTGCTCCGCGGTCGAAGCAGTCAGGACCGTCATGCCTTCTTTGATTTCAGAAATACCCTGAGTTGTTGGTCTGTCACCCGCGATACCGCTGTGGCAACTATCGAGGATGATGACCTTGTTCCGCGCCTGTGATTTGTTGGCCAAGGTCATCAGCTCTCCTAATGAAAATCCATCATCCCCAGTCTTGCAATCACTGGCACACAAAAATCCACCAGTATCTTCAACGTAGCCATGTCCGGCGAAGTACAACAGCGCAATCTCCGAGTCCCCCGCAAAAAGCTCACGCACAGCGTCTTTAAGCTCCGTTTTCTCCACAACGTCGGCGACACTAGAAGCCGTGAGAATCCGTGGCGTAACGAAGTTGACTGTTCCGTCTGCATGGCGTTCAAGCATCGCCCTTACCGCATGAGCGTCATTCACGCATCCGCTCAGCGCTTTCGCGTGCTCGTAGTAGTCGATCCCGACAATCAATGCTTTGCGCATAAAATCTTCTGATTAGAGCGAGTCAATGAAGTCACTGATGTTTTTGTCGCTCCAAGTGTACGTACTTACACCATCCAGATCGGTGCGATCATCCGTATAGGCCCAAATGCCACGAATCTTCTTCTTTTCTTCCTTAGCGCATGCTATTTCCCATTTTTGCCCACTTGACTTCAGAGAGTTCTTGCTGACAAGAGCAATAACACCGTCAGATCGTTTTATGCGGGTACGGACACGCTCTTTCCATTCACTGTCATACGGCTCCTTAACTGACATGTCCACGAATTCATAAGGTGCCCTGGGATGAAGCGATTGTCCTTTCAGGAAGTCGCGCTGCGTTTTGTCCTCAATGGCAAAGGCAATAAAAACTACTTTCTGATCAGCCACAGTTGTCCTCCAAGCGATTTTGTTTGAGGTGATTTTGCTTCTAACAGCCCTTCCAGCAGCCACTACAGTGCGGGCCGCTCTGACACTTGTCACCGCAATTTTTCTCGTTGCAGTAATAACTCCCGCAGCCATGACAACATTTCGTTCTATTGGCACTGTGGGATTTTGAAACCGGGATCATAAAACAACCCACGATCAGAAGCATGGTGAAAATCCTAGTACGCATAGAGCGCACGCTCCTTTGTCGAAGTTATTGTATTGGGGACCCAACTCACCCAGGGGAGGCGAAAATTATCTCACAGCAACTCGTGTATTAACGAAAAACATTGGCAATGGGTAGTGGTGCCGTTTGATTTCCCCAGCTTCTACGTCAGGAGGCGCTAGGGTATTCGTCCGGCGCGATGTTCGGTCTCAGCCCATGCCCAAGCTGATGCGTCATCAGGGAAGTCCTTCTCTAGCTCGTCCGGCGTGCCGGGAGGCATCGGTTTTGCAATTTCTACCCTGCCCGTTATCGGATTGTGGTTGATATAGCGGTTGAGTGGTATTCCATCAATCGACATGTTGGACGACATGGGCCCAGCACCGGGCCTATTCATGTGGCCTGTGGCATCTGTCATAACATCTACCTTTGCTCCATATTACTCTTCGCTGTCAACTGGAGCTTGATTGAAGCAGTGACGACAGAATGTTTCAGAGGGTCCTGGCGTTTCGGGCGTTCGTGCGGTCGTTAACTCTCTCCCACAGAGGGGGGCACCTTTGCCGTCGCCGTACACCAACCCCACTCGGTTTTGACCGACTTCCCGGACCGCCTGTAAGATCACCCTGTGTTCATACCTAACAATTTTCGACGTTGTTAGAAAACGTTCCCAAAATCTGCGCCTTTCGACCCGCATAAACATGGGGTCCCTGCCTCGGCATACTCGTTGTTAGAAAAGTGTAGTTTTCTAACCCAGGTTGCACCTCGCTTCCCGAAGATGGGAAGTCCTTACTGTTCAAAGCTTAAGATCTTTACTTCGATGTTCCTTCCACGCCATCGTCGAACCGGGAACTGGACTGGAAGTTCGAACTCGGGGACCAGACCGCGCCGAAGAAAACCGAATTAAAAAACGAGTTGTTCGCCGGCTCGAGGGGGCCAAACCGATGGGCCATCGCACCATCAGTATTGGCCTCGAAACCACGATAGCCGTTCGTGCAATCACTGTCATTGGGATTGGTGCAATAGGGGATGACTGACATCCAATACTTGCCGGCCTGTAATCTGCAACCCTTGATGTGTTCTACCTTAGTTGCAAAAATTACGAAGGGAAGGTTTCCGTTCAAGCCGGTATTCGTAAGAGTGGCACGCTTTTTGCCATGGCAAACTACAGTGCCACCACTCCCGCCAGAACGAGGAATGCCTTTGCGGATTTCATAGGGGATAGTCGCAGGATCAAGAACCTGGGCTGACAAGAAGTTATTGGTGAACAGGCCCGTAACCGTCCAGGTCTTACCCTTCGGAACGATGAACGGAGCATAGACAGCCGCGCCTGAGCTGATGGTGACATCGAACTCGTTGGCGAGACCATTGGCGTCACTGGCGTTGGAATCAAAGTCGCCAGCGTAGAACAAGCAGGGCTTGCAATAGCTGGGTGGAGTCGGAGCGTCCTGTCGATGGCTACCGAGAACCGCTGCCCCGGCTCGGACGTCCACTTCGCGGTCCAGGCTCGCTTGGGGCAAACGGTTATCCTGCGCCACGGCGATGGGAATCAGCACAGCCATCAACGCTGCTGCAAAAAGCATCTTCTTCATGGGGAATCTCCTCGCCGACAGTCCTAATTGTTTGGGGTGGTCTGAACAAATAACCGTCCAGCAAACGGGCAAATAGTCCACGGACCCGTATCCTGACGCCGGTCACAGGAAATGTCAAGCGAAAGAGAGACGAGAAGGGCTTTATGCCGAGCAATACGTTGCCAGTAGCCAATGAGCGTAATGGCGATTTTGCGGAATCAGGTTGCGAAGCCAAGTCGTTTGAGACTCGGGGCCTACAAATCCTCCCTCGCTTGATAAAGCTCGGGCGCTCCCGTCAGGAGGGGTGACGCAAGTATAATCTCGGCTCATGGAGAGGAGTATCCGAGAACGTGTCGAGGCGCTAAGGCGAGACATTGCTGAAATCCAGAAGCTGAATCTAGGGTACTTGCAGATACCCAGACCGGACATCAACGCACGGAACGATCGGGACAGACGTGAACAGAGATTGAGGGAAATCTTAGAAGAGCTAAAGTCGATGACTGACCAGAAGAAACCCTGACTTCAGGAGAAAGGTCATGCTTCGTACGATTGTTGCCGTATTTCTGATCTTGTGGCTCTTAGGTCTTGTATTGCATATTGCAGGAAACTTAGTCCACATGCTAGTCGTCCTGGCCGTTGATTTTGTTACTAGAGGCCAACCCAGGACCTAGAGCATTGAGGTGTCTTGGCACGCCGGTGCGCCGGTTCACCTGAGAGCCAAACAGCCCCATTTACCAGCCTCCGATCTGCCCTCCTAAATCCACGTAGGCCACACGGATGATGTACGGGCAGCCGTGGTGTACAGGCCTGATGGACTGGTAAAGAACACCCGCAGTAGTGTACTCAAGACAGTCGGCAGATCCTGACTATCGACGAAGATACAGCCAATGGACGGTAGCGCTTGCTTCAAGTACGGCGCAGAGTATCATGTGGGCCGTGACTCGCAAACGCGGAAATCCGAATTGGTCCAGCGGACGCGGAGCCCTGCCCGCTCCCGATGTGCCCACTGCGTTCGAACGACAGGTCCAGACGCTCGGATTGAATGATCAGACATGTGCGGCCTCTGAAGAACTGAGGCAATGGTGCGAACTCAACAAAAACCGTTGCTACATTCCGGAGCGGCTACTGAAGAGGTGGGGAATTTCTGTTGACCCGAGTGCTAGCGGGTGAGAGCCCGGCGAGAGATTCGCAGCGACGAGAGTTCGGTTTCACCCCAGATCTTCGTCACGCATATCTCCACTCTTTTGCCGTGGCGCGCTTAGAAACACTCCCGCAACCCGCAACTGTGAGCAATGCAGCCAGCTATTCCCTTGGGCCTGGGCGATCATGTTGTTAGGGGCAGCACTTCTTCTCTATCTTTACGCGTTCTCTGAGCTAAGTCAGCCCGAATCGCACTGTACGCACTCTGCCCATCCGATTCTGCCCGGATAACGGGCAACCTGGAAGTTACGTATCTATCTGTAGTGGGCTCGCCGGATTCCGAAAGCGATAGTTAATGTAACCAGGTCACTACACTCAACCCCCCCGGCCTTCTCCTCAATGAGCGTAATGGCGATGGTACGTTACTTATCTACTGCAATTGCTTCCGAATGGGGCGAAGTGGATTGCAGCAAAAACGACAATCGCTGTTCCCACCAGAGAGTCGAACTTGGCGTGGCTGAATTTGGCCGGCCTAGACTAAGTGTTTGGCAAGCGCATCGCCAAGATGTTGCTTGTCCTGATCGTCCAGACTCCAACTGTGCTCATTTTCGGCAGTGGCGTGCATTACCTTAACATCCAGCCCGCGTTGGAGCGCCGAGACAAGGTCGTCCCTATTCAGCATGGGTGTAGCGCTCACTTTCTTGTTACAAATACCGCAGTGGGATTGAAGCGTAAAGTGGGCTTTCGGTTCCGTCATTATTTCAACCCTCCGACGTGACAAGCCACGATCTAGTCACAAAATAGAAAAGGCCGGATGCCAGTTGGGGTGGACGTGACATGTTCAAGTACACAAGTCATAAAAAACTTTCCCGTCCATTGTTGTTTACATTTTTCCACTATTGATGAAAACGCTGTCTCCCGCGGATTTTTCCGGCAACCACAGGCGATAGCCGCCGAAGAATGCATTCCCATTTGCGCCCAAACGCGTTTTCGGCGGTAGTGGCTTGACCTTCTTCGCATTTCCACCTCCCAGCACAACGTAGTCCACTTCCAACGCCGACCGGAGTTCTTCTACGATGCGAACGACATACCGGCACCATTTCTCTTTTCCCATGCGCTTGAGACCTCTCAATCCGAGGTAGTCTTCGTAGGTTTTTCCCTTCTTGTAACGGAGATGTGCTAACTCCATCGGTTCGACAACCCCACTCACGATCATCGCTGAACCGAGTCCGGTACCAAGTCCGAGAAAAAGCATCCGCCCTCCCTTGTATGACCCAACCGCCTGCATGGCGGCGTCATTAATTACCTTTACGGGACAGCCGAGCCCTTTGGCATAGTCAAACCCTACCCAACCTTTACCCAGATTGTATGGCTCGTGCATGGGCCTGCCGTGTACCACAGGTCCGGGATACCCGATCGCGGCGACGTCGTACGGCCAGTCGCTTGCTGCCTTCCTCACCCAGCTGCACATCAGCCGGGCTGTCATCTTTCGTCCCGATGCGACTTTCCGGGGCGTCTGCTGGCCGGTCGTCAACATCTTCAAATGAGTCCCACCTACGTCGATTACAAGGACCCTCGGAGACATTCATTTCTCCTTCGTTGCGCCCTGATTCATGGCTGTGATCATAGCCGGTTGTGCTAGTCGCACCGGGCAAACAAAACGCCCCAGACTCATCCGAGTCGTGGGGCGCTAGGTCGAACAGCACTCCCCAGTGCTGCTCAATCTCAAGCTACTAAGTGGATCTGCCGTCGTGAGTGGCGCCATCAGGTCAGTGATCTTCGCTTCAAGTAAAACGATCACGATATTGTCCAATTGGGATACAAATGAGCACTGGTCCTTGTGGAACGTCGGTCGGCGCGCCTCAGTGGAAGATCCCCACCATGTAAGCTATGAGCAGAATTAACAATATGGTGCCCAGCCCTATGCCTGCACCCCCGCCATAGCCCCAACGCCTATGACCATAGAACCCTCCACCGCCCCCTAAAACCAACACCAAGATGATAATCAGTAACAACATGTGCATCTCTCTTTCTTCTGACGTCAACCCGGAAACGGAAGCAGGCAGAAGGTCACTACTCTCTGCCCGATACACAGAGCGCCTGTGCGCCGCAGTGCACTATTTCTCCAACGCCTTTTCAGTCTGTCCCACTTTCTTTTGAACCTTGCCGACGAGTCTTTCATTTTGACCTTCGGAAGTCAGGTGGGATTGTTGATGACCTGACCCGCCTTTCCGTTACAGTGCCCTTAGCGCCCCTGATTTCTTCCCTTCGTGCTCTGGTTCATCTGATTTCTCCTCATCGCTTTGACGTTAGCGTAGATTCAGGCAAAAGACTGCCGGACCGGGAATAGGGAGCGTGACTCGCCTGACGGTCGTTCCGCTTCGGTCAAGTCCAGGCCAGGGAAACGACAAAAACCTGGGCCGCTCTCTACTCCAGTCTGGATTCCCGATCAAGCGAGAATAAGAAACATCTCTGGGTGTGCCTGCTCACAATTGCTCACTATTGTAGGAAATCGCCTACAACCAAAATCTGCCCCTGGGCGCGGATGATTGCCAAAAGGCTTCTGGTTCCCTTGCCTCGGTTGTTTGCCTCATCTGGGCAGGAGTCAGAAGATGTTTCAGAGTGAATCTGCGAAGCAACAGGTCAGGAGACAGCTAGTTCCAGGCCCTTAGGCAGGGCACGACCAACTCGGGGCTGATCTGAAATTAGATCAGTACTAACAACTGGTCGTGTCTGATTCACTTATTTCAGACACGAACCACAACTCGGTTGCTGGTGAAATGGCGGTTTCTCGCATTAGAATCAACGGGATTGTCTTTTTCGGTTTCCACTTCCCATAATGGGAGCTCCGCCGACATGCGTGTGAGCCGTTTCAACAAAACTGGAGGATCAAGATGGCGATTGACGTTCGCGGCCTGGCTCCGCTGCTTTCAGTGTTCGACATGCCGAACTCGATCAAGTTCTACTGCGATGGACTAGGCTTCGAAGTCGTCGGTACAGATGGGAAGCCTGCGCCGCGTTTCGACTGGGCGCTGCTCCGGTTGGATGGCGCGGAACTCATGCTGAACACAGCATACGATGAAGATGAGCGCCCGTCGGTCCCCGATCCGGCGCGCATTGCCGCACACCAAGACGCGGCCATCTACTTCGGGTGTCCCGACGTAGATGGGGCCTACGCCCACTTGCGAGAAAAAGGGATCAAGGCAAGGGAGCCAAAGATCGCGCCGTATGGCATGAAGCAGTTGTATCTTACCGATCCCGATGGCTACCTTCTCTGCTTCCAATGGCAGGCAGAGAATCTGACCGGTGCAATCTGACATTCACATTCCGTGACCAGGCAGAGTTTGCACTCGCATTTGCGAATGTCGTAGTTAGGCATTGCGCTCATTGAGGGGTTTTGAGTGTAATGGCGATTTTGCAACAAGAAGGCAGTGTCCGTTTCTTCCCTTTTACCGAGCTAACTGAAGCGCATGCACCGGCGCCATGTTTGTGACCGGTGGTACGGTGCCGGCCGGTTTGAGCATGGCCCAGAGAATTCGATTAAATAACGCATCATCAATGCGATCAGGGGCACTAAAATCGAGACCTTCTGACATTCTGGCAGCCGCGCCCTGCGCCGGGTTCAACTCGTTCAAATCCACTTTAGGTACCATCGTGCTGTAGGGAGTGAGGTCTGGCGTAGCGGCCAACGTGTCTGCCAGAGAGCGGCTGAAGTAATCGAATTTGGACATACGTCCCAGTCCCAAAATGTCTTCGATGGCCGCTATTACGTCCGTAGTGTTAAGGAATCTGTGGACCGTACCAGAGCGGCCATATGCCGAGATGGCGAGAAACGGTGAGCGGTGTGAGTCCACGTGGTCAGCACCGGCCTGCGAATCGTCCTCCAGTACAAAGACCACCGTGTCGCGCCAAAATGGAGTTTGCGAAAGCGCTTCCACGATTCGGCCCAGGGCAAGATCATTGTCGGCCATGCAGGCCCGAGGCGACGAATGGCCCGCGCCGCCGCCAACCGTGTGATCTCTTGGCAAATACATGAGGGACAGCGCCGGCATGTCGCCTTTGCGAACAAAGTCGTGCAGCTCTGCGATCCAGGCGTCGGCCCGTTTTTGATCGGGAATCTCCAGGTCGGTTTCAGGATAGCTGGAGCTTACGTCAGCCGGCAGATCGTGCGACGTATCGGGCCCGACCACTATATCGCCGTAGTCGCGGAACCAGATTCCTTTCTTGGCGGCCAGGTTCCACAGATACCCACCCAGCGGGTTGTCGGCTTCGTCGCCAGCAAGGTCCGTCCGCCGGTTGGAATACATGGAAACAACTGTCTTTTCGTTGTAATCGGTAACATAGGCCGCGGTGGACCAGACGTGTCCTTGGCCGCTTACTTCCGCATTGGTGAAAAAGCGGTCAAACAGCCCGAAGCGAAGCGCCAGGGCGTGATGATTCGGCGAAACGTCCTGGCCGAAGAACACCAGATTGGGATCACCGTCTCCTTCTTTCATATCACCAAGAACTTGATCGTAGGTACGGTTCTCCTTAACGATGTAAACCACATGCTTGAAGGGCGGATATGGCTTGGTGGATCGCTTCTGGCCCCAGCCATTCGCTGCAGCTACCCTGCTCGAATCCTGAGCCAATCGCGCCGGACTAAGATCAGCGGAAACCAGCCGTAGCGTTCCATTGAGCTGGCCAAGGTCATAGCCTAACGGGCGTTGGATCCCCTTTCCGGGAGTTGGCCCGTCTGGGTTCGCGTGGCTACCGTGCCCCTTTCCATTTAGGATGAGCAGTCCCTTATCTACTTCCAGAACGTCGGTCGGATACCAGTCGGTAGGAATGCGGCCAGCCGGAAGTAACGCAGCTTGCGCGGCTCCTTCCGCAGTATTAAAGACGGCGACGGCATTGTTGTCGGCTTCGGCCACAAACAGCTTGGAGCCGTCACAGACTTGTTAATCCTCTATGAATGCCTCTTCAGCTTCTCTTAAGGTTGGGTGCGTGATCGTAGGGCAGATTCCTTGTAGCTAGTCAGTGTTTCTGAAAGGAAAAACCAATGAGCATTTCCCGCATTCTCGCTCTCATGGCCGTTGCAGCCCTTTCGATCTCTGTGAGCGCTTCGGCACAGGAAAAGAAAATCAAACGGTCAGACCTCCCCGCAGCGGTTGAGAACACCGTCGCCGATCAGAGCAAGGGAGCAACCATCCGCAACTTCTCGGAAGAGACGGAGAACGGCCACTTGAATTACGAAGTTAAGATGGTGGTGAACGGCCACAGCAAGGATGTTGCCATGGATGCCAGCGGCGCAATCATTGAGGTTGAGGAGCAGGTGACAATCGACTCGCTTCCCGTCGCGGTAAAAGACGGACTTCAAGCGAAGGCGCGAAAAGGCAAGGTTCTTAAGGTCGAATCCATAACCAAGCGCGACCAACTTGTGGCCTATGAAGCACAGGTTATGACCGACGGAAAAAGATCTGAAGTGCAGGTTGGTCCTGACGGAAAGCCGCTCGACCACGAAGAGTGATCCGGCTGCTTCATTCGGCGGAAATTCGACCCGGCGGGGCTAGGGATATTCCCTCTTCCTCGCCGGCGAAGTTTACGAAATCTTGCAGTTTGACCTGGTACTCATCTACACGTCGGATTCGTTCCTCGCAACCAATTTAGCGATGCCTTTTATGCCTGGATAACGGGGTAAAACCGAAAGTTATGCACCTATCTGTATTGGGCTTGCCCGATTCGGAAATCGAGCGTTGATGAAAACAGGCCATTACTCACCCCCCCCCTCCTTCAGGGTCAATAAGTGTAACGGCGATGTTACGCCAGTTGGCCTAAACAGTCCGCATCTTCACTTCGCAACCGCAGGTGCCGGAAAGTTGATTCCCCAGAAATTCTTTTCCACGGCGTCGGCTTCGAGAAACTCGACTCCGTAAGTATAGATACCCTGACGTTGTGCGCTGACCTTCGTGACGACTCGGGCCGAAAGTTGAGCGCGCCGAGTGTTTGTAACACAATGGTTGAACTGACCAGCAGCTCACGATTTAGTTGAATGGCAGCCCCGTGTCGATTCAGCTTAGTTGCGTTGGCGGGCATTGTGAAGGCACAACTGGTACGGTCGTCGCCTGACAGTGTTATGCGAGCTTTGAGTGCCATACGACTGCTTCGGCGCTTTAGTACCTGCATCCCATTAGTAGACTCAGTTTTCACAACTCCTCCTTTGCTGACGCGCAACGAGCGGTGGAACGATTCGTCCAAGAGGTAGGTTCTTTTGAGATGCTAGGCTAAAGCGGGCGCGGGGCGGTATGTGCCGAGGTCAACTATTCCAAGCTGACCTTGAGAAATCGAAGACCTAACCTATCCGTCTCGATACGTCTCTCGCCACGTTTGGAGTGTTCCAGATATACGTTGGGCGGTCTGAAAAAAGCGGAAAGAGTTCAAGCTTCAGACGGGCTGGACACAAATGGCACTTACTACTTCTTCATCAGGACGAAAAGCAAAGTGACGGTGAACACTAGGAAACATCCTAGTGCAAACCTTTGAACCACTCAGTACGGGTTCGGTCGGAGAGGTTAACTAGCATAGGCGTGGTCTCCGCGAGACGATTTGAGGCTCGCCTGAAATTCCTTCTTGGTCATTGCTACGTTATTGAGAGCAAAGAATTCCTTCTTGCAGTTTCCACAGATGAATCGGCCAGCGTCGACCCGGTTGAACTCGTCGGCAAACGAATACTTGGTCGGCTGCAGGCAATGGGGGCATGTCAGCATATTCATTTGCTGCAATGTGGCGCGATGCTCAAACTACTCGCCAGTCAAAACCTTGTCTGTTCAATATTGAACACCTCTTTCTTGAGATGAGCGTTCAAAGGGTTACCACCACGGTCACGACCATTGAGCAGGAGAGTGCCTGGTCAGAACTGGACGGTTTTCAGAACAGGTCAGAAACTACAGTGGCATTACCCGTGACAAAAGGGGCGGTGATGGTCAATCGCAAACCTACAGAACCGTTAGACAAGGTAAGAGTGAGCGGCATATTGCGGCGGTGCACTGCCGATAATCGCGGAAAGTTGGTTGGCAAGGGCGAAACAGAGCAGTGAATTAGAGCGCCTTGATCTTAGCGACAAGGAGCGCACGGGGCATCTCCCAAAGGCTGGTTGAAGCGCAGAGCCAAGGTGGGCCAACCGCCTTAATACCCGCTAGTGAGTAGCCGTGACCGGGTTCGTTTTATGCCAAGCCGAGAGCCCCGACGCTCCTTGAGCTGAGTGACCCAGGTTGGCAGGTTCGAGGGTGATGACATTCGGCCCTTTCGTCTTCCCCGCAATGATCGGCTTGTTCGGGATGGTTTCGTAGGCATACCCGGTCAACGTTGCATACCTGGGACCAGCGACTGCAGCATCATCCCCATATCCACTGCGTAGTCGCGGCTGCGGTCTCGCGCCGGATCACTCCCGCTGAATCTCCTCGCGCCGATCTTTCTTCCTTCCCATCAAGGTGCTCAGCCGTGTCTTCCGCGGTAAGTTCGTCGCTGGACTCAAGACCGCCTTTCAGGCAAACGCACTCCAGTTTCACATCTCTCACCGCTTGCGGAACCACGCGCCTGCGCCTCCTGGCTGCGGGTACTGTTCCGTCACGACTGGGTCGTCTACTCTAAACGGCCTTTCGGAGGGCCCGAACATGTCGCTGGGAGATGGTGACCACGTCTCGTAGCTTCCCGACAAGGGTCTTGCGGATGTCTAGGGAGAAGGTAAGGCCGAACCTTGTAGGTTCGGCCTGAAACGTACCAGTCTGCGGACGTAGATAAAGAGCAGTCGTGAGGGTCTGAACGTCGATTCCCTCGAACCGACACTAACCCATGACCGCTCGTCGAATAAGTCGAATGATACGTTGCCCACAAATACCAGCGCTGTGCAAAATTGCACAGTTTTGAAGAAAACCGGAGTTCGCTGCCATCGGCAATTGCGATAGTTGACGAAATCAGGCCATTTCGCTCATTGAGGGGTTCTGAGCGCAATGGCGATATTACGTCAATCTGCATAGCTTTAAGCAGCGGTCTTCTCCGCTGCGACTCAGCATTCACACCCAGCGCCACCAGGAGAGAGGCCCGGGCCTACGGCGTGATCTCAAACACGGATCCCCGAGTCGACCGCTCATCTCCCCAAGTTGTGCCGTAGAGATTCCCCGCTGTGTCGAAGATCACCCCTGCAACGGGGATCGCGCCTGGCTGATCGACAAAGTAGTGGAGCACTGTCTCGCTCCATCCGCCGCTCGAAGACGGCGAAAAGAATTGGTATGCCCGTCGTGCTCAGCACCACCACTGATGACAAGGTATATCCGGATGATGAGACTAGATTTCTGTCCTTAGAAGTCGATTTGTCGCCAGCCCAAAGTCGAGCGATTGTTCGTGCGCGCGCACGTAGACCGCTCATCCCTGATCGCAGCGATCTTCCCGTATGGCAAAAAGCAATGTCCCTGCTTGCGTATAAGAAAGGAGACTTCGAGAACCTGCCCGAGTGGATGGAATACGTGGCAACAAAACTGCCGCTCGACGAGGTCAGGGTCAGACGTGACTGGGACCGATTCCTTAAATTCTGCGGTGCAGTGGCGTTATGGCAATCCTTCGGAAAGAAAAGGCCGGTTGACATTTCGTTCAAAGATTATTGCATCGCTTTTCGCATCCTGGAGCCGGTCTTTGCTTTGACGAACCCGAACGGATTCCACGTTCAAAAAGTTTTCTGAACGGGGCCATTCCACTTGGTGATCAATCCTGCTCAGACGGTCAGGGAGCTAAGAGAATATAAGGAGGATAGACAAGAGTGTCACTTCTGCGCGGCAGTCGGCCTTGCCAATGGATTTGGAGCCAGGACAAATGGCAACGACAAGGACTAATCCGGTCCCTACACTCGTGCCAACTGTGAGAGACGCAAATCTTACCCCTCAAAAAGTTCCTCGTGCCGCATCCCTCTGGCAGAGACGCCGTTTTTGGCTGGTCGGAGCCCTCGTGGTAGTTGTTGCAGGCGCCTTCGGCTATCGGTGGGCCTTTGCGAAACCCAAGGTTGTCTACACTACTGCGACCGTCCAACGTGGCGATGTCGAGAGTACGGTCGTGGCGGCCGGTATCGTTCAGCCTATCAAGTATGTCGATGTTGGGGCTCAGACTTCCGGCATGCTCAAATCATTGAAGGTCCAGCGTGGCGATCACGTGGAAAAGAACCAGTTGCTGGCGGAAATTGACCCCGCCCTGGCTGACACGGCGCTCCTATCGTCTAACGCGGCGCTCTCCAGCATGACCTCGCAGCGCGCGGTCAAGCAGGCGACACTGGTGCTCGCCAAGGCGCAGCTGGTGCGCAGCGATGCGCTCTTTGCCGCACTGGTAATCTCCGCCAGCGACCGCGACGTAGCCCGGGCGAACTACGGTGTCGCTCTCGCCGACGTCGCCTCGGTCTCGGCGCAGATGAGGCAAGCTAACGCAGCCGTGGACACCGGCAAAACCAATGTGGGCTATACCAAGATCACCGCGCCCATGGCCGGTGAAGTCGTTTCCATCACCCTGCTGGAAGGCCAAACACTCAACGCAAATCAGTCGGCGCCGAATATCCTGCGCATTGCCGACATCAGCACCGTGACCGTCTGGTCGCAGGTATCGGAAGCCGACATTGTCGACGTCAAACCCGGTCAGATCGCCTATTTCACCGTCCTGGGCTCGACCCGGCGCTGGTCTGGGAAGGTCCGGCAGGTTCTTCCCACTCCAGAACTCATCAACAACGTGGTCTTTTATGACGTTCTCGTCGATCTGCCCAACCCCGACGGTGAACTGAAAATTCAGATGACGGCACAGGTTTTCATCGTGTTGGCGCAGGCCAAGGGCGTATTGTTGGTACCGGTAGCCGCCATTGGCAATGCCAGCGAAGGCTCGGTAATCAAGGTGCAAGTGCTCAAACCCGATGGCAACGTTGAGACGCGCACTATCAAGATCGGCATAAAGAGTGAGCTTTCAGCCGAGGTCACAGCCGGCCTGAACGAGAAGGAGCAGGTCGTCATCGGCGGAAAGACGCCGACGGCCAAGAAGGCCAGCGCGCTGACCGCTCAGAAGGGCCACTAAATGCCCGCCGCGCTGCTCGAATTGGGTGCTGTGAGCCGCACCTACACAACCGGCGGCGAGCCGCTGACAGTGCTCCGAGAGGTAAACCTGGAGATAAACAGCGGGGAATTCGTCGCCATCATGGGCGCATCCGGCTCCGGCAAGTCCACGCTGATGAATGTCATCGGTTGTCTCGACAAACCGTCGAGCGGCATTTATTCCATCCGTGGCATCGACGTAGCCACTCTCGACGGTGATCAACTGGCGGCCTTGCGGAGAGACACCTTCGGCTTCATCTTCCAACGCTACAACTTGATGTCTGATCTCAATGCCGTCGAAAACGCGGAGGTTCCGGCCGTTTACCGCGGTATGGCCAAGGCGCGGCGGGCCGAGCACGCGAGTGGCTTGCTGAAGGAACTCGGACTGGGCGACCGCCTGGAACACTTTCCCGGCCAACTCTCAGGCGGCCAGCAACAGCGCGTCAGCATCGCTCGAGCGCTCATGAATGGCGGGCCGGTGATTTTGGCCGACGAACCAACCGGAGCGCTGGATAGCCAGGGCGGCAAGGAAGTCATGGCCATCTTGGTGAAACTGCACGGACAAGGCCACACCATCATTCTGGTGACCCACGACAGCGACATCGCTGCGTATGCGGACCGCATCATCCGCATCGCGGATGGCCGAATCACCTCCGACGAGCGACAGCAACGCGGCGAGACGGATATTCAGGCGCAGGCCGGCAATCCGGAAATGGATGTCAAGGCAGGCTCAGCCGTCCTCGGTGAGTCTCTGAAAATGGCCTTTCGATCGCTCGTGCACAATCGCCTACGGACTCTGTTGACCATGCTGGGAATCATCATCGGCGTCGCGTCCGTAGTTGCCCTGATGGCGATTGGCAACGGAGCCAAGCAGGACGTCCTCGATCGCATCCAGGCTATGGGTACCGACCTGTTGACCGTTAGGCGCGGAGCGCCGGCGGCTCGTGCGTCATCCTACATGGTCACCAGTTTTCTGCCGGAAGATCTGCCGTCCATGGGCGCCTTGCCAGGTGTCACCGCGGCGAATCCAGAAACGGACATGTCTGCGTTGCTGCGCTTTGGCGACCAGGATTTGACGGTCACCGCATTCGGAACGGGCGAAAGCTTTCCCGCTGTGCACGACTGGCCCCTGCAATCAGGTGTGTTTTTCTCGGCCGAACACATCACTCGCTATTCCCAGGTCGTTGTGCTCGGCCAAACGGTCGTGAAGAACCTTTTTCCCAGGGCCACGGATCCACTGGGCCAGTACGTGCTCATTGGCAGCTCGCCTTTCCTCGTCATTGGAGTCTTGAGCAGCAAAGGCTTGAATACCCGGGGCGACGATATGGATGATTCCGTCTGGCTTCCCTACACGACAGCCGGAGCGCGCATCTTTGGTCAACGCTTCTTCAGCGATTTCGTCATAAGAGTAGCACCGGGCGCGGACATGACAATGGTGCAATCTGAACTCAGCACGCTACTGATGAAGCGCCACGGCAAGGAAGACTTCGACATCAGGAACATGGCCGATACCATCGCCACGGCCAACGCAACTCAGAACACGCTCACCTCTCTTCTCGTGGCGATTGCTGTGATCTCGCTTGTCGTAGGTGGCATCGGCGTAATGAACATCATGCTGGTCTCGGTCACCGAACGGACACGTGAAATCGGCATCCGCATGGCGATTGGCGCTCGCGGTTTCGATGTGTTGTTCCAGTTCCTCACCGAGGCCGTGATGGTCTGTTTTATCGGCGGACTGATCGGTGTGTTCGTCGGCATTGGCGGTGGCTTGGCAACCTCCGCCATCGCAGGTTGGCGCGTAATCTTCACCGTGATACCAATCGTCATCGCCTTCGCCTGTGCTTTTCTGACCGGGATCGTGTTTGGCTATCTTCCGGCGAGAAAAGCCGCGCAACTCGACCCCATTGAGGCGCTGGCTCGAGAGTAGAACCAGAATGCACTTACGGAATCACGGGCGGTTCCGGCCTGGAAAAGTCCAAGCCACAATGCTTTGACGAACCCGAACGGATTCCACGTTCAAAAAGTTTTCTGAACGAGTGGTCGGGCAATCGGGAAGGGATCTGAATCGGATGGCGCGCCATAAGTACCGATAAGTCGGCTTGTGGGAAGTGAGACGCGACGCGATCAGTCAACGGGCCCCTCCCGAATGACGGGCTACGCGGAAGTTACGTTGCCCTCTCAGGGCAGGCTTACTAGGGTTTGTCAAACGAGCATACGTACCCGATTCGTCACAAACTGTAATGGAATTGTAATGATGAAAGAATCAGAACCGGTCAATTCCAATACACCATGGACAACACCAACGAGCTTGTAAAGCCTTGAAGAATCAAATAGACTATAAAATTTTCAACACGCGACAAGATCCTGCCGGGTTCTCATAATTCGCGGGTTGCCGCTTCGACCCTCCGCCCCGGCCATTCCTAAAACGAGGGTTTCCACATTTGAAAACTGTAGTTTTCTAACCAGGTTGCACCGGAACCGACGGTGGAGCGGTTCCCAGCGCCCCAACCACAACGGCGTTAAGTCGCCCTTGTGACATGCTCGTCTGCGGCGAACCAACATCCTGCTCCTCTGCTGGCACAATTCGTTGTGTCGCATACAGGAAAAGCGTACGATGCGCGAGGAGAATTCGGTGCCTTGTCTCGTGCTGATTGTCTTTCTCGCGTTTCCTCGGATCGCACTCGTACTGTTGTTTCTCTTCTCGAATTACCTGCAACGAGCCTACCACGGGCTAATATTGCCTTTGCTCGGGTTTCTGTTCTTACCTCTAACAACGTTGGCGTATGCCTGGATGACGAATTCGCGACAGCCTATAGTGGGCATCAATTTGCTGATTCTGATTGTCGCTGTTGTGATTGACCTCGGCGGCCTAAGTCGCGGCGAATATCATCGACGGAGACGGTGGGAAGAGTAGCTCAGATCGGAATCAACTTTTGGGACCGACTCAAATGAGTGTATCCCCCTGACCTGCCCCCCCAAACGATTCGCTGGTGAGCTGCATAAGAACCCAAGAAACGGCCAGACCTTTAGAGTCCGGCCTTTGCGATTGCGTTCATGTGCGGTCGCCCGATCCTGTGAAACTTGATCGAGCTCTGACTCTAGCTATAGGCTGGCCTCAAAGTCGCTAATCTGTTTTTCGGGCAAAGGTTTGTGGTATTTCAAGACTGCTCAAAGGCTCTCCGGACATTTTGTCCCAAAGCTGGAAAATGATCAATATTGCTGATTTCAAACGCATTAGCCAGAGCACAGTGTCATTAGACCCACCCCAGAAGTTCTTAACAAATGTGTGCAAAAGTGAACATCTTTTGGTGGTAGCGACTGTGGCAAAATACTTCGGTGTGTATCTCCGCTCCGGGGGGAAGTCTTCTGGCAGCAACAGCCAAATCGGCCAACAAAAAGCGCGAATTCGACCCATGGAAGTTCCTTGCCACCATCGGCGCGGGTAGGAAAGTCGTGTCCTATCCCAAGAAGCAAACTATCTTCACCCAGGGTGATGCCGCTGACACAGTCTTCTACATTCAGACAGGCAAGGTCCGACTTGCTGTCGTATCCGAAAATGGCAAGGAAGCGACCCTCGGCATATTGGGCGAACGAGAATTCTTCGGAGAAGGTGGCCTAGCGGGACAAAAGTCGCGCATGGGATCGGCAATCGCAATGACGGACTGCGAACTTCTGCAGATTGACAAGAAGGCGATGGTGCTCGCCCTTCACCGGGAACATGCATTCTCCGATCTGTTCGTGGCGTATCTGCTGGGACGGAACATCCGCTATGAAGAGGACTTAGTTGACCAACTCTTCAATTCCAGCGAAAAGAGACTAGCTCGAACACTGCTCTTGCTCGCTCAATTCGGTAAGGAAGGAGTACCGGTGCCAGTAATCCCCAAGATCAGTCAGGAGACCCTTGCAGAGATGGTCGGGACTACCCGGTCGCGGGTCAGTTTCTTCATGAACAGGTTCAGAAAATTAGGTTTCGTTGACTACGGCGGCGACGGGCTGCAAGTTCATAGCTCACTTCTAAATGTCGTTCTTCACGACTAACTTCCACGCCGTAACCCCAAAGCGCAGCACTAGAGCGATCAGCAAATCAGGTACTCTTATTGTAGCGAAGCGGAGTAGGGCACAACGCCCAGCGGACACGAGTCCATTATTTCACGTCAAAATGTCCTGCTGCGCCTGCGCCCCGACTAGTCGATGGCCCATTGAGATCGAAAATCGATTGTGAATTGGGACTGCGCGAGACTTGCACACCGCCCAAGACGCCCTCTCCAAATGTAGGCCCATTCCCACCGCTCATATTGTCATAGTGCCAATGTTCCATTGAGACCTGAGGATAGTCTGCTCAATAGTGAACGCGTTTTGTTTTTGTTCTCCAACATGGGGATTTCGTCATGGGTAGAGTGGTCTGTAAACATAACCCGCGCACGCTGTGCTGCACCGGATTGGACTTGAGAAGCGCGAGGCTGGATTTAGAACGGGACGTAGAGCGTTGCGTCGGTCTCGGCAAACGACTTGACTCGAATCGACTTTGCTCGAATTGGAAGAGAATGCGTCAAGGTACTCCCAAAACTGGGAGTTATCGCTTATATTCGGAAATCGTAACAGATTGTCACGAATCGGGACCGAACCTGGGATTGTTTGCTAGCTACATTTGCAGTCCCGTGCGACAGATGAGACGCACCTTCGACCCTGACACCTTCCTCTCAACCATTGGTGAGGGCAGGAGAGGTTTGCATTTTAACAAGAAGCAGATCGTCTTCGCGCAGGGAGATGCGACAGATGCAGTGTTCTACATCCAGAAAGGCAAGATCAAACTCACCGTTTTATCCAGCAATGGGAGGGAAGCAGTCACCGGCATTTTAGGAGACGGCGACTTTTTCGGCGAAGGCTGCCTTGCAGGTCAGCTCCTCCGCGTAGGGTCCGCAGGTGCAGTCACAAATTGTGATCTTCTGAGAATTGACAAGCAGGCCATGATGCAGGCGCTTCACCGGGAACACAAGATGTCGGATAGGTTTGTGGCCTATTTGTTGGCGCGGAACATCCGATACGAAGAAGATTTGGTTGACCAACTTTTCAATTCAAGCGAAAAGCGGTTAGCAAGAATTCTTCTGCTACTGGCTCATTTTGGCGAGGAAGGAGAGCCCGAGCGGATAGTCCCCGAGATAAACCAAACGATCTTGGCGGAGATGGTGGGCACAACACGTTCGCGGGTGAACTTTTTCATGAACCGGTTCAGGAAGTTGGGCTTCATTCATTACAACGGAGGGCTGCAAGTCCATACCTCGCTTCTGAACGTTGTTCTCCACGACTAGCTACAGCGCCGAAATCCCAGACGGCCTCGCAATGAAACATCCGGAATTCCGAACTTCAGGAATGGTTTTGCGTCAGGTGTGTCCGTAGCTCCGCCCATGTTGTCCAAGCGGATGCCCCTGGTCTTTTCGCATCCCCCTGCAGATATGCATTCTCGGCTCAGGGGTCTTTCCTTTTCCCGAAAGTTGAGTTTTGCAGCCTTGTTCCGATGTTCGGCATCATGGTTCGATACCGCACACACAAGAAACCGAGGCGCTTGACCAGCGGCGAGGGTTGTACAATGCGCGTCATGAAGAAAATATCGGTTTCAGAAAACAGCAGCGGCACGGTTAAGGTAATAATCGGCGATGTGCTGGAGGAGTTGAGTTTCGCCGAATTCAACAAGTTGACAGATAAATGTATCGAACTGAGGAATGTCCGAAAAACTGAAGCGGATATTCGAGAACGTGCCACATCAGGAACATTGGAACGAAGTCTTTCCGCTAGAACATCGTGACCTAGCCTACGGCTGGGCACTCGCTGTCGGAAATCGAGTACTTTTTGGCGAGGAAGGCCGTCCTGATTCGGATTTCTTCCTGATCCTTTTTTGTGACCGCTTGCGGTGCGCAACACTTCGCAGACAAGCGGAAAGGCAGCGGATGAGTCTCGCGGTTGTGCCCTTTCAACGGCTTCAACCCGGGGGTCTTACGTTGGTGTTTTGTTACATAGGAGTCTATCCGCTCCAGCAAGCAGCATTTTTCCCGGATCAGGCGCAGTGCGGGATGGTCAGAAAGAGACCCCTTGATCGGGGCGGGCCGAGTCTCACTCTGTCGGCAACGGACTTAGTTGCGCGAGTGCGAGAGGAAATTACGCGAAACATCATCTTTGCGAAAAAACACCCGAGGAGCCTTATCGAGGAAGGAGGCACCCCGAACGCTGGTGCTTCCTCTCTAGCGACACTAATTACTTTGTGATGCGCCACACTGTTCCGTAGCCGCCTGTGCCGCCGTTTATGGTTGTGCCGTAGACGCGGCCCTTGGGATTCAGGATCAAACTTCCGTAGAGATAGACGCGGCTAAATTTCTTGGCTTTAGAGGAATTTGCACGAATTAACAACTTAGATACTGTGTGCAATTGTATATGACCTTTATTGACCAGCCGAGCCATATTCCTCAGCCGTATGATTTAGCCTCTTTTTCAAGGAAAGGAGAAGAGCATTTCGACGTGAACTTGGGCGGGCAACGGGCCAGATGGCGAAGAAAAATAATCTCGGTCTCAGTTCCACAGTTTTCCGCAAGAAGTTCCGCGTTGGGATGACTGCACGGAACTACCGAGACAACGAGGTCGTTTTCGCACAAGGGGATGCAGCCGATGCAGTTTTCTACATCCAGAGCGGTACAGTTAAGCTCACAGTAGCGTCCACGCGTCGCAAAAAAGCCATCGTCGCCGTCCTGCTGCGGGGTAGTTTTTTTGGCGAAGGCTGCCTAGGAGGGCAATCTTTGCGGGTTTACACGGCGCGTTCAATTGGGCCCTCCAATGTCACTCGACTGGAGAAGGAGAGCACGGTTCGCACGCTCAAGCGAGACGCGCAGTTTGCAGCCCTGTTCAATGCATATCTGCTTTCCCGTGTCATGCGAGTTGAGGAAGACCTAGTAGACCAATTCTTCAATTTCAGCGAAAAGCGACTGGCAAGGGTCTTGTTGCTGTTTGGCCAAATAATCAAGGAATCACAGCCGGAACGCCCCCTGAAGGTGAGCCAAGCAACCCTCGCGGAGATGGTTGGTACCACTCGCGAAAGGGTAAGTAAATTCATGAGCGCGTTCAAGAAGAAAGGCTTCGTCCACTACAACGGGGGCCTGCAAATAAATGGCGCACTAATCAGCGCCTTTCTGCAAAATCGGCCCATGTCTGTTGTCAGGAGGGCGTAGGCCCGCCAGATTGGCTTCCCGAAACTGTCGAGTCGTCCACCCTGTTGTACGTGAGGTTAGTGTGTGACAAAAGAACTCAGCGCCAAAAAGTTACTCGCTGTCACTTGTCCGACCTGCGGTGCCTCGCCGGGGGAAAAGTGCGAGCTCAGTACCGGCCAACCACGCACCGAGCCGCATCGCGACCGCCGACTAGTAGCAAAAGACCACAGTTAGCACAACCCCAGACCACCACAAATTGGCGGGCTCCTCTGCGGACAGGAGGTGCCCAGATACCTAGCTGGCACCCTCACCTTTACAATGATGCTCGGCGAACTGAAGCTTGAGAGCCTCCGGCGCATCAGCAACCCGCTTCATCGCAGTCATTGGAACTTTGAACTCACGATTACAAAGACTCTCGGGCAACCAGGTTAATTGATTGTGTCCGAGATCGAGCATCCGAATCCGCTTCAGGCGGCCGATCTGTTCGGACACTTTGGATAGAACATTCTCAGCTAGCACCAAGCTTTCGAGTTCGGTTTGTTCCCATACAGAATCTGGCACGCGCCCCAGCTGCTTCTTCCACAAGTTCAGTTCTGACAAAGAATCCGGCATGAGCTAGATAATAGCGCGCTAAGCCCTGACGAGTTGCCCACGCTTGCCCCTCGCCCATTTCGCTCATGCCGTAATGAAATTGTAATGGTTGTACGATCAAAACGAATCATTTCAAAGTGGAACGGATCAAACCACGCGATTTGTAAGCTGTTGAGGAATCGAGTAAGGTAGAAGATTTTCATAACCACTCAGAACCCTACAGTGGTTTTCAAGACCACCCGTTTCAACCGCTCACGCATCCCTCCGGATGATGGGGCCAAAGACTTAACTGCATCGTAAACGGTTGAGGTGCGAGATTCAATCTGAGGTGGAAGTCCACCCTCTTTTCTCGGCGCGCGCAATCAGAATGTGAACTTTGCTCCCAACTGAATTACGCGCGGGCCGCCTCCTCCCAGGCCGGGATTGGTCTGCGCGACATCGGGAGTCTGCGTGATAACACCCATCGGCAGCAGCGCTTGCGTGATGTCGCCATTTACATAGGCGCCAGGATTCGGCACAACCTGCGGGCTACCCGGAGCCCCGTTGTCCACGAAGCCCGGAGTGATGTTGTGCGCAGGCAGGGCGAAATTCGGGTGATTGAAAATATTGAAAAACTCAACCCGCAGCTGCAGATTCAGCCGTTCCGTCAGTCGGGTGTTCTTGCCGATGGAGAAATCCACATTGCTGAATCCGGGGCCATAGATCGAATTTCGGCCGAGGTCCCCAAAAGTTCCGAAAGCTGGCTGCACGAAAGCCAGCGGATTGAGATAGCCTGTGCTCGGGTTCCAATGGGGCAGGATAGGATTCACTCCCGGCACAACGTTCGGCCTTTGATTGAAATAAAACCGGGCGCTGGTATCGGTCGAATTAGCGATTGGGATCGGACGTCCGCTCTGAATGCTGATGATCGTGTTCAACTCCCAGCCTTTGCCGAATCCGTGTGCCGCGTTCCAGGAGGGAAGTTCGTAGTTGAGGGCTGCGGTGAAGCGGTGCCGTGTGTCAAAGAGCGAAGGCCCGCGCTCGGCTGCGAGATTGCCAGGGTCCTGAGGAAAGGCTGCGCCGGGAACGAAGTCGATTCCATCCGAGGAATCGTCAATAGACTTCGACCACACATACGCGGCAAAGCCCGAAATGTGGTGTGCATTCTGGATATGCCCGATGATCTGGAAGGCATGGTAGGTGGATGAACTCGAGGGCGTCAGTTCGTCGATCGCACCATACGCCGGATTGATCGTGCGGTTGCCATTGGCGTCGGGTTCGTTTAAGTCGGTGAGGCGTACAAGTTTTGTACCCTTGCTACCCACGTAACGGGCTTCGAACGAGGTGTTTTCTGCCAACTTCTGCTGGATATTCAGGTTCCAGTTCTGGGTATAGGGAGAATGAAAGTCTCGCGGAGTCACAAAGATCGAATACGGAGGCGATGCTACACCAGTCAGGATGGGCGCCTTCGGAGTGGTACCGTTGAATGCTAAAGGATCGAAAGACAAAGGCAAGATCGCTTGTGGGCCAATGGGATTAGTTGCGACTCCAGCGGAGGTCGTGAAATTCGCGATCAACAAATCTTGCGGTACATAGTCGTAGTAGATTCCATACCCGCCGCGGACTACCGTATTCTTCACAACCTGCCAGGCGAATCCCAGGCGTGGAGAGAAGTCGTGTAAATCGCGATTGTACAAACCATTGAGGCCATCCGTGCCCACCATAGCGAGTTTGCCATCCCGTCCGAGGTTTGAGAGCAAGTTATTTTTTTCGCTCATGGGGCCGAAATATTCCCAGCGCAGGCCGAAGTTCATCGTGAGATTGGAAGCCAGACGGAAATCATCCTGCGCGAAGAAACTGAACCCATTGTTGTAAGTCGTTCGTTGGGTGTTACCGGTTTCGACGGAGACAAAAGAGCAGCAAAAACTTGTGTCCTGGGTACCGCCAGTGTAGAAGTTCGCCAGCGCGTCCACTACGGGATCGGTACTCAGGCCGACTCCCGCGGTGAACTGGTAAATTCCACGCTCCAGGTTGTCGTTGAAATTATTGATTGAGGCGCGGCGGAACTCACCGCCAAATTTCACTGTGTGGCGGCCCTTGAGCCAGGTGAAGTTGTCGAGAATCTGATAGGTCTGACTGGTACGCCCGCGGGGAACGCTAAAGCCAGTGGCGCCTAAATTTTCAATGTTCGTGAAGTCGAATTCTGGCAATCCGAGTTTTCCAGTATTTAAGTTCAGCCCGATGCTATTGGGATCGAAGCTAGCGTTTAACGAACTGAAGGAAGTCCGATAGCGGCTGTACCCAAAACGCACTTCATTGATCTTCGATGGGCTCAAACTGGAAAGCAGGCTGGCCGAAACGACTTGCACCCGGGCGGGCGAGGTTTGCGCGAACTGGGGCAGTCGCGATCCGGCACCAAAGCCGCCAGGCGATCCGAAGGGGAAAACCTGGTCGCTCTGCGAAAAAGCGTAACGCCCCGTTAGCAACTCTGTGTTGGTAAGGTTCTCGTCAATTTTGGCGATGAGGTTGTTTCCGTCGTTTTTGTCCCGCACCACACCGGGAATCTGACTGACATTACTCTTCGGATAGAACGCCAGGATGGCGTCCAGAGCCGGATTGATCACGCCGCCGGGGTTGACTCCCATGGCGATGTTGCGGGCCAGTTGGATCTGGCTCTGAGTCGGCACCTGCAGGAGAAAGTCTGACCCCACCCTCTCACGCTGGCCTTCATAGGCTCCGAAGAAGAAGGTCTTCTCCTTCACGATCGGACCACCCAACGATGCACCAAAGTTGTTGTTCTGGAAAACCGACTTGTGAGAATCAGTGTTGAAGAAGTTGCGGGCGTCCAAAGCACTGTTGCGGAAGAATTCGAAGCCGGAGCCGTGGATCTTGTTGCTCCCGGACTTGGTGACGATGTTAACCACGGAACCGCTATTACGCCCGTATTCGGCGCCAAACTGAGATTCCAAATTGAACTCCTGAATGGCATCAATCGGAAGCAAAGATGCTGGCGCGCCTCCGATACCGGTCTGGTTCAACGCCGAATTGTTGAAGAAAGGATCGTTATTATCGGTGCCATCCAGCGTGTAGTTGTTGGACCGGTCACGATTGCCGTTGATATTGAATTGCCCGAACCCGCCTTGCGTGCCGGCCACGCCCGAGGGATCAACCGTGGCTCCCGGCGACAAGGCCACCAGTTTTCCGAAATCTCGTCCATTCAAGGGCAATTCTTCTACCAATTTTTGGTCCACGACTTCGCCAAGCACGTCACGGGTTGTGTCCACGATGGGTGCTTCTTCCGTGACCGTCAACTGCTCCACTCTCTTCTGCACGCTGGTCAAGTCGAAGTCTGCAGTTGTATCTGAACCAACATTGACGATTACATTCTGTGCTACCGGCGACAACCCAGTTGCTTCTGCCACGACCACATAACCTCCGGCAGGAAGCTCTGCCAGCACATAGGCACCGTCTTCTCCGGTCACGGATTCGCGTGTCTGACCGGTAGCACTGTTCTTTGCCGACACCCTCGCCCCTACCAGAGCTGCGCCGCTGGGATCCACAATCCGGCCGCGAATGGAGCCACGAAAGCTTTGTGCCTGCAACAGGGCAGGCAGCAGCAGGATGGCGACAAAAACGAGGCGCGAAAGTCTGCCTGTGATTTCAAATGCAGACGGCGTGTGGCTGTTCATGGCAGCTTCTCCTTGGAACCCCGACTGAAACAGATTCAGCAATCATCAATTCTGACGATCTTTAATTTTTTGCACGCGGAATGAATACTGTGACTGGGGGTTTGACCCCGTACGTGCCCGCAAAGCTTCCCTGATTTACGGCCAAGCCGAGATGTCCACGTGAATCGATATACAGGAGTGGCTTGTTCAGAGGCACATCGCTGAAAGTGCGCACAAAGGGAATATCCATCTCGTTCTTACCGAGAGCGATGTGCGCTGTTTGTCCTCGTGAATATCCCAGCTTAAGAAAATCGTCGCCGCTGATGTTGGTCACCAGATTGCCGAACGGTCCGTCAGTCGCAATCACTTCGCCGCTTAATCCGCGTTCGTCCAGCTTGGCTGACGTAATGTCCAGCCGCACCAGTTTGCTTACATCCAACTCCGGGCCCACTGCGGTCCAGTCTTCACCATGCGCAATATGCGCACCTACAGGGGAGAAAATATCTCGTCCATGAAAAGTGGACGAAAGCGCAGCGCCAATCATCCAGTTTCGGTTTGTAATATCGCGCGCGCTTTCGATGCCGTCGCGGTCCTGCACCAGCGTCATCAGGCCATTGTCGGGGAGCACAAAATACTGCCCGTGTTTCGACTTCACCACCACAGCTTTGCGCGTGCTGCCCACGCCGGGATCCACGACCACTACAAAAACTGTGCCGGATGGGTAATACGGTGTAGCTCCATACAGAAAGCGCGCTCCATCCAGAATGGAGAACGGAGTGACCTGGTGAGTCAGGTCCACAATGCGTACCTCGGGTGCAATCGAATACATCACGCCCCGGCAAATGGCGACCGAATCATCCACCGTACCGAAGTCGGTCATGAAGACGATGGTTGGCACTGTCTTCGACGGTTCCGATGCGCTGGAAAGTGTTCCGTAGCAAAGGACCAATGCAAGGAAGGAAATTAGGAGCAGAAATCTGTTTGTTGTGTGTGCCTGACGCGACATGTTTTCCTCAAACAAGAGTTCACAGCCCGCCTGGTTGGCAGGGTTCACAAATCTATAAGAGTCTGGCTTAAGAGCCAAATTGTAAACGCTGGATTGGGGAAACGCGAAATCCTAGGTCGAAGTTATGATCGGTCTGGAGCAGGAGCCGGGCACCAGGTCAATCATTTACACGTGCAACCATTTGCACCTTGACTCCCGACCTGGCCGGATGCACAATCCGAATTTCCGAGGCTTGGAGAAATTCTGATGACACGTTTTCGTTTCCTGTCTCTCTCAATCATTTTCGTGAGCGCCACGCTACTGGCGCAATCCAATCCTATTCCATTGGTTAGTGCGCCTTTAGTTCCGGCAAGTGCTGCTCCCGGCAGCAAGGGATTCACCCTCACCGTGAACGGTACGGGCTTCGTGTCGGGGGCCGTGGTTAACTGGAACGGATCTCCGCGCACGACTCAAGTCGTTTCCGGCAGTCAGGTGAAAGCTACGATCAACGCTTCGGATGTTGCTCAGGCCGGCACAGCGTTCGTGGTGGTGGCGAATCCGAAGCCCGGCGGAGGCGCATCCAATGTGGCCTATTTTCCCATCCGGATGTCGTCAAAGTCTGTGAAGGTGACTCCGCGAAGTCTTCCCAAGGGTGCGATTGCCGTCGGCGACTTTAATGGCGACGGGAAACTGGACGTGGCAGTGGGCCATGCATACACCATCGAGATTTTCCTAGGCAAAGGAGATGGAACTTTCCAGCAGCCTATCCTCAGCAGCTCAAAATTCGAACCCTCGACGATGACAGCGGGCGACTTCAATGGCGACGGACAACTTGATCTGTTTGCTGCAAGGGTTGAAGACAAATATTTCATATCTTCGAGCGTCTTTTTTGGTACAGGTGACGGAAAGCTGAGTGAAGGCACGGTCGCGAATGATATATACACTCCATACGGAGACCAATCATTGGCGGACCTGAACGACGACGGCAAGCTTGATTTCGTATCGGGCCTAGGCGGCGTGTTTCTCGGGAACGGCGACGGCACTTTCAGCGAATCCTATTTCGCACCCAACTACGGGCAGCCTGCTATCGGCGACTTCAACGGTGACGGAAAACTGGACTACGCTGTCCCGAGGAACTCAATTACTACCAGGGAAACAGACGTCTATTTGGGCAATGGTGATGGAACCTTCCAAGGACCCGTTGCTTATTTCACGTCATATTACCCGTTGAGTGTCGTCACTGCTGACGTAAATGGCGATGGAATCCTGGACCTGATAACAGGCGGGATCTGTGTGTTGTTGGGCAAAGGGGATGGTACCTTCACCCCTAACGGATGTGTAACCGTTGGGAAGGGAGGTGTCTTAGACGGGAACAACCCGAGCGTGGTAGGTGACTTTAATGGCGACGGGAAACTGGACGTGGCGGTCCTGGTCGGATTTCCACACGCTGTCAAGAAGATTTATCTGCTGCTGGGGCATGGGGACGGCACATTTCAGAAGCCTATCGTTTTCCCAGCTGGCGAATTTCCAGAAGCGGGTGTCCTCCCTAGCGGATTCAGCGTGGGCGATTTCAACGGCGACGGAAAATTAGACTTCATCGTCACCAGCAAGCGAAAAACCCTCATTCTATTGCAGAAGTAAGAATCACAACCTATTATCTTCATCGCTCCTTTCCTCCGAGCCTTGGTTTGCTCTAATCAGGCTTAACTATCGCCAGCCGATTGAGGTGACGTACGGGCTCTGGAATTGGGAAAAGCTGTGGAGTGCGGGTCGGCTTTAGCGGCCTGGGCTGCCTTCCGCAATCTGCAGATCCAGAGCCACGCGTTCTCCGTTGATCAATACCGTTCCTGCGTCGAGGAGTTGCTGACCGGTACATTCGTAGCTCTCGTAGCAGCGCAGCGCAGTGAAGGGCAAAAAGAACTCCACCGCTTCGGACTTGGCCGCAGATCCTTTTCCCGACAGGTGCACGGAAGTACTGAAACTGATTCCGTCGAACTTTGGGGCTTCCTTGAAATAAGCAAGAACGGGGCGGATGAGGTGCGCCATGTGATCGTCAAACGCCATCGCGGCAAGTTTGTAACGGGAGCCCGCGGAGGACTCCGGCAAGGTTGTATTCAACGATAGCTCAAGATAAATGCCTTGACGGAAAGCCACGAAGCTCTGCGAAGCATAGGAGACAAAGTGCGCCTGCGGGTCTAACTCTTTCACCAGTTTGGCCAGCAGTTCCTGATTGGAAGCTTGCAGAGCAGATAAAGCTTGCGGAGATGTGTCACGCGGTGGCGGTGGTGGGGGGACAGCTACGCTGGCTTTCTTCGGTGATGTTTTCCCGTCGCTGTTCTCGTTTGTCGTTGAGGGATCAGATTCCGCAGACGTCGTTTGCTCATCCGATAATTTGACATTGGAGTCAGGCACAGGCTGGTGCCCTTCTCCATCGAGCCAGATGTTGATGGGTTCGCCGTTGAGGAAGACCTGACCCCGCATCAGACCCGCCTGCTGCCCAGTTGGATCCTTCGAGCCCAGGAGTTGAACAGCCCCCCTTTGTGGCAAATACACCATGAGGTTTTCCGGCCGCTCCATACTTACTCCCATGACCTTGCCCAGGATGTGGTGGGAGATCTCCACCGCGTAGCCTTGGACCTGATGGTTGGCCTGGAAGCGTGGAACCTCAGTCTTCAAAATGGGGATTACGACATTCAGGAAAGTAGTCCGTGCCCGCTCGTCGGACCCAATCTTTTCCGGATAAGCGGCATAGTAGTTGCCGGTTACCGCGATTACCGTTTGACCGTTGTAGCGGTCAAATCGAATGGAGCGCTGATCAGAGCGCTGTTGTTGGGCTTCGTCGAGATCTAATTTACGGCTTAGATAGAAACGATACTCAAGCTTGAGGGCCAGAATGTCCTGGCCGACGAGCTTCAGATCGTCCATATTCTGTTCTTGCAGAGAGCGCAGATCGGGATCTTTTATTTCGGTTGGCGCGAGGACTTGTGCCCCCGCAGCCGTGCTGGCGACAACCATCAGAATCCAGGCGATGAGGTGGCTTCTTTGCATAAAATTCCAAGGTACAAGTTTTTTACTCTTGAGGAGGGTACAACATTAGGTACAGGTATGTATTGGCAGCCTCGTCCGGGCTCAAGTAATCGAAAACCGGCATCCGGCCTCGGCAAGGCAATGGCGGGGTGCCCATAAGAACAGGGGCTCCGGCCGTAACTTTACGCACGAACTCATTCAAGCTCATTCGTGTGGTCAGCGTACTCAGCGGCGGGATCGCTCCATCCAGGAGTTGCTGTGGAGTGGGATTTGGCCCGGTCCCGCTGTGGCAAATGTGACAAGTGGATTTCACGATTTGCTCGCCCACGTGGGCCGGCGATTCGTTCACCGCTACTTGCTGTTTTTCTGCTCCGGGAACGCCGGCCAGCTGCTTCAGATAGGCAACCAGGGAACGGATTTCTGGTTCGCTCAATTGGGGGAACGGCGGCATGTCCTGCCCCCCCTTGTGGAAGCGTTGCAGCAAGGCGACGCTGGTCTGCTTTGCCAGTTCGTTTGCGTCCGCGCGCTTCATATCCATTCCGACTTTTTTCATGCGCTCCATGATGATTGCAGCGGAGGTCGAGCGCACCGGATCAATCACGGAATTAATTTCCGGAGGCACGCCGAGGCCGAACTCTTCATGACATCCCCGGCAATTTAGACGATACATATCAGACCCGTGAAGAGCCGCAGGTTGCCCTCCGAAGCCGGGTGAAAGACTCTGTTGCTGGCGGGCCGATTCCTCTCCTGGCATAGGTGCGGGAGGTCCCGAGCGCCATGTCTTGCCCATGCTGGAATCGTTAAAAGTCCTGCGCAGATGACTGAGCCAGCTTTCGCCAGAGGTGGCCGTCACCGGGTCGTTCTTACTCCCAACCGTCTGCGCCAGCAACGGTGTCAGCAGCGCGAAAACGATTACCAGTCTTTTCAGTGACATCGTTGCCTTGCCTCGAGATTGTTTTGAATCGAACATTTCTTGGCTCGAAACCAGGTGGGGCGAAAGCTCGGCTTCCGCCCCTGGTCTGGTACTACTTGCTCAAGGTGAAATCCGCTTTGCTGTCGCCCGATACCGTCACCGGCTTTGACTGACTCTTTGTCCCTTCGTGCCAGGCCGTAACGGTATAACTTCCATCCGGGACATTGTCAATTTTGAAGTTCCCGGACGGATCGGAGGTGGCGAAGTAAGGAGTGGGAACGACTACAACGTAGGCAGTCATCTCCGGGTGAACATTGCAAAATAGCGGTACTGCCCCGGTAGCGTCAAACTTGAACGACCGCCGCTCGCCTTTGGGCCAGGTGCCCAGATTGTGGCCAAGTTTCTTGTTGCCACCAATGTTGGTCCAGAAGACGTTGTGGGCCACGCTGTCACTGTTAAGGAAATCAACCGTCGTTCCGACCGTCACCACCATGAGGTGGGGAACAAACATCAGACCCTTCTGGTCCAGGACAGGATGCTGCGTCGGAGCGGGAAAGGTTTTCCCCGCGATGCTGTCCACATAGACGACCGACTCTCCCGTTACTCCAGAAACTTTCCCGGTGACGCTGCCCGCGACTGCTGCCAAACTGAACCCCGCTACGATTGCGATCAGAACCAGAACATTGCGTTTCATGATTTCTCCTTAAGAGTTAAGTAGGGGAGGCTGGGCCTCCCCTGGTTTAGTAAACAAATTCCAGTGCTGCCGTGGCCGTATTCGTCCGGAACGGGTTGACCAGTTGTGCGGTCGTGCCTGGGTTGTAAACCACTTGCTGTGGCCGGATCTGATATTCAAACGACGCCTTGATATTGGCGTGAATGAGGAACTGTACACCGGGGGTAAACCGGTTCCGGACCGAACCCAGGGAGGAAAAGAAATTTCCTGGCGGCGGGGCCGATGCACTGGCTCCAATCCCGTTGAGGAAGTCAGAGGTCGAGGAAACCCGGTCCCAGCGCATGATGGTCATCATCCAGGGATACATAAGGTAGTCAGCCTGAATGAAGCCGCCGGAGAAAGTAGCTGGTTTCCCGGCAATGACCCCAGTGGGACCCTGCAAACCTGCAGGGGTAAAGGGCAACACATCGTTATCATGCCCGTACATGTAAAGGCCATAGATGTTAAAGCTGCGGTAGTTGAAGTCGAAGTCACCTCCCACGCGATAAAACGGTTCGTGGATGGAGAGCACAGCGGGCGTCGTGCCATTGGGCAAGAAGCCCGAAGTCCGCTGCAAAGAGCGGCCGTACAGATAGTAGGACCCCAGAGTCAGGTAGGTATGATCGCGCGGCCCGGAAGCTCCTGCAGCCTGAATCTCATGACGGCTGGCGGGGTCGCTTTCCAGGTTGAAACGATAAGCAAAGCGCCCATACAAGTCCTTGAAGTTCGAGTCTGAAAAGAAGCCGACTCCCCCGCTATTGCCGCCCGTTCCTGTGGGAACGTTGGGGAAGTTGCTGCCCGCAGTGCCATTCGTGTTCTGATCCACGACCGCGATGGCATAACGGTAGCCTCCATAGTGGTGGCCACCACTCAATTCGACTCCGCGGCCCGGACCGGCTAGAGTGATGCCATTATTCACAAATTGCTGGGGATAGGCCGGGTTCACGGCGCCAATGTTCGCCTGCGTGTAGATGTCATAGGGACTGATGTCGTAGCCGCGGGCCTGCGTGAATGGGAGTTCGAGTTCAAACTGGCCGACTTTCAGGGTAAGAGCGTCAGTCGGTATTTTCAGAAAGCGCCCTATGTTTACGAACCTGAGGTAGGCATCCCCCAACCCTCCGTTGGCATTCGCGCCAGAGACGCTGATGTCGTCATCTACCCAGAAGGCGATGTCACTGCCAAAGTTACCCGCAGTGAAGATGCTGAAGAAGCCTGGCTGGAAGTCGGTGCGTGGAATGTAGGAGTTCACTCCGCCCGCTGCAAGCGGTTGGGCATTGAAGTTATTTCGATTATTGCTCGTCACTTGAAAGAACTGGTTGAAGCGCAGTCCGATCGGCGGCAGCCCGGGAATGGATCCGGGCCATATAGTATGAGGCCAAAGTTCTTTCTGCGCCTGCGATCCCAACATCACTGGTGGAATTTTAATGAAGGTTTCATCGTCTTTCGGAAATTTGAAGCCAGCGTCCTTGAAAGCTTTGCCAAAATCGTTGAGCTTAGGGAAGTCCACATGGCAGGTACTGCAGGACGTTCCGTATTGGCGTGAGAACGCAGGAATGGCATAGCTCTGCGTGCTCACGAAAAAGGTCAAAATCAACTGCGCGAAGATAACCGCTGCAAGTGGATGGCGTTTCAGCATTTTGACTGCCTCCTCAAAAGGCGTTAATACCAAGGTCCCAGGTCTGGGTACGGGAGTGATCCTAGCGAAGGTAGAACTTAGTCTCAGCGGCACCGCTCACCAAGGTCTGTGATTACAATCACAAAATTGGGGAAACGGCACCCGATTTACACTGAAAAAAACTGACCTCTTGAGCATCTCTGCTCGCACAGTCTCTAAGAAAAACAACGATTGCTTTACCAGCGATTTCAAAATTGAGGGTCTCTGAGTGACCGACATTACACCAGCTTTTACGTTCAGAGTTCCGCGCAAGTGATTGATACATCGCCCGCAGGCCCAAGTTCTGTTCACAATTGCTCAGTTGTGCGGAACTCAGTTCGGAACTACTCTCGAGCCGTTCAGCCACGAAAGCTGTCATCCGTCTATAATTCGTTGCAGCTTATTGCAATATTTGTAAGGAGGAAGCTATGCCAGACGTGATACCCGAGAAATATCGCGACCTGTTCAGCAAACGGGCCTTCGCCAGCTTAGGAACGCTGATGCCGGATGGCCGCCCCCAGGTGACTCCGGTATGGTGCGACCTGGAAGGGGACTACGTGGTATTCAACTCCGCCAAGGGCCGCCAGAAAGATCGTAACGTCCGGCGCGACCCGCGGGTGGCGATGGCCATCGTGGACCCGGAGAATCCCTACCGCTATCTGGAGATTCGTGGCCGCGTGGTCGAAATCACCGAGCAAGGCGCCGACGCGCATATTGATAAGCTGGCTAAGAAGTATCTCGGGGTGGATAAGTATCCTTACCGGCAAGCGTCCGAAGTGCGCGTGATTTATAAGATCCAGCCGGAACACACCACCACGATGGGTTAACGTGTAGCGCTGGCTGTCCCGAGGGCGTCTTCCCCTCGGAGCGTCCCAGGAGACGAGTCATTCGCACTCACAATCTTTGTCTGCTCGGCTTCGGCAACGTCAATCGCGCGCTGGTGGAGCTTCTGCAAAAGAAGGCTGGCGAGTTGCTCGGTCGTGGCATCGGCTGGCGCATCACGGGCGTGGCTTCCCGCCGCATGGGTTGGATCGCGGACGCGAATGGAGTGAAAGCAGAAGATCTGCTAGGAAGCGATCTATCACCCCTTTCGCGGGCGAGGGCCCCTTCGACTCTCGCTCAGGGCAGGTCCGCGCCACACGATGTTCGCGAGTGGCTGCGTCTGGCCAAGGCCGATGTTCTTTTCGAAGCTACATCGCTCAACGTGCGCGATGGACAGCCAGGAATCAATCACATCCGCGCCGCTCTTGACGCGGGTGCTCATGCCATTACAGCCAACAAGGGCCCTATCGTACACGCCTACGAAGAACTTGCCGCACTGGCCCGCGCAAAAGGACGGCGGTTTCTGTTCGAGTCCACAGTGATGGATGGCGTGCCGATCTTCGCTATGTTCCGTGACTGCTTGCCGGTGGTTCACCTGCAGGGATTTCGGGGCATCCTGAACTCCACGACCAACGTCATTCTCGGCGGCATGGAGGAGGGCCGCAGTTTTGAGGAGTCGCTCAAGCAGGCGCAGCAAATCGGCATAGCAGAAACCGATCCGAGTAACGACGTCGAAGGCTGGGATGCGGCGGTGAAGGTTGCGGCCCTGGTCCGGGTACTGATGAATGTACCGCTTCGTCTCGATCAGATTGAGAGGGAAGGCATTGGCAAACTCAGTGGCGAAGCGGTGCGTGCGGCTCGAAGCGCGGGGCGTCCCTACAAGCTGGTGTGCCGCGCCCAGAGCACGGGGCAAGGTGTGACGGCGAGTGTCCGGCCGGAGCAGGTCCCGTTGAGCGATCCGCTGGCGTGGGTCGCTGGAACCTCTTCCATCGTGTATCTTGAAACCGATATCTTTCCCGGGCTGGCCATTACAGAAAACAATCCCGGTATTGAAACAACCGCATACGGAATGCTGGCGGATTTCGTTCGTGCGGTAACAGAGAAGTAGCCGCACATCTTAATAAAGAACTTGTTTGGGAATCCCATGCTAACGACTGAGAAAGAAACCAATGCGCTCGATTTGGACTGGGTTCGCTCCCAGTTTCCGTCTTTGTTCCAGACTATAAACGGAACTCCCGCAGTTTTTCTTGACGGGCCAGGCGGAACTCAAGTGCCGCAGCGTGTGATTGACGCCATCTCCGACTACCTAAAGCGCAACAACGCCAACACCGGAGGCGCTTACGCGACCAGCCGTAACACGGACGCCATGATAGCGGGGGCGCGTTCCTCCATGGCGGACTTCCTTGGCTGTGATTCAGATGAAATTATTTTCGGCGCCAACATGACGGCGCTGACTTTTGCCATCAGCCGCTCCATCGGACGCGAACTCAAGTCCGGCGACGAGATTGTGCTCACCCACCTCGACCACGATGCAAACATCTCTCCCTGGCGCGCGCTCGAAGAACGCGGCGTGACCATCCGCATGGCGGAGATTCACGAGGCCGATTGCACGCTCGACATGGATGACTTGCGGAGCAAAATCACAGAGCACACTAAGCTGGTTGCTGTTGGCTACGCCTCGAATGCTGTGGGCACGATCAACGACGTGAAAGAAATTGTCCACCTGGCACATGAGCACGGCGCGCTGGCCTACGTTGACGCAGTTCACTATGCTCCGCACGGGCCAATTGAGGTGCGCGCTCTGGACTGCGATTTTCTGGTGTGCTCGACCTACAAATTCTTTGGCCCGCATATGGGCGTTCTCTACGGCAAGCGCGAACATTTGCAGCGCCTCCAGCCTTACAAAGTTCGTGCTAACACGAACGCAGTTCCCAACCGCTGGGAGTGGGGCACGCTGAATCACGAATGCATCGCCGGGATTACTGCGTGCGTCGAGTATTTAGCCGACCTGGGACGGCATATGAATTCGTCTGTATCAACGCGCCGAGAGGCGCTGTTAGCTGCTTTCGAGGCCATTCAGCGGCATGAACGCGGACTGATGGAAAATCTGATCCGTGGCCTGGCCGGAATCCCCGGATTGAAACTTTATGGCATCAGTGATCCCAAACGCTTCAACCATCGCTGCCCGACAATTGCAGTGCGCATCAAGGGCCACACGCCCCTGGAGTTGTCGGCAAAGCTTGGGGAACGCGGGATCTTCACCTGGGACGGGAACTACTACGCACTCAACCTGACCGAGCGCCTCGACGTAGAAAAGGACGGAGGTTTCCTGCGAATTGGCCTGGCTCACTACAACACAGCGGAGGAAGTGGATCGCCTGTTATCAACCCTGCGCGAAATCGCAATGTAGGCGCGGGCATCCCCGCCCGTGCAGGAGTACGACGAATCTGGACTCAATCGCCTGCGCGCCGGAGTTCCGTAACTCTCTCCCCGTTCGCAATCAGCACCACTGTGGCCAAGTTAATAAATAATCCATGCTCGACCACGCCGGGCATATCGCTCAGCACGCGCCCCAGTGCTGTAGGATCGGGGATCTGCCCAAAGCTGCAATCCAGTATGTGATGACCCTCATCGCTCACAAAGCTATTGCCCTTCGCACCCAAGCGCAATTTCACGGTGGCTCCGAGGGCTGAGATTTTTTTAGCGAGCAGAGGCCGAGCAAAAGGAATTACCTCAACCGGTAGCGGAAACCTCCCCAACACTGCGACCTGTTTACTGGAATCGGCAATGATCACCACCTGCCGCGAGGCCGACGCGATAATTTTCTCGCGCAGTAAGGCGCCGCCGCCACCTTTGATCAAGCATAGCTGGGGATCGAATTCATCGGTCCCATCAATGGTGACGTCTATCTGCTGAAACTCATCGAGCGTAGTCAATGGAATCCCCAAGCTGAGCGCAAGGTCTCGGGTCTGCACCGAAGTCGGAATGCCGCGAATCTTCAGCCCGGCCTTTACCCGCTCACCCAGCATGCGCACAGCGAAGGCTGCAGTCGAGCCGGTTCCCAGTCCCACAATGTTACCGTCCCGCACAAAGCTCAAGCTGGCGCGTGCGGCCGCTTCTTTTTCGAGGTCATTGGCCATAGTCGAGTCGCGAGGCTACGACCGACTACTCTATCGCTTTCTCGGGCAGCGCACCAACTCCAATTCGCTGATGACCGATCTTCCTGATCTTCGTCCAAACTAGGGTTACCGTCGGTCGTCGAGCCAGGGCCAGAACCAAGGATTGAAGATGAGTGTTTTGCGTGGGAGCTTGGTCTTATTTCTTATGGCAGTCCTATGCTGCCTAACTGGAAGCGCTGCCGGAGTGGGTTTCCCTCCTCCAGAATCAACTCACAACACAGCGATTGCTATCGTTGGCGCCAAAATCTATCCGGCGCCGGACGCGAAGCCGATAGTAAATGGTGTCGTCATCGTCGAGAACGGCAAGATCGCCACCGT
>Ga0207136_1005_pt1 | contig 67467 bp, 59 predicted proteins | sample Alteio_BWMinHeat_8_FD_153552 | JGI IMG/M metagenome (GOLD analysis project Ga0207136, IMG submission 153552) | Enriched cells from forest soil in Barre Woods Harvard Forest LTER site, Petersham, Massachusetts, United States -... | ecosystem: Environmental > Terrestrial > Soil > Temperate forest >...
CCGAACGTCTCCAAAAAGTTCGTCATGGAAAATATCGGAAGTAAAACAATCAGGGAGAAGCCGGCCCCGAAGGATTCGCCTGGCCATTATTTTCTCGGTTGGCCCGTGCAAAATACCCACGCCGCGCACGCACTTGATACCCCTTGTGGTCGGGCACTTCGATACGAATCCTGTGATAACGCCCATCGAGGACGTAGTTCGTAGGTATATACGCAATCGAATACTGATTCCGCAATTCGTCGCCAATATCCTGGAACGACTGATCCAAATCGTCCACGTGATACGGAAAGAATGCGCGTCCCCCGGTTTCGTCCGCCAGGTCCTGCAGAATTTTGTCGCCTTCCGTCAGGTGCGTCTTCCGGTTGGCCAGTTTGTCAGGATCCGTCTGTGATAGCTGGATCCACTGCGTGCTGGTGCTGATCGTATAAATCACCACGCTGGTCCGCTGCGCCATCTCGATAGCCTCGCCCCTGGTGTGTGTCGAAAGATTGTCGTCGCCGTCGCTGATCAAGATCATCACGCGCCGCACGACGTCCGGCTGGTCCCCCGGCGGACGCGGCGGATGGCTCAATTCGTTCTGGCAGGCCTGGTAAATCGCATCGTAGATCGCGGTCCCGCCGCCTGCCCGCGTCTGCATGATCTGATCGCGCAGCAACCCGGCGTCGCTGGTGAACGCCTGCACAACCTGCGGCTCGTCATCAAACGTCATCACAAACGCTTCGTCCCTTCCACGCCGCAGTACGCTGAAAAGAAAATTGATCGAGTATTGCTTGAGCGTCAGCTTGTGATCGAGTTCGCGAACTTCATATCCCGCAAGGGTCTTGCCGTCTGGGGACAAGTTCGTGATCCCATTGGAGGGACTGAGGATGGTTTCCGGGGATCCGCCATCCACGGAGACACGTTTTAGCGCCTGATTGTCCGTTTCATCGATGTAATAAAGCCATTGGCCATCTGGGGAGCAAAATGGATCGGCATCAGCGGAGCCGAAGGTGAGCTGTTTGGGGTCCGCTCCCGAAGTAGTCATTCGCCAAAGGTTGAACGCGGCTTTGGCAGAGCGGCCTGGAGCACGATACACGAAGTAACGTCCATTTCCGCACGAAACCACTTGATCGGCAAAATGATTTGCATCCGAGTAGATGACCGTTTCGCCGCCCTCCGGCTTAACCACGCGAATGTCGGGGAACTGTGGAAGCACGATGCGGCCGTCGTCAGTCCAATCCCAAGACCAGACGGTGCTGCGAGAAGAAAGCGGAACGGGATGAACGTCGTCAAATTGCGGCAGGTTGGCAATCTGAATCTGAAACTTCTCCTGGATTTGGCTCGCTACAATGGTGCGGCCATCGGCTGCGACTGATGGATAGAGGTACTCGTTGGTGTCGGTTGTCAAGCGGCGGTATTGTCCGTCCGGATAGCTGATCATGCCAAGTTGGATGTTCAAGGCGGCGATGGCCGAATAGTCCGAGACCAGCAGGGATTTGCCGTCCGGCATCCAGGCGGGGTAGTGATAGACGCGCGAGGCTGGAGCCGCTTCCACGTGTTCCTTGCCGGTATCAACATCTACCGCAAGCAAGGCAGTGTTAAAGCTCTGGTCAAGCTGAGGGACAGGGATCACGATGGTCTTACCATCGGGCGACCACGCGGGCGTGTAATGGTTGTTGCCTCCCGGAAGGATTTTTTCTTTGAACAGGGCGCGGTCCGGCGAACCGTCGCTGTGCGCCAGAAGCAAATCGAAGCTAGGGGAGTCGTGGTCTTGGCGAAGGTAGGCGAAGCGCTTTCCGTCCGGGGAGAACGTGATCGGACTATCGACATCTTTCAGCACAAGATGAGGCGTGCCACCCAGAACGGGGGCTGAGTAGAGGGAAGAAAGCGTGTGCTCCTCCTCGTCGCGACGGACGCAATAAATGTAGTTGCCGTCTGGCGAAAAGGTGAGGCCGAAGTAGCTCGTTGCTGTGGGCGGAAGAAGCTGGGTATTACTTGCGGTTGGTATGTGGCGGAGCCAAAGAGACTGCAAACCGCTTTCGTCGTGCACGTTGAGAAGATACTTGCCGTCGGGTGAGATGGCCGCGTGAGCCACATGGCCGTTGTTGGTAAGGTTCTCGATCGTGAAGTTCTCGAATGGAACATGCCGAGTGCGGAGAAAAATCGAGTAGATCCCGAAGGCGGCGGCGGCGACGACGACGAGGATGCCGAGAATGCCGAGGCCGGTGCTGACCTTGTGTTTTCTGGCGGCGTCGACGATGACTGAGCTACCGGAAGGCGTCACTTTGGGCTTAGAGGAAGGTGGTTCGGAGACGGCGGAGACGCGGGCTGCGGATCTCTGTGTACTTGCGAGGCGGCCGCCAGAATCGATTTCGCGCTGGAGGCGTTTGAGGTCGGCGCGTAGTTCGGCGGCGACCTGGTAGCGCATGTCGCGGTCTTTTTCGAGGGCTTTGTTGAGGATGCGCTCGAGTTCGGGCGGGACATCGGGATTGACGGTCACCGGTGCTGCGGGCGTGTTGTGAAGGATGTTGTCGAAAACGACGGCGCTCGTGGAGCCGGGGAAGGCTTGTTTGCCGGTCAACATCTGGTAGAGGACGGCGCCCAGGGAGAAGAGATCGCTGCGTGCGTCAATTTCTTCGCCGCGGGCTTGCTCGGGAGACATGTATTGAATCGTGCCAACAGCCATGCCGGGACTGGTGAGCAGAGTGTCGGCGCGTGCGTCGAGAGTATGGCCGGCGAGACCGTCGGAATGGCGCGGGAGGAGCTTGGCAAGCCCAAAATCGAGGATTTTGATGCCGCCAGCTTCCGAGACGAAGATGTTTGCGGGCTTGATGTCGCGGTGGACGATTCCTTTTTTGTGGGCGGCGTCGAGGGCGTCGGCGAGTTGGATGCCGAATTCTACAGTGCGCGTGATGGGCAATGGCCCGGCAGCAAGAAGTTTGTCCAGCGATTCGCCGACGAGAAGCTCCATGGCGATAAAGGTACGCTCGCCGTGCTCCTCGATGGCGTGGATGGTGCAAATTCCGGAATGGTTCAGCGCGGATGCGGAGCGAGCCTCGCGGAGGAAGCGTTCGAGGGTCTGGCTGTCGCGCTGATTTTCTTCGGGGATAAATTTGAGCGCTACGCGGCGGCCAAGCTTGGTGTCTTCGGCTTCATAGACGATACCCATGCCGCCGGAGCCGAGTTTTCGGAGAATCCTATAGTGGGCGACAGTTTCGTTAATCATGTTTGGGTTGCAAGAGGGATGTTAAACGGTCGGGGAATCTCGGTCAATGCGTAGTCAGTGTTCGATGGTGCCTCAGTTTCCGGCTGCTCGACTAATCAGGTGTTAAACCGACCGCGGTATGATGAGAACCCTCCACTGGCGCTGAAGCTCGACCGCGTTGGCATTCCTTCCGGTAGAAATGCGAAGGGGTGGCCTCGATTCGTTGGCTAAAGGGTAGGTGGTTCGTTTCCTCGAGCACTGCAACGGTACAGAGGGGGCGGCAAGCGGACTGTTGACGTTTTACGAGAGGAGCGAACGATTTGGCGTCAATACGGGTTCTTGTAGTCGATGATTTCGAGCCGTTTCGAGAATTTGTACTTCTAACACTGGCCGAAAGACCGGAGTTGGAGATCACCGGAGAAGCGTCCGATGGACCAGAAGCGATTCAGAAGGCTGCGGAATTAAAACCGGATTTAATTCTATTGGACCTCGGGCTGCCGACGATGAACGGCATCGAGGTCGCTCGGCGGTTTCGTGAACTTGTCCCGGAATCCAGAATAATTTTCTTCAGTCAGGAATCTTCCGTCGACCTTGTGGAAGAAGCTCGCCGCATGGGTGCATGGGGCTACGTCATGAAAACAAAAGCCAGAAGCCAGCTACTTCCTACTGTGGACGCAGTTGTGTCCGGAAAGCAATCTTTCGGGAGTTAGATAGCCACTCGATTTAGCACACATCCGCAAATGCAATAGCTGGCGGCCTTCATTCATTAATCTTTAATCTTTCTTGACTCTCGATCAGTGGCACGGAAACGATGATTTTGGTCCCCTCTCCAACTCGCGACTCGACGGAGAAACGACCGCGCACGAAATTTATTCGCTCCTGCATGCTCACCATCCCCAAACCCTTGGCCTTTAGATTCACTGCGTCAAATCCCACTCCGGCATCACTGACTTCAAGTTCGACTTCGCCGGATTTCCCTCGCAGATGTACCTCAAAGCGTTTTGCTCCACTGTATTTGACCGAGTTGTGGAGCGCTTCCTGAATGACTCGGAAGAGAGATAGGGAGACTTCGCGTGGAAGAGAGGGGGGCATGTTCGAGCTTGTAAAGTCCACGTCTGCCCCGCTATGTTCGGAGATTTCACGGCAGAAACCTTTTGCGGCGGTGACCAGACCAAGATTGTCCAAAATTGAGGGGTGGAGTTCGTGGGACAGGGCTTGCACATCCGTCGTTAGAGTGGAGCACTGTTGCCAGATTTGCTTCAACTGCTCGCCAACTGGCGTCTGCCCGGCCGCCCAGTCTTGGGTCACTTTCTCCATTCGAACCGAGAGCAGGGCCAGCCTCTGGCAAATATCGTCATGCAACTCCCTCGCGAGATGACTCCGTTCCTTCTCTTGAGCTGCAATTAGTTGGCCGCTAACCTTTTCCAGTGCTTCTCGTGCCATCTTCTGGTCAGTTATATCGACGGCCGAGCCTATGAATCCGGCAAACGACCCGTCCCCATTTAATCTTGGAGATGCGACATCGAATATCCATCGGTAGGCCCCATCGTCGCGGCGCAGGCGGTATTCACCTGCAAACGATTCGTGGCTTTTCAAAGCCCTTGAACGTCCATCCGATACAATCTTTAGATCGTCCGGATGGACGGACGTCCTCCACAGTTCACCATACCCGCCATTTGGATCGGAGCCGGTAAACGCTAGTAGCCGTTCATTCAGGTAGATGATCTTGCCTTCCTGGTCGCACATCCAGATCAGCGAAGGCGTGGTATTCGCCATTACCCGGAAACGTTTTTCACTTTCGCGAAGGACAGATAGGAGCCTCTGTTTCCGCACTCGTTGCCACAACAATCCGAAAATCAGCAGCAACTGTATGGCGATGACCGCCAGGGTCGCGAATATGTAGTTCCGGTAGCGTTCCCAGAGAGTTGGTTCCCGATTTAGCACCACACTGCCCGACGGCAGTGCCGATTCTGGAATTTGCCACCGATGGAGCGCTCTCCAATCCACACGCACCTGAAGGTCGGTGGGGTACTCGACAGGGATGTTATCCGCTCGTTCACCTAACAACACCCGTGCTGCGATTTCCGCCGTCCACAAATCCTCTTTTATCGCGTCCTCGTATGCTCCGCCAATGCAACCGTTGATACAGAGCCTTGGGAACACGGAATAGGTCGGCAGGCGCTGTGAAATCGCAGTAACAAGATCCCAGGTTCCGAACTCTGGTTGGTTCGCAAATTGTGGATATGCTTGGAATAGGACAATCGTATGAGGAGGGAGTGCAGCAACCCTGTTGAACAATTGATGGTTTGGAGGTCCCACAACGTCGATCTCCGCCACTTTGTCCTGATGGCGAAGAAGCTCCTCGTGCGCGACGGCCACAAATCCCTTGTCCCAAAGCGTGTCGCCCGCGACGACTGCGATCGTAGTCGTATCTGGCTCGAGGCGGAGCATTAGATCGATAGTTTCCCGAAAACCCCAAGGACTTGCGACGCCCGTAACCCCTGGCCAGATCTTCTGGTTTTTGAGATCCCCCGCGCCGACCCCTACAAAGACAATCGGAACGCCGGGGAATATTTTGTCGCGGTATTCCACCGCGAAGTGAAGTGCCGCGGGGTTAGATACGATCACAACATCGAGCTTGACCTTCGCATATCTACGGCGGAGAGTCTCTGACACGCTCTCCCTATAAGATTTCTCTTCCACTTGCGGGTCTTCCAGATATGCGTCATAGAATGTGATCGGCCCCGGAACACGAGCGCGTATCGGGGGTTCAATCAGATCCAAGGTCGACTGGCTATATTGAACGGCGCTAAACAGCACCAATACGTTCTTCACCCTCGGTTGTCCCTCAGGGGCGGAACTAGAGAGAGCACACAACGGGAAGGCAGAAATTGCAAGTAACGCGAGCGCGCAGAACTGGATGATCCCCGAAGTAGGTTGCAGTTGCCAAAGTGCCCAGCACACGGGAGAAACGAGAGCCCTCGCGCCGAATGTTGGGGAACTTAGCATGCTTACGCCTTGCACCTGATTTGTTACGGCGCCCCACCGCTCTTCAGCGGGCTAAGAACGCGTCTAGGAGCGCCTTGTCCTTAGTGCCGCATCGAGGGAATCAGAGTCACCTTGGACCGTCAAGGATACGACGCTTTACTACGGTGTGCCAGCTACCAAATCCCGTAGTCGATCAACAGCACTTATCCCCGCAGGTTTCGGCATCGAAATGCCCGTGACGATCAGATCCGGATGCACTTTCATGTCAGCGTAACGTCCCACAGAGAAACCCGGCATTGCTTCGCGCGGAGACCAACAACAAAAAAGATCGATGGTCGCGGCATGATTTCTAAGGAGGCCCAATTCCAGTCCGATACCACGATTCTAAAGGGAACCTGTGATTCCTCGAAAAGCGATAGCCTTTCTGACTAAATCTCATTTTTCATTTTCTTCTTCCGTGTCTGACCACGCCAGCTGTCGTCTTTTTCTTTAGATTCGGGCTAAAAGCTGTATCCGAGTGACAACACCACCGTTGGATCGGCTTGACCCACGTTAAAGATCTGCGTTGCGAAGGTCACTTTCTTATGCGTGAACTGCACCAGTAGGCCGCGCTGGATATCGAGCCGCGTCTGGTAGGCTCGCGTGCGTTGCGTAACGTACCCAAACGCAAACCATGCCTTCGGCGAGTACGTCAGCTGGGTCCACGTGTAGAAAAAATTGCCGGCTTTTGTGTCGGTGTCGAAAACATATTCGTTCGCGCTATACAGCTGTAGCTTTTTGTATTTGGCCGTAAATTCCAGCCCCGGCGCCACTCCATTTACATTTCCGAAAACTCCGCCGATCATGGGGGTAGCCTCCAATACCAACTTTTTCCCCACGCTCAAGTCGTAACCGACCCATAGCGACCCTGTCTGCTGAGCCTCGTAGTTGTACCGCGCTTCCACGTGGAGCGTGTCGTGGTCTCCAGAGAATGTCGGCGAAAAATACGATTGCCCTCGGGGTACCAAATACCCGCTTATGCTCGCGTTGAAGTCCCACGATTTTGCCGGTGGCGCGGTACTCGCTGGCGGCGTGGTCGCTGCCGTCTGCGCCGGAAGCCGGCTGCTGCAAAGAGTTGCCACAACCAAAATCGCGATACGCAGGATGAGCGCCATTCTTCGCAGTCGTCGAGGTCCCGATCCTTTATTGGGACCTCGATACTTCGTAAATCCCAGCAATGTGACACGGGGTCGTTTCCCGATGTCGATGCGCCCGTCCGTCATGGGAACCCAAAGTTATCACGGCAGTGACACGAATCGCCCACCAGTAAATAGGATGATTTGCGTGGACTTAATGAGAATTTTTTGGGAAACGCGTTGGCATCGAAGGAGAGTGTCAAGAATGTCGCCGGTCTATTCTGTCAGGCATGTACCCGGTCTGTACGCAAGAATAGAGATGCGACAGTTGTGACAATGGGTGTTCTAACGACGGCTTCCCCTTTTTGACGGATTCAGTTTTTGGGGGCGTAGTAGCCTTTGCGTGCCAGGACTTTCAGGTCTTTGCCGGTAACGTCAATTTTGATTTTGCGGAATTTGCCGTCGCGGGCGGCGTTGGTCGGATAGTAGCCGAGGGTGTACTGGCTGCGGAGCTCTTCCGAGATTTGGTCGAAGGCTTCCTGGAGATGCTTTTCGTTGTTCACGACGATCATGCGGCCGCCGGTTTCGTCGGTGATTTTCTTGGCGATGCTGGCGTTGGCGCCGTAGTGCGGGTCGTAAACAAGGAGGATGTGGACGACGGTATCGGTCCGCTGGGCGGCTTCGATGGCTTCTTCCAAGCGGACTTTGCTGCCATTGTCCTCGGCGTCGGTCAGGACGACGACGGCTTTGCGACCGGCCTCGGTCGAGAGTTTTTCGTTGCAGGCGAGGTAGAGGGCGTCATAGAAATTGGTCCCTTTGGATCCCGATTGGGGGATCGTTCCTGGCGTGATGGGTCCCCCTCCACCACCGGTGTTGATTTGTGCCTTGCGAATGGCGCGATTGAGCTCGGAGCGGTTGTCGGTGAAATCGGCGAGGAGATCGACGTCCAGGTCGAAGCTCATGATCATGGCTTCGTCGCCCTTGCGCATCACGCGGTTCAGGAAGCTGCTGGCGCCGTCCTGAATGGCTCCGAGCATATATTGCTCGCTGCCGGAGGTGTCCATGAGCAACCCCAGGGTGATGGGCAGCGTCACTTCTTTTGAGAAGAAGGCAATTTTCTGTTCCTGATTGTCTTCGGTGACTTTGAAGTCCTCTTGCTTGAGGTCGGTGACGATGCGCTTGCTCTTGTCGCGCACGGTGACGAAGAGGTTGACCAGGTTTACATTGGCCTTGATCGTGGGGCCTTGAACTTCCGGCTCCTGCGACAGCGCAGGCAGGGCGATGGCGGCGGCAAGCAGGGGCGTCACGCACAGTGCTGCGAGTTTCTTAAGAGAAGGCATGTATACTTTCCTTGACGAGAGATGCCCGGCTGAAAATTGCCCGCTGGGGTTCTTCGCCACGTTAAGATGCTGGCAAGAGGTGCGATGGATGCGTCGCCGGGAGAGCCGGCGGCGGTGCCAGCACTGACTACGAGAGGAAGTTTGGCCTTAGGTCTATGAAAAGTCTACGAAAAATCGCGGGTGCGACTTGTGCTCTATTCTTCGCAGCGCCACCTTTGTGGCTTGGGTTCGCGGCGCGGCCACGCCAGCAAGCTGCTCCAGCAGCTCCTCCAGCGGCCCAGGAACCCTCCCCGCCGCCGCCGGACTTGCCTCGGCTGAGCGACGCGCGGGCAAAGATTACGGTGAACGCTAATTTGGTGGTGCTCCCGGTAACCGTGAAGGACCGCTCCAAGCGGCTGGTGTTCGATCTCGGCAAGGACGAATTTCGCGTCTTTGATGACAACGTGGAACAGAGAATCGATGTGTTTACTACGGAGGCTTTCCCTCTTTCGATGGTCATATTGATCGACAACGATTTGAAAAAGGGGGACGCCAAGGAAGTGCAAGACAGCCTGGACGCTATAGTGGGTGGAATGAGCGATCTGGATGAGGCGTTCGTTTGCAAATTTGACCAGTTTTTTCACCCAGGCAAAGGATTCACCAGCAACCAGGACCAGCTCCTGGTGGAGCTCAGGCGGACCAAGCTGGACAGCCAGACCAATGTGCCGCCTCCCGGCGGGCCGTTCAACGGGCCGAGTATCAATGGCCACGCTCCGGACGGATCGCCCGGGGTTGCCGGTTCCACCCGAGAGATTCTTGCGGCGCCCACGAAAGCGCTGGATGATGCCGTGTACGGAGCGGCGGAGCTTTTGAAGGACCGGCCGAGAAACCGGCGGAAGATCATATTTATTGTCAGCGATGGAGTTAACGGCGGGAAGAAGTACAACACCAATACGTACGACAATACGGTGAAGGAGGTGCTGGCCCACAGCATCTCTGTGTTCGCGGTGGGTGTGGGAAGCGCGTTCTATGACCGCAGGTTCGAACGGCTCTCCGAATACGCGCATGCCACCGGCGGCGATGTGTATTATGCGGCCAAGAAGGAATCGCTGCAGGATCTGTACTCGAGGGTGACCGAAGAGGCGCGCAACGAGTACACCTTGGCGTACGTGCCGCGAGGCGTAAAAAGCGCGAATGATTACCATACCGTGGAAGTCCGGGTGAAGCGCGAAGGGTTGACGGTCCTTACCCGCGACAAGTACTACACCGGCGGCGTCTCCCAATAAAAGATAAATCTTAGGCTCTGGGACGGAATTTTCTTGACAGCGGCGCAGGGCGCTCGCATACATACCGAGATGGCATGGCGGGCAGCGCCCGTCATGACCCGAGAAATGCGATTGACTGCGGCACATGGGAGCCGCGGATGAAAGGAGCATCGCGATGAAGAAAAAGGGAAAGAAGGACGAAGCCAAGGGCCCGAAAAAAGGGAAGTAAATTTTTTACTGAAGACTCGGTTGGTTGGGGCGCTGCCCGCTGGGTAGCGCCCTTTTTCTTTGGGAGAAAAGAACGCGGGTACTTGCGGCCGCTCTCCCCGGCTGCGAGCTATGCGCGATCGTTGGAGGGCCGTTTAGAAAGTTGCTGAAGCACGTCTCTCAAGTTCGCTTTCGCGAAGGTAGAGAAACAAAGGAAGACTGAGAGAAACTCCTACAAACAAAACCGAGACGATGGGAAGCCACAGTCTGCTCATCTTGAGGCGCGCGCCTTCTGCGCGAATAAAACCGATCAAAGTGATCGCAGAGACAAAAACGTCCATGCCGAAGAATCCGCTGATACTGTTTGCGAAGAGTTGGTGGACGAAGAGGTGCATGTCCAGACCGTGCTCGATGACCCATGGAACAAACTGAGAATAGGGAATGGCGAAACCCAGAACACAAAGCACTAGGTAGAAGATCTTGCGGTTCATGTGGTCACCTCGTGATGTGCATTGGTAGTTAGTTTCCGATTACGGCTGGCGCTGGTCAATGAAAGGATTCTCCTCAGTGAGTAAGTCCACCAGTGGAACCATCGCAGTAGCTGAGGTGACCACAACGCCAAAGGTCGATACCATCTGCCCATGAAACGTTGGTGGAACAAACCGATACGGTGGCCGACAACATCCGTGTAGCCGACGATCCACTCGTAATGCCTGGGAATCGAATCGCAGGAGGCGCCCTCACGGAATGCTTGCTGCAGATTGCAGATTAATGACCAGTTTGTGCGTCGAGGATCAGTTTCATAAGATGGCCAAATTGGGCTCTGTCCTCTGCGATCGATCCGCGGTTGGCCATTTCCTCAATCGTTTTCGCGTCTTTGACGGGAGGTTCGTTGTCGGTGCGGTGCACGATGACTAAGTCGAGGGTCGGGAGAATAAAAAGAAAGTGTGCGCCCGCACCCCGCGCGGAAAATATGCCGGGGAGCGAGACTTCCGGGAAGTGCACGCCACCGTAGTCCACCCACCAGAGATATTCGTAGCCGCCAACATCCACTCCGTTGGCCTTCACCATCTCGTTGGCGTGGGTGCTTTTTTCGACCCAGGCTTCGGGCACAATCTGTTGGTTGTTCCAGCGACCGTGACGCAGATAGAGTAATCCGAAGCGCGCCAAATCGCGCGCTGTGATTTCAAAGGGATAGGCGGGGTGAACCGAAATTGGCCCTCCGATGTAATAGACATCGCCTGGCTGAAAATCCTGCATCCCGATCGGCTTGGCAATGCGCTGATAAAACGCTTCGCCGATCTTCAAACCTGTCTTTTTCTCAAAGATGGTGCCAAGGACATTGAAGTCCCAATTGTTGTAGTACCAGAAGGTTCCTGGCGCGTGGCTCCCGCGTGCTGGGCGGCTCTTCTTCATTGATTCTGTTTCCATATATGCCGGGTGATAGACACCAGAACGCGCGCGCAGCAGATCAACAACACGCGCTTGCTTGTCTTCTTTTGTCAACGGATCGGGTGAATCGTCGATTCCCAACTGCTCGAGGGTCTGGTTGATGTCAATGACACCTTCGGCAGAATAGATTCCGTAGAGCGCGCTGAGCAGACTCTTCCGCACGGAATAGGAGGTGATTTTCTTGTCGATATCTCCCCACTGATCGACAACTTTACCGCTCTGGACGATCATTACTGCGGAAGTGTGAATCGAATCAGCATCGGCGTATACATGCGCAGCGGCCAGCTTCTCTGCGGACCATTTGGCCTTTTCGGATGAAGAGAGGGGCTGCCAGGACTTCCCGGGGAAGGTCTCTTCCGATTTGCTTTGCACTAACCCTGATTGCCTGCCCGCGTCTGCAAACAGAACAATCGAAAGACAACAGAAAAGACAGATGAGAGAACGAAGGGGAGAATGCCGCATGTCTTGGCCTTATATCACGGGTGTTGGACCCCCACAAGAGAAGCACTTGGTCCCGGCATATGCTGCTCTCGTAGCTTCGTCCATTGAGTTGCGGTCGGATGACGTGCTAACAGGAAGTTATTCCGAGTCAGAAGACACATTGCGGGGAGTCGAGACCTCTCAGTCCACTTGGCTGTGTAGTGCTTTTGGCTTCTCAACGAGCAAGCCACAGCGCATAGCGAATCGCCTGAAACACTGGCCACTGATGTCGAGCCCGCAGGATGCAGTACCAATCGAAGAGGGATGGCGATTTCATAATTGGCCCACTGACTGGGGCCGTCGTGCCTACGGATAGATAGTGCCTAGCGAGCGCACTTCGTTTCATCCCGATCGAAGATGGGAATCTCGAACTGGTCCTAGGGAATTTGCAAGAAACTACGTACGCAGGGTTTTCAAGGTGAACGCACGCTGCGGTAAATTACCTAAGCTGCCGGGGAGCGATTCCACTCTTCCGGTTACCGAGTTTACAGGTCAACGGGCCAATTGGCTGAGGAATTCCGGAAGTGGTATCCTTATTTCGTTCTCAGATGTGAGGCCCAGTATGCAGCGCACGGGCGCCATAGAATTCGCGGCGAACGTTCTTGGAAAAGCTTTTCTTGCTGTGCTTCTCCTCTGCTTGGCCAACTCCGGTTGCAACTCCTGCTATTCCGGCTTCTGGAACGGGAATGGAAGCGGCGTCGCGGTCAGCAACACCTCCTGCCCTTTCACCAAAGCCACTGGTGCCGTTTTCGCACAGATAAGTACGGCTTCCGCGCTTCCGGCAGCCTCCGCAGCTTTTCCATCGGCGCTCGTATCACCGCACGACGTACAGCACATTTTTGTCACGCTCCGGGGCATTGACGCCCATCCAAGCATGATGGCAGACGAGGATTCTTCTGGCTGGGAGGAACTTGCTCCTGACCTGGCGGCGCATCCGCTGCAGTTGGACCTTTTGGCGGTGAACGGCGATTCTCGATGGCTGGGTTTACCTGCCAGGGCAAATGTCCCAGCCACGGTTCCCGCAGGTGAATACCGTCAGCTGCGACTCCGGCTCATGCCTCTCCATCTATCCACGGATGAGGTCATCCCTGAAAGCAACGCCTGTGGCAATTTTGGCTGGAACTGTATCGTCTTCGCCGATCGCTCTGTGCGGCCTTTGGAATTCGACAGTGCTGTGGCGGAATTTCTCATCACTCAGGAACGCGGCACTGACAGCGTTTTCCGTGTTCTTCCAGAACAGGTCATCCATCTTTCTATCGAATTCAATGCCGCTTCTTCCGTCTTCTTCGCATCAAACGCTGCGGTCCGCCTTGTCCCCGTCTTCCGTGTCGTTTCTCGCACTGCATCGCCGGCCGACAATACGCAATAGACTTGCGAGATTGTTCCTGCACCGCAGAGTGTCGGGTCAAGTCCCGGTAAGTCGCGCCAGCTCAACGGGTCGATGCAACGCCATCTAACAGCCTGATCCAACAGTGCTTCCACTGGAAAATCGATCTGTTGGCCTGTACTCAATCAAAACCTGGCCAGGGTAGTGTTCCGTTTAATCCAACGCTCGAGAACAATTTAGCCTTTAAAGATCCTGCAAGTGGACTTCGACTCTAGTGTTGCGCCGACCAATTGAGACCACCTCGTTAATCAGGACTTAGCGCCAGTCCTGCGGCCGAAAAATTCTGGTAATGACCATCAAGGTCTTCTCTAACAACAAGCTGCTTCGCCGATCGATCACAGTTACTTGTCGGCGAGCCAGTAATCGACACTGAACTTTCCCGGACCAGAGCAGGCCAGCCAGATAAAGAAGAGCACGTACAGGACTTCCGGAAGGTAGAGAAAATCGTCGAGCCAGCTAAGAGGCGAAAGTTTTTTAGGAATGGTGGAAACCGCGCTGGTCAGCGTGGCGACAATCATATCGATCAATAACGCCACGCACGCCAGGCTCGAAAGAAACCCCACCGTCACCAAAGATCCGCAGACGAACTCGACACCCGCCACGAAATAAGCCGTCTGGAGCGGAAACGGGGCTTTGGCCTTAACGAGCGTATCGTAAACAGGTTTCGTGCCGCCGGCGACAAACAATTTGTTTGCCCCGGAGATGGCGAAGAACAGCCCGATCGAAACGCGTACCAGCAGGATGGCATATTGTTCCAAATCACTGCTACCCAGCAGCGCAAACTGGACCAACCGTTTCCAATCCATCTCTTGTCCCTCCATCGGAGGATCTGCTCTGACGATGCCTCATATCATACAGTTCGACTTCTCCGTGACTGCGTTAATCAGGACTTAGAGCAGAGGCAAGCCAACTCACTCTGCCTGTTGCGTCACGAACCGCATCCACAATCGTGCTCAATCTAGAACCTTGTCCGACTCTAGTTGGCACCCAACTGTCTTCCTTGTCGCAAAAACTCCACTCAAGAAAGCCGAACGTTCCATCCGAGTTTCGATAAAAGCAGACCCGTCGTTCGAGATCGGAATCATAAATCGCTTTGAGGGCATTGCCTCCTGCTTTCGCTTACCAGTCAATTCTTATGCTCCCATGCGCCGCCAGCCTAATAACCCTGGCGTTTATCTCTGTTCTCGACAATTATGCTGCAAACCGCAAATGGCGGGGTCCTTAGCAAGTTCTCACGCCTCGAGATTATGTGTCCATCCGTTCGACCCATTGAGCGCGCGATGCGGGAGCCACGAATGGATCCGCAAAGTACTGTGTTTCCCGCCAAATCTTGAGGTCCCTGAACTCCATAATGCTCACGGTGTAGGACGGCTTGCCATCATAGGTCAGTATGAATTCGGTGACCCAAAGATCACCGCCGCCAATGATTCGCCGGATAGAAAACCGCTTTTTGTTCGGCTGACTGGCGCGTTGGCCCTGTATGTTGCGCCGACCGCGGGTTCGCTCGCTTGACTGCGGGTATTCCAGCACCGCGTCCTCGTGATAGATGAGGTGCTCGGTTTCAAAATCGTTGGCATCGGACGCCGCCCAATGCTGATCCAGTGCCGCACGGATCTCTTGATCTCGCACTCCAGAATCCTGCTCCTTCTTTTGTTGATCGTTCATCTTGAGCCTTCCATTTGACAACTCTCAGCACTCAGCTGACTTGTGACCATTCAATGATGCGGGCCCGTCGGGCAGACGACCCACTACCGAGAACCCGGTCGCGAAAACCAGAACGCTGAGGACAATCACAGCGAATATGACCGGGGCCAGATTCTCCGCCCCCGGAACCCCGTATTGCATCGGGAGCGTCGCCAGCACGCCGGCGGCAAGACCGCGAGGTATCGCGGCATTCAGGAACCAGAACTCCTTCTTCCTCAGTCCCATGCTCCTCGTCGAAAGCAGCACGGCTGGAATCCGCATCGCCATGATGAACAGAACAGCAACTGCCGCCAGGACAATCTTCTTCAGGTCCGTCGGGAACATCAAGCCAATCAGGAAAAAGAAGAACGACTTGATAAGGAACGTCAGCTGGTCCTGCATGACCCTTATTGTCTCGGTTGTAGCGAACACCGGTCCTTGGGCACCCGGAAACAGACGCGGCACGATAGACGAAGCGTTCCCGACTAAAAGCGACGCCACCAGCACCGCCATGGCGCCATTTCCCCTAAACAAATCGGTGATGCCATATAGCGCAAGCATTGACGCCAGGAATACTGTATAGCCGTGAGGTTTGTCTCGCATGGAAGGTATCCCGGGGACGAGCAATGCTGAGGCAATCGCACCTGTACCCACCCCAACACCGAGTTCTCTCGCGAGGGCAATGAACGGTCGAGAAATGTCCGCACTACCGTTTACGACGAGGTCGATGAGTACCATCGTTACAACGACAGTGAGTGCGTCAGTCGAAGATGACTCAACCTCCAGTATGCGTGCTACTCGGGAAGGCACTCGAGCCAGAGCCATCGTCGGCATAATAATGACCGAACTGGTGCCGGCGACGATGGCCCCTACCATCACCCATGCCAACGGCGGCGCGGGGCGCACATAACCCAGTTTTGTAGACAGCCAAAAGAACCCGCAGACCCCGATCAAAGAAAAAACGAATCCTAATAAACCTAGAAAAATACCGCGCGGCGCCGCCGCGGCCACCTCGGTAAGTTGAAGACGAAACGCTCCGCTTGACAGTATGACTGTCAGGGCGATAGCTCCAAAGAATGGGATGCCCGCCTTAAGAAGCCCTGCCGGGATAAGACCGAATACCGGGCCGGCGAGAATTCCGGCGGCCACCAGCCAGACCACGTCCGGCACGCGCGTTCGCGCGAAGATAAACTCACCAAGTGCTCCCAGCAGGAGGATGCCGGCAATCTCAACCACCAACTTGACAACAGGATCCATTCTTGCCTTTCTTTCGGTTGTTGCGCGGCCACGGATGAGCTAACAAGGCTTTATAACACGATCTCTGACGAAGGTCCTGATTTGTCGCATTACCGGAGATCAATTGCTTTTGGCTGAGAATCTTTGTCTCTTGGGTTCGGGACTACGATTTAGGCCGCGTCCGCAACAGCCAAGTCCACACGATGATGACGGCCGACGCCGCAACGATCAACTCAGCCCAAATGAAAGTAACGTAGTCAACGAGCGCTCCCACTGGCGGAACGCCCGGCTGAATATTGCGAAGTGCCGGCAATCCGAAAATCAGTGAAATGGAAACTGAGAGCGGCAATAGGTCCGCCCTCTCCGGCGTTGTAATTGCCCTTATAGCCATCGCTAGCAAGCTCATCGACAAGGCTGTCATCATTAACACCACGATCAGCGAGACCGCGATCACATTATTCGCTCGAGTGAGATGCAGTTCGATCCCCGTGGGTTCTTGGCTGCCGCCCCGCGATACACTCCCTTCGAATTGGATGCCCGGTACGGAAGCCGATAGTGAGATCGAAAGCGCGACCGGCGCATTCTGAAGCAGAGCGCTTGAGCTGACCGCCAATTCATCCGTTGGATGCGCAAGTTCGGGAATACTTGCGGGTATTTTCGGCGCTTCCGGCTGCGCATTTCGCGCAGGCGTGGTCATTAGAATCCGCACAGTTGTGTCATATCTATCCAACGGGTATTTATTCAAATCACCATTGAGAGGAAAGACCGCCTCGATCCGGTTCATTCGCTTATCCTTAGGGAAATCGAACTCCTGCTCTCCACGGAAATTGTTGATGAGCAGGTGCAGATCAACGGCCGGAGTAACCTCGTCTTTGGCTATCTTTCCAGCAAGACGAAAGCTTACCTGCGCAGTTAGTTCGTGAGTTGCGGGGTTAGCGTTTGTGGTCACGATAGAAATAGGCACGCGCTCCGCTGATTCAGTTTCGTCTCGCAGCAGTAGCGAGCGCCGCGTGCTCTCGGTTAATCCGCGGAGCACTACAGCAGCATAGATTGCCAGTACAAGCAGGAATATGAGGATCCAGAATCGTTTGTGCTTGTTCGGCATGGAACGTCACCGGCTACCTTTTCCGATGAGCGAACTCGAAGTACGAGCTAACCCGCACGCATCTGTCTTAAGCCGTGATCGTAAGAACTTACGCCTAACGGGTGAAAAGTGTACAGGGCAGGTGGGCGGTAGGCCAATCCAGTTCGACGCCAACACACGCCAGCGCATAACATTGGTCCGGTCGCCACCCGCAGATTCCAATGGCGGGTGGGCCACCCTTCCGCACCGTCGAAACATAAGCCGTTAGGTTTTCAACGCAACAGTTAATCTGCGCGCTGGATTGTTCTAACGTTTGCGTATCAGGGTGGCGGGCATGTGTTCGCACAGGAGTGGCACGGAAGGCTCGCGGGCCCATCCTCGCGCCGCTGGGAGGCGGGTTGGTCCTTCTGGCGTTCAAGCGAACACGTTTCAGCCATTCTCTTCAGGCGAAGCAATACTTTACTTCGATTGGGACCGTGTGGAGCGCGTTTAGCCGCTTAGCGTCTCTTCGTAGGCGGGGCAAATCGGTTTGTAGGCGCAGCTGCGGCAAACGAAGCCGGGATTTGGCGGGAACTGGCCGGCGCGGATGTCGTCTGCGGCTTCGAGTACGATCGCTTGAGCTTCCTCGAGTTGCTTGGCGTCCCGTGTGGTCACCTGGATTTGGTTGTTCTGAAGATAGTGGAAGACCAAGCGCACCGGATTCCATTCGAAGATTTCTTTTGCGGCGAGGGCGTACAGGCTGAGCTGCAAGTCTCTTTTCGCGTCGGCGTCCTTTTTGGGCTTGCCGGTTTTGTAGTCAATAATTTCTACGTCTTTGCCGCCTAGTGAGTTCACTTGGTCCATCCGTCCTGTGATTGTGACGTTGTTCGCCAGAGGAAGCTCAAAGCTTTTTTCCAGCTCGAGCACTTGCGAAGGGGTCGCGAGGATCGATGTGTAAAAGACGCGCAGCTGCTCAAGCCCTTCTTGTTTATAGCCTTGCTCCTGATAGTCGTCTTCAAATCCTGCCGAAGTCCACTCGGTGTCGAAAACTCGTGCGACGTCTTCGAACGGCAGTTTCACGCCTTTGCGAAGCTGGTCGACGAAGCGCTTGATCGTGGTGTGCATGACGCTGCCAAAGCTGAGCACCGCCTTAGGGCCTTCCCGCAGACGCCACGAGCGGCTAAACAGGTATTGTTGCGGGCAAGTGCGGTAGCCGCTCACCGCGGAAGGGCTCAAAGCGAGCGGTTCCGGAGTGAGAGGGTGGAATTCGAGGGCCCAGTCGGCAATGCGAGAGAAGATTTTTGCAGGTTCGGAGAGAGGAAAAAGTAGCGGGTCGCCGGCGTACGCGGATTGTTTTTTCGCGCTAGCGAGAGCTTCGGGCAGTTTTGGTTTCATCTGGTGGATATCGCGGCGTTTGATCGCCGGATCCATCAGCAGGTCTTCGATGAACACTGGAATTTTGCCTTTTTTTTCGGTGACTGTGGTAAGCGTAAGGCGATTCTCTGCGCGTGTCAGAGCGACGTAGAAGAGGCGGCGCTCTTCTTGAATGTGAAATTGCTCGGCGGGTTCGCCTTCTTTCATCAGCGCGGCGGGAAATTCGAACACGCGCGAGCGTTCCGCGGCTGGGAATTTCTTGTTATTGACGCGCAGCAGGAAGACTTGCGGAAACTCGAGGCCTTTGGCGCCATGAACGGTCATTAATTGGACGGCATCCCCAGGAACGTCATCTTCCAGACTGATCGTGCCGCCGGCTTGTCCGTAGTAATCGAGATACTCCACAAATTCAGCGAGGCCTTGCATTTCGCTTTTCGGCTCCCACTCTTTGGCGAATTCCGAGAGGCGCTTCACGTACTTGCGGTCCTGCGGGCTAGCGCGTTGCGCCACTTCCAGCCACTCCAGGAGATCCGCGAGGATTCCGCGAGCACTGCGGCGATGGAGCGTTTTGCGCTGCTCGGAGACGAACTCGATGAGCTTGCCCAATGCCGCATGCGAGGCGTCGAACGCAAGTTGCCCTTGAGGGCCTTGAAGCATTTCGTAGAGACCTTTTCTCTCTTTTCTAGCCCGCTCGGCGAGGCGGACTAGATCGCCGGGCTCCAGCGACCACGCCGGGGCGGCGAGAACGCGGGCGCAGGCGATGTCGTCCGCAGGACTGTCGATCAGGTGCAAATAGGCGAGGACGTCTTTGACCAGCGGATGATCGAGAATCGAGAGCCTGCTGATCACGAAAGGGATTTTGTGGCGGCAGAGTTCTTCGACAAGTTCGTGGCGGTGCGCATGCTGGCGGTAGAGAATGGCGAACTCGCGCCACTTGCGGCCGGCTGCGCGCATCCGCAGGAGTTCGCTGACGATCCAGCGCGCTTCGTCGTGTTCGTTGTCCAGTTCGACGACGCGGATTTTCTCGCTTTCTTCTTTGTTGGCGCTTAGCACTTTTTTGGGGAAGTCGGCGCTCACGGTGTTTTGCGCGATCACTTGAGTGGCTACGCGCAGGATGTTCGGCGTGGAACGGTAGTTCTCAACGAGGGAGACGCGGAATTTTGTGGAGTCCTGGCCTTCACGCCAGCCGGCAAAGCGCTCTAGGAAAAGTTTGAAGCTGCCGAACGACGCGCCTCGGAAGCGGTAGATAGCCTGGTCGTTGTCGCCCACGGCGATGATGTTCTTTCTATCGCCGGCCAGGAGGTCGAGGAGCCGAAGCTGCGCGATGTTGGTGTCTTGAAATTCATCGACGAGGATGTAGCGGTATTTTTCCTGAAGCGCGCGGCACAACTTGGCGTCGGTTTCGAGAAGCTCGACGGCGCCCGTGATCAGCGAACCGAAGGAAACGCGCTTTTTTTCTCGCATCAATTCGTCGCTTGCACGGTACGCGCGGGCGATTTCTCGTTGCAGAGCGACTTCCTCAGCGCGCTCCTTGAAAGTGTCCTCCTCGAAGCCGCCACGGTCGGTTTCGAGCTGTGCCGCGAGTCCTTCCGCGTAGCGGAGATAGTCGTCGCAGGAGACGAGTTCGTCCTGGCATCGCGAGAAAAAATCCACGAAATCGTTTAGAAATTGTCCGGGATCGGCGAGCCGCCGATACTTTTCCAGTTTGAGGCGCTCCAAATTTCGCCGCAGAAGAATCCAGTGGTCGACCTTGTCGAGCATCAAGCGTTCGGGCGCGGCTTCTTTCAGCAGGCTCTCGCAGAAAGCGTGAAATGTCGCGAGCGTGACTTTTTTCCCGCGCTCGCCTATGGCGCGAACGACGCGCGCCTTCATTTCCCCGGCTGCTTTGTTGGTGAAAGTCAGGCCGAGAATGTTTTCGCCGGAAAGAGAATCGTCAGTTTGAAGAAGATGCCGAATGCGCTCAGTAATGACGCGGGTCTTCCCCGTGCCCGCGCCCGCGATAACGAGCAACGGGCCTTCGCCGTGCGTGATGGCGCGGCGTTGCGCCTCGTTTAGTTGAACACCGACTTGAGCCGGCGGCTCAAGATCGAAAAGTGTCGCCATCACTCATGAAGGTTAGCCGAAATCAGGGCGAAGGGGAAGCGAAGGGGCATCAAACTAAAAAAGGGATGCCGCACAGATAACGAGGCTTGCCAGAAAGACCATCCCGAGCAGGAAGAGCAAACGTTCTTTTCTTCGCAGCCCACGATCGGGAAAGAGTCTCACGTACTCTGCTTCAAACCTCAACCGTTTCATAGGGCCCCACCAGAGAGCCTCGAATTGTTTATCCACAGGAAGACGCTCATTGACCCGCTCTACTCGATCGAGGCCAATAATAACGCTCCACAAAAAACAGGCGGCCATGCCAGAAAAGCAGAGAATGCCGGCGGCCATTCTGATTACATTCACACCCAGATGGTTCAGGTTGGAGAGCACTGCGTTGTTCCGAATCAACCTAACTTAATAACTCCATTGCGACGGAAGCGAAGGTGAATGTAACGAGGGAGCGCCGAATCAAAAAAGTATCCTCGGACGGCGTCTTTTGCATTTTCTCGCAACTCCTCCCAAGAATCGGCCTGTGTGACGATGCTTTCCGTCAAACACTCCGCAACGAAGCCGCCGCCTTCTTCCGTAACCTCAAATATAAGGTCGTTTATCTGAGAATTAGAGAATTAGTCATGAAATGTCCTCTAGCGAATGCGACGGTGTCTCACGATTTTTATTCAGGTCTTTTTCGATGAGAAGAGGGTTTCTTGCGCTGACAGTTTGCCTGCGGCCACCTTGGCGTTAATCTCTGCTGATTTGCCGCGCGGCACGCTTAGAGATTCCCACTTTCCAGTCTTGGTGAAAGTTAGATGTTTGGCGAGAAACAGAATTTGGCCAACGTGATGTGCGTAATGAGCGATCTGGCGATTGATGGCTTGCATGACCGAATGAGGTTCCGTGCGAATCGTCACGGTTCGCGTGAGATCGGTCTCGGTTAGTGGTTCGAGCGCATCGAAAAGATATTTCCAGCCGCGTTCCCACATTTCTAGCAAATGGGCGCGCGTAACGGGTGGAGTCTCGAATTCTGTATCGCGGTTGCGGTCCGGCTTCTCGCCGTCGGTGGTCAGGAAGTCGAGCCAGCGGGAGCGCATGTTGCCGGACATGTGTTTCACGATGATGGCGATGGAATTGGACTCGGCGTCTAGCGTAATGAACAGGGCTTCGTCCGGGCATTGCGCCATCGCGCGATCGGCCAATTTTTTGTAATAGCGAAACAGTCCGATGGAATCCTGGACGTAAGACGTGTTGAGTTGGTGCGGCATGGGAATATTTTGAACCTGGCGAGGCGGATGTCAACGGCCAATCGCGAAAGCTCGCCAGTGCTGGAAGACTGGAGAGGCTCGCGTGCCTGCGTTTGCCGCGGCGAAAAATAAAGCTTGACATTTCGCTTTTCATTCGCCTATGATTCCCGGCGCTGAGTAGAGACTTTTCCTTGGAGGTTGATATGACCATTGGACAATCGATGCTGCCGGAATTTGACCAGGAGATGCAGAGCACGCGAAAGGTGCTGGAGCGCGTGCCCGACGACAAGTGGGGTTGGAAGCCGCACGAGAAATCCGGCACGGTGGGCTGGCTTGCTTCGCATATCGGCACGGTACCTGGATGGATCACAATGACCATTAATACGGACGAGCTGGATTACGCGCCGGTGGACGGGCCAGGCTACGAGCCGCCGAAAATCACGAACCGAAAAGAGCTTCTTGCCGCGTTTGACAAAGAGAGTGCAGAAGCGCGAGCCGCGCTCGCCAGCGTGAGCGATGCAGATATGGTGAAGGGCTGGAAGCTTCTGGCGGGCGGGAAGGAGATCTTCACCCTGCCGAAGATTGCATGTATTCGAGGCATGTGCATGAACCACATGATTCATCACCGCGCGCAGCTCACCGTTTACTACCGGCTGGTAGGCGTTCCTGTTCCAGGGTTATACGGTCCGAGCGCCGACGAAGGCATGCCGGATGCAACGGCAGCCGCCGCTAATTAAATTTCCGGCCAACTAGAATTGCCTCCGGGAAGGCGGACGAGAGTCCGCCTTTCCTTTCTTCTCTTCCTTTTTCTTCCTTTTTTCGTCCTTCCTTCCCTTCATTCTTCTGTTCTCGCCTTCGCGACGGCTCCCGGCTCAACGCGGTATAATGGTGTGCGTTGCTCCTCCGGAGGACTACCACTCACATGGATACACCCATCATTCTCTCCGCGGTTCGCACGCCCATCGGAAAATTCCAGGGTGGACTGAGCGGATTTTCGGCCGTCGAGCTTGGCGGCAAAATAATCGCCGAAGCCATCCGTCGGGCGGGTATCGATCCCAACGAAGTGGATGAAGCCATTCTGGGCAACGTGGTGCAAGCGGGACTCGGGCAGAATCCTGCGCGGCAGGCAGCGCTCAAAGGCGGTTGCGCCCCTCGCGTTGCGGCCATGACGATCAACAAAGTTTGCGGCTCCGGCCTGAAGGCGGTCGCGCTGGCCGCGCAAGCGGTCCAGCTTGGCGAATCGGAAATGGTTGTGGCAGGAGGGATGGAGTCGATGTCCAATTGCCCGTATTTGCTGCCGCAAGCGCGTATGGGCTACCGCATCGGCGACGGCAAGCTCGTGGACTCGATGATTCACGACGGTTTGTGGGACGCTTACGAAGATTTTCATATGGGAATGACTGGCGAGTTGGTCGCCGAGAAATATGGGATCACGCGCGAGGAGCAGGATCGGTTTAGTGTTGAGAGCCACCAGAAGGCCATCCGCGCGCGCAAATCTTGTTTTTTTGAAGGGCAGATTCTGCCAATCGAAGTGCCGCAGAAAAAGGGCGACCCGATCGTCATCAAGTATGACGAATCGCCGCGCGAAGACACTTCGATGGAAGCGCTCGCCAAATTGAAGCCGGCGTTCAAGAAAGATGGCACGGTCACTGCTGGAAACGCTCCCGGCACGAACGATGGCGCGGCAGCGTTGGTCGTCACCAGCGAACGCAACGCGGCGCGCCTTGGCAAGCAGCCAGTCGCGCGAATTGTTGCGCAAGCGGTCAGTGGCGTGGAACCAAAGTGGGTGATGATGGCGCCGGTGGACGCAGTGGAAAAGCTGCTCACCAAGACTGGCTGGGACCGCGACAAGGACGTCGACCTCATTGAACTAAACGAAGCCTTCGCGGTTGCAGCGATAGCCGTGACGAGGCAGCTGCGGCTCAATCCGGAGAAGGTGAACGTGAACGGCGGCGCCGTAGCGCTGGGTCACCCGATTGGTGCGAGCGGCGCGCGCATCCTGGTCACTCTTCTGTACGAATTGCAGCGCCGCAACCTGAAACGCGGCATCGCCGCACTGTGCCTCGGCGGTGGCAACGCCGTGGCCCTCGCTGTCGAGTGTTACTAGCGCCAACCCGGCGTCCTCGCCGTGATTTAGACATGCAACGCGATAGCCTCACTGCTTTTCAGAAAGCCGCAGGGCTTTCCTGCGCTACATATTTTCCGGCATAGTTTGTATAGCGCTCGGTGGTAGCGACGCGGTTCCCAGTTCATGCGCGCAGTAGGGGCAGTACTTGTCGGTTTCGGCGACTTCGCGTTTGCAATTAGGGCAGCTGGGATGGAGATTGCATTTGCAGTTGGGGCAGAAGTTGAAGCGTGCGCCAACTGACGTGCCACATTGCGGGCAGGGATAGGGCAGTGGTTCGCGCATCAAGAAATAGACCATGAAGCCGATGATCAGGTATCCGGGCAAAAGGATGATCGCGAGAAGCGTCCACAGAGTTGAGTTCATGCCACGGCGCTTGGCATCGCGGTTTACGTAAGCGATGAGGAAGATGATTGTGGCGAAGCACAAAGAGACACCGGTGATGATGCCAGCTAGGGCCAAGGACGCGAGGGCTGGGTTGTCTCGTAGTTCGTAGGGAAACATCATATTTCCATACGGATTATTCTTTGCTTGTAGATTCACAAAGAGCGCGATGCCTTGCGCGATGAAGAAGAGCACGATGACGCTCACCACGAGCCAGCGCGGGATGATGCGGAACTCGTCCCAGAAGCGGAGGTTCTCCTTTCTTCGGCGGAGACGGTTAAGCCGCTTGCGCTCATTGAACGAACCGCTTACTTTTTGTTGGTAATCCGACATGCTGTTTCCTCTCTCTCAAATCTCAAATCATTGAATCGTGCGTCTTAGTTAGAGTGATCGTTCTCGTGTGCCAATCTTAGGTTCTCCAACACCACAACCGCTGCAGCGATCAATGCGGGGATGGTCCACCAAAGGCCGAAGCCCATTTCCCAGACAAGGCGGGGCAAGCCCAAGCGGTCGCCAGCCCATTCAAAGGCGCGCCAGACGTAGGGCGCGGAAGCGATGCCGAGCGCCCAGGACATCGCGCATATGATCCACAGGAGGCGGCGCTTGGGTTCGCGCTCGCGCATCTCTTGCGCGCGCAACTGCACGCGGAACTGGGTGCGTGCGGCGAGTCCGCGGGGGAGGGGAACTGGGAGGCCTCGCAAGGCGCGGAGGGCATCGCTGGTTTGCTGTGCGACTTGGGCGCAGCTTTGGCACTCGCGCAGATGCGCGGCGAGCCAGTCGCGCTCGGATTGGGAAATTCCTTCAATGCGCTCTTGCGCGATCAACTTTTCGGCGCGGGCGTGCAGATTTTCGTTCATGCCGCACTTCCTTGCATGGCGCCGCGGAGGGCTTCGAGACCGCGATAGAGACGCGACTTTACGGTGGAGAGCGGCGCAGCCAGCACGCCGGCGATTTCTTCGAGACCGAGTTCTTCGTGGAAGCGGAGAACCAAAACTTCGCGGTAGACGGTGGGAATGCGATCGAGCGAGGCGTGAACGCCGATTTTTTCTTCGGCGGTCAGGACCAGATGCAATGGCGAAGGTTGATTCTGCGCGGCGAATTCCATTGGCGCGCCTTCTTCTGGGTCGGTGAGTGCGTCGAGGCTCTGCATTTTTTTCTGGCGCTGCCAGTCGATCACCAGGTTGCGCGCGATGCGGAAAAGCCAGGCTTCAAATTTGTACTTGCCGTCGTACTGGTGGCCGCGTTCGAGGACACGGATCCAGGTTTCCTGGAAAAAGTCTTCGGCGCGCTCGCGGCTGGAGGTCAGGTAGAGCAAATACCGGAACAGCCGGTATTGATACTGCTCAATCAGCTGATCGAGAAGATCGGGGTCGCGGCGCTTGAGCCCCTGGGCGAGGGCCTTGTTGTCGTCGGCCATCTGGGTGGAGAAGAGAAGAATCGACCTCAATGGTGCCGGGGTCAGGGTTGTAAATGTCGCGCTCATTCTACAGGGTATACGGCAGGGCCATCCAAAAAGACGCAAACCAAGCCAGGTGGTCTGGTTGGAAGGAATTTCAATGACATGGTTAAGAACTCTTTCTGACTTACCGCCTCCACTCCCCGCTTTTTTTGTAAACATTGCTGATAAAGGACTTACGTTTGGCGTAAGTGCTGCGGAAACTTACAGTTGCGGGAGGCGCTGTAAGTGTTGATTTTGCTGGGGTTGCGGGTGAGCCCGAGAGTGCCGGGCTGAAGCCCGGCGCTACATGGAGATTCTAGAACGGCTTGACGTCGATGCGGAGGCGGTAGTTGTGGTCGAAGTGGACGGCATAGGGGTCGCGGTTTGGCGCAGATGGTCGAGACTTCGGGGGTAGTGGTGCGGGCGGAGTAGGGTTGACGGGCTGTCTGGTCTTGCCCGGCGTGGAAGAGAGGCGGGTCTCGTTGGTGGTTGATGGGGCGGGATTGTGGTGGGGTCCTTCGCTACGGTCAGGATGACAGGCTTCGGGGGTGGCGGGATTTGGTATGGGCGCGGGGGATTGAGGAGGGGCTGAATTGTGCCGAGATGGACGAGCATCGGCTGTGGCGTTGGCTAGCGGCCGCGCGGGTTGTTGCTGTTCGGGTTCGCGCGTGGTGGGAAAGCGGTGGTCGTAGTTGGCATTTACGGAGGTGCGGACGGCTTTGCGCCAGCCGTCGGTGCCAAATGCGTTGATGTATTCGTGTTGGGCGATGTGGATAGCTTGCAATTGGGTTTGGAACATGTAGGCGACGGTACGGGCGAGTCTGGGTTTTATATCGCCGCGGATCACGGCGGGGATGAGCCGGGCGAGGGCAGTGTTGAGATCGCAGGCGGAAAAATAGTCGCCGGAGAAGAAGCACGCGAGGTCTTTGGCGAGTGATTCGGCGGCGCGGGCGCGGGCCTCCTTTTGGGCGTGGTAGAAGCAGAGATGGGGATGATTGCCTGTACGGGGAGTGCGGCAACGGCGGCCATCGGTGAACGTGAATAGACAGAGGGATACGCGGTCCTTGGCAAGGCATAGATGTCTCCTTGATTTGGTTTTTGATTTTGAGATTTGGACTTACGGGAAAAGAAAGTGCCGGGCTAAAGCCCGGCGCTACTTGGCCTAAAAACGAAAACGCCTCGCGGGATGGCGAGGCGCAATACTAACCAGAAGAATTATAACTCGACTGGTATACCGTTGCCAATCAGAATTATGGATTGGCGCCCAGCGCTGAATCCTTAGCTCGGTGCCAGGAAAGCAGTTCGGACGAGCGGGGCATGGCTAGGGTTAAAGAACGAAAGAACACAGGCTGAAGCCTGTGCACTCACAAGTGGCTTGACGCGGTGTAGTAGACTTTCTTTGCCACGCCATGTTCTGCCCCGTTTGCAAAGCGGAGTATCGAGAAGGATTTACGAGATGTGCGGACTGCGACGCTGACCTTGTCTACGAATTGCCCGCGGCTGCTATCGTCCCGGTTGAGCCCGTCGATCCGGGTGATCCAGAGGAAGATCCCTTCTGTTCATTTTGGAAAGGAGACGATCCCAGAGTGCACGCGGAGCTTTGCGAGTTGCTCAGCGAACAGGGAATTCCGCACCGGACCATTCGGCGGCAAGACCATCTTTTCAATTGGAACACGAGGAGCGCCTTCGAGATTGGCGTCCCGTTTTCTCAGTTTGGCAAAGCGGAAGCGGCAGTCAGCGAAGCCTATGGCGGCGGAGATGCGCCAGTTTCCGAGGGAGCCCCGATGCCTCTGGAACTTCCAGAGTCTATTGAACCGAGAGAGCCGGGAGGGGGTTGGGATCCTGCGAATTGGTGTCCGGAAGATGCGACCGTGGAGATTTGGGAAGGCGACCATGCGGAGATGGGGGAACTGCTAGCGGCGTCGCTGGGAGAGAATCAGGTTCATTCGCGTGTGGCGGACATAGGAAGGGGATACCGGCTCTATGTGTTGCCGGCGGATGAAACGCGGGCGCGGGAGATCGTTCGCGAGGTTGTAGAAGGCGTGCCGCCGGAGTGAACGCTGAGTTGACAGTTTTTCGCGTGCCGCATTTCGGCTTGGGTGGGAGTACACTTGGAGGCTGTTCGGGGAGTTTTTATCTCGCAGCTGTGGATGTTATTTGCGGCCAGCCGTCGGAGTGTGGTGTTCGTTTTATCGCAGGGAGGAACTTATGGCTTCAGGTCCTGGACCGCAAGGGTCGCTCGTCATGTTGTGGGCTGGAGAAGATCCGGCGCTTCACTCCGAGCTGATTGAGGAATTGCAGTCCGCGGGTATCCCATTTATTGACAGGCCGACCGGTGATGATCAAGTTGCGCCGTCTGCGGATATCCTTCCTATCGATTGGAAAACGCAATTCGGGTTTGAAGTGGCGGTGCCCTCGTCGAATCGGGCGGCGGCCGAAAAGATTCTCGAAAAGCTGCTGGACCAGGAGCCCGCGGACATGGAGATTGCCGCGAACGACTCTGCGCAGCCCGGAGCAGAGGAGGTGAAACCCGCCCACTTGAGCGCGACTACTTGTGCGGTATGGTCTGGCGCAGATGAAACACGCGCGGGCTTTTTGGTCCAAGCATTGAAGGAAAACGAAATTCCGGCGCGGGCCGAGACAAGAGGCAATGAAGCAACCGTGTACGTTCCGCCGGAAGAAGAAATGCTGGCGCGCGAAATTATCCGGGAAATCGTTGAGGGCGCTCCGCCGGCGTGAGCTAGTCAGTTCCGCGCCTCCTTAGAGCAGGCTTTACGCCGCCACAGTCTAGCGGTTGTAGTAAACTCCACGGCGAAATGTTCTGCCCCAATTGCAGAGCCGAATATCGCCGCGGCTTCACAAGGTGTTCCGATTGTGGGGTCGATCTAGTTGAGGTTCTTCCTCCCCCAAGCTTTCAGGATCCTGAAGTTCCAGAGAACGAAAGGCCCGACCTTGCAAGGACCTCCCATTTCCTCGCTTGGTTCCTTCCGATGCTTGTTTTAGTTGTTCTTTGCTTTGGCGTTTCGGTCAGACCGAAATTGATGGGTAACATATTTTTTGCCGTTTTCCTGTTCTGCCTGATGATGCTGGCTAACTTCGGTTCATATTGGATGCTCTACCAAGCCGTCCGATATGAAAGAAGGGTTGGCCGATATGTCCTCCTCTCATTCGTTCCATTTATGTTTGTCTGGTATTCGCTCGTTCGTGCCCATTGCGGAAGGAATTTCAAGGGAATTCGGAATTCATTCGTTGAGAAATAAATCGCCGCGCGGGCTCTCTTGACTGTCCTCGCTCGCTATGTTTCCTTATGTTCGCTGGAAAAATCGGAGAGAGCATGAGCATTGATCAGATCAAAACGGTAGCGGTGCTGGGCGCGGGGACGATGGGGAATGGGATCGCGCATGTGTTCGCGCGGGCGGGCTACAACGTGATTTTGCGAGATGTGGAGCAGCGGTTTTTGGAGCGCGGGATCGAGACGATTGGGAAGAATCTGGACCGGGAGATTAAGAAGGGGAAGTTGGCTGAAGCGGAGAAAGGAACTGTGCTGGGGCGGGTGAAGTGCGTGACGGATATGGCGGCGATTGGGGCGGCGGATTTTGTGGTGGAGGCGGTGCCGGAGAAGTTGGAGATTAAGCGGGCGGTGTTGACGGAGGCGGATGGGATTTTGCGGCCGGAGGTAATTTTGGCTAGCAATACGTCGTCGATTGCGATAACGACGTTGGCGGCGTTGACGAAGAGGGCGGACCGGTTTGTGGGGATGCACTTTATGAATCCGGTGCCGGTGATGGTGCTGGTAGAGGTGATTCGGGCGCTGCAGACAAGCGATGCGACGTTTTTGGCGACGATGGAGTTGGCGAAGAAGCTGGGGAAGACGCCGATGGCGGTGAATGATGCGCCGGGGTTTGTGTCGAACCGGGTGTTGATGCCGTTGATTAATGAGGCGGTTTATTGCGTGATGGAAGGCGTGGCGACTCCCGAGGCGGTGGACGCGGTGATGAAGCTGGGGATGAATCATCCTATGGGGCCGCTGGAGCTGGCGGATTTTATCGGGTTGGATGTGTGCGTGGACATCATGCATGTTTTGCATGAGGGGCTGGGTGATCCGAAGTATCGGGCTTGTCCCTTGTTGAAGAAATATGTGGCGGCGGGGTGGTTGGGGAGGAAGGCGGGGCGGGGATTTTACACGTACGCTGGCTGAACCGAGACTGATCCTCCCGGAGTGATATACTGTCCCCACTGGAGACGGCCATGAGTTCCACGGATAGTGTCGTCGTCAAAAATCCCAATATTCTGAGTGGTACGCCGGTGTTTCGCGGGACGCGAGTTCCCCTTCAACTCCTCTTTGACTCGCTAGAACGAGGGCACACCCTCGAACAATTCCTTGAGGGTTATCCTACCGTTTCGCGCGAGATGGCCGTCGCGGCGCTGCAAGAGGCACAGCAGCTTCTGTCCGCCAAGACGTGAATGCGGGTTCTTCTCGACGAGTGCGTGAACGAAGGACTTCGCAAGTACTTTCCCGACCATGATTGTCAAACGGCGCGATACGCTGGCCTTGCTGGACTTGAGAACGGTCAGCTATTGACAGCAGCCGAGAGTGCAAGATTCGACGTTGTCCTGACCGTCGATCGTGGATTTGAATACCAACAGAATCTAGAAAAGCGAAAGATCGCTGTTATCATTTTTTGTGGAAAGTCCGTGCTGCTGGAAGATCTCGTGCCCCGCGTGCCCGATTGCCTTGCGCAGCTCGAATCCATCCAGCCCGGCCAAGTCATCAGAATCGGTGGCGACTGAGTGCGCACCCGGACAGAGCGAAGATAAGGCGAAAAATAGTGTTTGCTTTTTGTTCGCCTTGATGATAATTTGCGGTTCGCGGTTTTCAACAGGTGCAGGATGTATTCGGCTTCGAGTCTGGCGATAAGTTGTCCGGAACATGCTAGGCTCGAAAGCGAGTTCATCGAGGCGCGCGATCGGATGCGGGGGCTGGTACGGCTCCGCAATCTGGAGCCTGCCGAAGAGCGGCAACTGGCGGTGCGGGTGGCGATGGCCATCGCCCGCTTGAAGGAGCATGTCGCCGAGCACGGTTGCGAGCGCCAGGGCTGATGCGGTTGTTGGCGTGCCGGCCCTGAGTTGGTTTGAAGAAGGCATGGCGAAAAGATAATTAGAGTGTTACTATTAGGCTTCAGCTATGTTTTGGGCCACGGATTAAGGCTAGGCAAGGACGGGCACGGCATGCCGTGCCCCTACGAATGAAATTTCCTAATTTTCTCTACGGAGGTGCGAAATGACAGAAGAAAAAGAAAAATTGCTGGCGGCGGCGATATCACAGATTGAAAAGGATCATGGCAAGGGCGCGATTATGCGCCTGGGCAGCAGGGATGTGCTGGTGCCCGTCAGTGTAATTCCCAGCGGATGCCTTTCGATTGATGCGGCGCTGGGCGTTGGGGGCTTTCCGCGCGGGCGCGTGATTGAGATTTACGGGCCAGAGTCGGGCGGTAAGACGACCATGACGTTGCACGTGATTGCGGAGGCGCAGAAGCTTGGCGGCCAGGCGGCGTTCATCGACGCGGAGCACGCGCTCGATCCGGTGTATGCGCGGAAGCTGGGCGTGGATGTGGACAATTTGCTCGTGTCGCAGCCGGATAACGGCGAGCAGGCTTTGGAGATTGCGGAGACGCTGATTCGCTCCGGCGGTGTGGACATAGTTGTGGTGGACTCGGTCGCAGCGCTGGTGCCGAAGGCGGAACTCGAAGGTGACATGGGCGATCCGCAGATGGGTTTGCAGGCGCGGCTGATGTCGCAGGCACTGCGGAAGCTCACGGCGATTGTGTCGAAGTCGCGGACCTGCCTGATTTTCATTAACCAGATCCGCGAGAAGATTGGCGTGATGTTTGGGAATCCGGAAACTACTACTGGTGGACGGGCGCTGAAGTTCTATGCGTCGATGCGCATCGATATCCGGCGCATCCAGGCGATCAAGGAAGGCGACGTTGTCGTGGGCTCGCGCACGCGCGCCAAGGTCGTGAAGAATAAGGTGGCGGCGCCCTTCCGCGAAGCCGAATTCGACATCGTCTACGGAGAAGGCATTTCGCGCGAAGGCGATTTGATCGATCTCGGCGTGGACAAAGGATTGGTCGAGAAGAGCGGCACGTGGCTCAGCTTTGGCGGCGAACGCATGGGCCAAGGCCGGGAAAACGCGCGCAGCTTCCTGAAGGAAAATAAGGATATCCGCGACAAACTGGAAAACGCTCTGCGCAAGAAGCTGGAGATCGCGATTCCCGGCGGTTCGAATGCCGCTGCACACGGTCCCAATGGCCACGCGCCGGCGACTGCGCACGGCGAAAAACCGCCCATGAAGGCGTCAGCAGCAGCCGCCACGTCAGGCGCATCCGACGCCAACAAAGCCCGCCCGACACGGTAGCATCCCGGCGCGGTCTGCTCGCGTGCGAGGCCTGTGCTAAGATTTTTGCGTGACGCAACACAACGACGTCATTCGAGAATCGTTCACGACACAGGCGCAGGCTTTCGCGGCGAATCCCTGGGTTACCGACGAAGAGCGCATTCGGCGATTGGTCGCGGCGGCCCATCTCACCGGAAGCGAACGCGTGCTGGATATCGCGACGGGCCCGGGGTACATCGCAGAAGCGTTCGCTGACGCTGCGCGAGAAGTCGTCGGGGTCGACCTGACGGACGCCATGCTGGCGATCGCCAAAGAGCGCACGAAGGAGCGCGGCATTTCCAATGTTTCGTTCCGCGCCGCTGATGCGCAAAATCTCCCTTTCGATAATGGAGTGTTCGACGTAGTTGTGTGCAGGCTCGCGCTGCATCATCTTATGAAGCCGTTGCAAGTGCTGCGCGAAATGGTGCGCGTTTGCCGCGCTGGCGGCACGGTTGTGGTGGAAGACATTTACGCCAGCGAACATCCCGAGCGCGCCGCGTATCAAGACCGCTGGGAAATTCTGCGCGATCCTTCACACGTCCGTACGCTTGCGCTTAGCGAACTGCTTCAACTTTTTCGTGACGCAGGGCTGGAGACGGATTCTGTCACTACAGCGGACGATCTCACTCCTGAAGTGGAGCGCTGGCTGGCGACCACGAAAACCCCACCAGAACGCGCAACGGAAATTCGGCGTCTTCTCGAAGAAGACCGTCTGCACGACTTAAGCGGCACACGGCCGTTTCAAGATGCGACAGGGCGACTTTTCTTCCACGCGCGCACGGCGATCCTTGCCGGACGCAAGGTCAGCTAAATTCAGCCTCCTGTCCCGATGGTCAGTCGTTGATAACAAAGCACATACGAACGTACTGGTGCGCCTGAGCTATTGCGTACTATCCCCCGAGTGCCTAGAATGTGTCTCAACGTGAGAGATGATGTTTCTCTACGGAACAAGACGGGCACTACGCCGGGCTACTAAGTCGCATCAAATGAGTAAGCCCATAATTTGGTGATTTGAGTGCAATACTAGTAGGTGTTCGGGTGGTGCGGTGCTCCTCAGGTTTGACGATTTAGAAAACGGGCAGTGAATGCAGGTTGACCGTAAGTACAGGATGAGGTAAGTATTCGTCCCTGAGAGTTTCGGGGAAGTCGCGGACCAAAGGCGGTTTAGTGAAGAAAGCAGCAAAATCGGTTCTCGCAATTCTGGTCACGGCGCTTTTTGCCGTGCCGGTTCCCGCTGCGCCGGGCGGTTTGACTTCCAGCGCAAAATCCCGCAAATATGCTTCGCGTTACCGCGGCGTTCCTACTTTTGCCGATTCTACCAGCGCCGACATTTCGACGTTTGATGACCCGATCGTTCGCGCGGCCGTCGTCGAAGCTCTGGGGCGCTATAACGGATCGGTAGTCGCTGTCGATCCGAACACCGGGCGCATTCTCACGGTCGTAAATCAAAAGATTGCCTTCGGGGATGGCTACATCCCGTGCTCGACAATTAAGCCGACGATCGCTCTTGCCGCGCTTGAAGAAAATGTCATCACGCGCGACACCATGCTCAAGGTGAGTTACCGGAAATACATGAATTTGACCGATGCGATGGCCCACTCCAACAACGTGTTTTTTGAGCAGCTGGGGCTCCGCATGGGTTTTGATACGGTTTCGAAGTATGCGCGCCTTCTGGGTCTTGGTGAACTCGCCGGCTACAACCTGCCGGAAGAGCATCCTGGTGCGTTCCCCAGCGCGCCGCCCGCGCTAGGTGGCGTTGCCCGGATGTCCAGTTACGGCGAAGGAATTCAGATCACTCCGCTGCAACTTGCCGCGCTGGCTGCGGCATTTGCGAATGGCGGCACACTCTACTATCTGCAATATCCGCGCACGCAGGAAGACGTGGCAAGTTTCGCGCCGCGCGTGAAACGCGACTTGAATATCGGCTCGATTCTTCCGGAAATTCGTGAGGGCATGCTGGCCGCCGTGCTCTACGGCACTGGCAAATCCAGCTTCGACCACGGCGGCGACGAAACGCCGCTTGGCAAGACCGGCACCTGCGACGACCACACCACTCCATCGCACATCGGCTGGTTCGTGACGTATGCGGATGAAGCTCACCCGAAAATCGCGCTGGCTGTTCTGCTCCGGGGAAACACGCGCACCGTCAAAGGTCCAATGGCGGCAGTGGTTGCGGGCCGTATCTATCGCAAGTTGCGCGAGCAGAATTATTTCGCCGAGTCCACGGCCGGAACCACACCGCTCAATTCACTCGTCTCTGGCAAGTAAACGAAAAACGCTAGTTGCGAATCAAGAATGGTACGTGGCACGAAACGTTTCGAGGCATTTCTTTGCCGTGTCCAGTTCCGAGAACCTGCTACCCTCCTGTTCGATGAGGTAGTACTCCACTCCCCCAACGCTTTCTGCTGCCTCGAAAATAGCCTTCCAATTTGCAACGCCTTCGCCAAATAAAACCGTGTAGCCTTTCCCGGCTTCCGGTGACCATTCTTTGAGATGAAGCGAGCGAATCCGGCCGGGATTGGCCCGAATCCACGCCACAGGGTCGGAGCCGGCTTCGATACACGTGCCCACGTCGAGCTGCAACATGACTGAGGACCTTGTATTCTTCGCGATGATTTCGATGGGGCGAATGCCGTCGACAGGAGTGAACTCCGTCTGATGATTGTGATAGCCGGCCTTCAATCCTGATGGCTCCAACTTTTCGGCGGCGAGGTTCAGCGAATCCGCGACAGTTTTCCATCCATCGAGTCCGGGTTTCTCATGCGAGCTGGCCATCACCACATAATTGCAGCCTAAGATCAGGTTCAGGTCGCGCGCCCGCGAAATCTTTTCAGGACGCAAATATGAACTGTCATTGTGGGTGGAGTAGCAATGAATGCCAAGGTCATCTAAAAGCTTTCGCATATCCTTGGTCTGGCTCTCCGTCCATTCAAAATACGGTGCGTAAAACTCAACGCATTGATAGCCCATTTTGGCGACGGCGCGCACCGTGCCGGCAAGATCATCCTTCAGGGCGTTCCGCACAGAATAGAGTTCGAGGCCGACCGGAATCGGCGCCGCTCCCTGGGATCGCAGCGCCCACGGCAGCATTGCAGACATCACCAGAAAAGAGCGGCGGGACAAGGCGTTTGAAGCCATGGCTGCATCCTACTTGAGAACGAGCTGAATTTCATCAAGAGGTTAGGCGGCTCCCAAGGTTACGCGATTGGACGCAGGGGATGGGATTCGCGTTTGACTGCAATCATGGTCTGGTACAAAAGTGTTCGTGGTAATCTGCTTTGCATTGCTTGCGGATGCATTTTTGTGGCAGCGGCTCTGTAAGGTGTAGCGAGCCGGCAAGTTTAGCGAGTGGCAGGGGGAAAGAGTGAATCGTCGCTTTGCGATTGTGCTGGTTATTGTGCTGTGCTTTGGCGCCGGAGTTCTCACGTATGTTTTTCGCCTGCGGCTGACCGCATTGGCTGAGTTTGAGCATCAAGTGAAGCTCGGCCAAGAAGAGGCGGCGTCGATACGCGCGCAACTCATTCTTCCGACGGAGAAGCGAGTTCTTGCTCGCGACAATTTCACGTCCGCTCTCGAAAAATTCGGGCTGAGCCACCAGGATGCCGCCAACGCTTCCTCGGCGGCGCAGCATGCGTTTAACTTGCGGCAGGTCCGCGCTGGAAATACGATCACCGTGGGACGGTCTGTCGAAGGCGACCTGCGGGAGATCGATTACAAGATCGATCCGGACCGAATGTTGAAGATTGTGCCGGCAGATAGCGGCTTCACCGCTGAAGTAAAGGAGATTCCCTCCAAGATAGAAGTCACGGCAGTTTCCGGGCAGCTCGATGATTCTCTCTTCAACGCCATCGAGCAAGCCGGCGAATCGCCGGAAATCGCGATGCGCCTCGCGCAAATCTTTGGGTACGACCTGGATTTCTACACCGATCCGCGCAAAGGCGATACCTTCCGGGTGTTGCTCGAGAAAAAGAAGTATGCCAATGGCAAGACGGCGGGCTACGGAAAGATTTTTGCCGCCGAGTACGACAACGGCGGCAAAAAATACCAGGCGCTCCTTTTCCATGACGAATTCGGCCGCCCTGCCTATTACAACGCCGACGGCAAATCACTGCAGAAGGCGTTTCTGCGCTCGCCTCTAAAATTCTCCGCGCCGGTCACTTCGCACTTCAGCGCTGCGCGTTACCACCCGATTCTGAAAACCGTTCGCCCCCACATGGGAACGGATTATGGCGCGCCGATTGGCACGCCGGTGCAGGCGATTGGAACCGGCCGTGTTTTGTTCGCGGGGCTAAAGGGCGGCGAAGGAAATATGGTGCACATCGCGCATTCGAACGGCTATGAAACGATGTATTTGCATTTGTCGCGCATGTACGTGCGCGCGGGCGAGCGCGTCGAAATCGGAAAGACCATCGGCCTCGTCGGCAGCACGGGCCTCTCGACGGGACCGCATCTCGATTTTCGAATTTTGCAAAAGGGCCAATACAAGAACTTCGAAAAGCTAGGCTTGCCGCCTTCCGATCCAATCTCCAAGAAGAATCTGCCGGAATTTGCCGACGTTCGTGAGAGGTGGCTACCGCTTCTGAAGAAGCCTGAGCTACTGCAGGCAGCTGTTCCCGCCGTCGCAGGACATTGAAGAACTTCCAGACCTGTCTTTAATGGCTTTAATAAATGACGGGAAGTTTGGAGTAATCGGCGGTCCCTTCGCTGGTGACGCGGAGCACCAGGAGGGTGCGGTCGTCGTGGGGGTTCGAGCTAGGCCCGCTGTGATCGTCGGTCGCAGCGATTATTTTCTCCGAGAGCTCATTCGCCGAAATCTCAGGACCTGCACTCGCCAGGAGCGCATGTAAGCGCTTTGAGCCGAACTCTTCTTCCCGCACATTTTCCGATTCCAGAATCCCATCGGAAGCAAATAGAACGATATCGCCGGCTTGAAGATCGATCGTGGTCTCATCGTACTCGGTGTCGGGGAAGAGGCCAAGGGGAACGCCTTCTACTCGAATTTCGCGTGCGCTTCCGTCGCGCACTAGCAAAGGATAAGGTCCGCCGGCGTTGGAGAGCGTCAGGCGATGCGCCGCCGCATCGTAGATGGCAAACAGCATGGCGATGAACCGCGAATCGAGCCGTGCCCCGTACATTCGGCGATTAAGCATTTGCAGCATGCTCGCTGGATTGCAAGTGCTGCTCACAACGAGTTCGCGCAGCGTCCCGATAGCCAGCGACCCATAGAGCGCGGCCGCGGTTCCTTTGCCGGACACATCCCCCAGGGCCATAGCCAGTTTGCCCTGGCCGTAGGGAAGGAAATCGTAGAAGTCGCCACCTAGCTCGCGCGCGGGAACATATGCCGCGGCGAGATCCAGACCAGGTATACCGCGCGCGCCGTGTGGAAGCAGTTGACGCTGAATCTCGCGAGCGGTATTGAGGTCATCCTGGAGACGAGCTTGATTCTCGCGCGCCTCTTCGTAGAGCCGTGCGTTTTCGAGCGCCACCGCGATGTAGGACCCCAACGTCGCCAGCATTCGCTCGTGCTGCTCGGTGAATGCGTTCTTCTCCGTACTCTCGAGATCGAGGACACCGATCAGCCGATCCTGTAGAAGAAGTGGAATTACCAGCTCGGAACCCGTGTCTAAGCCAATCTCGCAGGTGACGTGCCGGGGGTCGTTCGTGACGTCATTTACGCGTACGCTGCGCCGCTCGGCAGCGGCTGTACCAGTGATGCCTTCGTTGAGCGCCATGCGGAGGCGCACCGGGCGCGGATCTTCATAGCGAAAGGTGAATACGCTCTCAAGATGCTGTGATGCCTCGTTCCAGAGCATCACGCTAAAAGCATGGTAGTCGACGAGACGCTTAACGCGCTTGGCGATACGGAAGAGCAGTTGTTCGCGATCGAGGATGGACGTCAGCTCGCGACTTACCTCATAAAGCAGCGACAGGGTCTTGGCCTGTTCCGGGTAAGCGGTCAGAAGGCTTGGTGGGACGGGGTCCACGTCGCCAAGAATGCCGTAGGCGCCGAGTTGAGAGATGTCTTCCATTTTTGAACGAGCCGCGTTAGCTGGTTCATTAGATGTAGCACAAACGAATCGGTTTCAGAAGCCAAAGGTCCCGCCAGCTCTAGTGCGGGGCGTCCTGTTAACCTTCGGGAGCGGATTCGCTTGACGGGGCTGGACCTCATACTTACGCTATTGGTGGCGGAGGATTGGAGCGGTTATGAATCCTTCTCAGGGGCAGGCCGGGGCTTCACGTCCGTGCGCTTACTGCGGAAAGCCGGTGCCCGCGCGGATGAACCGCTGTCCTTACTGCCGCGAGGAGGTTTCCGAGGTTCGATTATCCTCCCGCTCCGGCAAGGATGGCCGCCACGAGGTTCGACGCGGGCTGATCTACATGCTTCTGGGCGCAGTGATTCACTATTTCGCCGGTGGCTATAGCGCGCTGACGCTCCCTTATCCCCTAAATCCTGTGGTGACAGTTTACTTGTCGCCGGTTGTTTTTCTGGGTGGATTGGGAATGTGTCTTTACGGGATTTATTTGCGAATGCGCTCCTGAGAGGGCCAAATTCCCGACTGCTCATTAGAGGGCACAGTTTCAAGGCACTTCCTCGGAAATCCTTGTTTTAAGCGAATCTTCAGCAAACCCCAATAGCTCGCAAGCTTGAGCCATTCAAGTAGGTCCTCTTTCGCGGTTGCGAACGCTGCCTGGCGAGAACAGGCGCTCTTCTCGATGGCCTGTCCGAAAGGACAACGTGACCGATTGGGGGAGTACTCGCTCTTCAATGCCTCGCTACCGACGGAACGGCGTGGCCTACTGATGAACGGGACCTATTCGGGTCCCGCAAGTTCGGCCTGAGAGTGATCGGAGGGCAAATGAAAAAGCTAGTGTTCATTGTGGCAGTGGCGATGATAAGCGTCTCCTTTGGCGCGGCCAGAACCGCCGCGCAAGGACCGCAGGGAGCGGGCGCGGGGTCAGCATCCTCGAGCAGTTCGAGCGGCAGCACGCACTCGCTAAATCCCATCAAGTGGGTGAAGAAAGATCCGAAGTCGGCCAGCGATACGCTCGATGCCAAAGACGAACAAGATAAGAGATTAACCGCCAACTTGCATGCTCAAGGAGTTTTACCGGCTAACACGGACGCGAAGAGCGCCTGCGAAAACTTCAAGGCGTTTGAGGAGTGCGTGGCCGCCCTGCACGCCAGCAAAAACGTCGGACTGGAATTCAACTGCCTGAAGTCAAATCTGACCGGCGTGCAGACGAGCGCGGACATGTCTTCGTGCAAGGGCCCGGCTGGCGATAAAGCGATCAGCTTAAGCAAAGCGATCCACGCGATGAAGCCGGATGCCGATGCAAAGGCAGAGACAAAGAACGCGGAGAAGCAAGCCAAGGACGATTTGAAGGCTGCGGGAGCGTAGTTCCGCAGATCGAGATAACGAGCACGAATTTCGGTGAGAGCACAGAGTGTGAAAAGGGCGGGTTAGCCGGAAGTTGCGGCGCCCGCCCTTTTTGCTTTGTGAGAGGAAGGGTGATTGCAGCTACTGACTGGGAGCAGCAGTCTTTGGTTTAGCCATCTCTTCCTGGACGTGCGGCGGAAGGGACTGCATACGTTTGATGTACGCGGCCGTGGTCCACATTTCCTGATCCGTATTCCACTTGCCGTTGGCAAACATGCCGGTTCTGCGGATGCCGTGTTTGATGACCCAAAAAATTTGCGCCTCAGTGTATTCGGTGCCCACCAGGGGCAATTGGGGAACAGGCGGAAACAGTACGTCGCCTCCATCCTTTTTGGCCTTTCCGGGAATACCGTGGCAGCCGGCGCACCCATCGACATAAAGCTTCGCACCGGCGATGAGATTGTCGTCGGTAGGAGCAAACGGGTTCGGAATTTCCGGCGCTTCGCGGCGGACCGAGGCATGAACGGCGGAAGACATCAGGAGACTCTCCAACCTGGACGGCGGCAAATCGCCGCGCGCCTCCGCCAGACCGAGGCGCAGATAAGCAAATCCGCCGACGGCGATAATTGCGATTGTGGTGAGAATTCCGAGCAAGAAATGTTTCACGATGGACTCCGCGGAGTCTTGAAGTCGGCTTTCGCCTTGAAGGGCCCAAAGTTCCGCAGCTTGGGAATATCAGGCCGCAATAAGAACGGGCTCCACTTCACGCGAATTTGGGCCGTGCTAAAGGAGGCGCAACTGTCCTCCGGTGCCGAACGCAACCTATCCGAGTAGACGCGCGAATACGCTGAAGCGCTTTTTCCGTGTCCAAGCTTTTTGTTTGCCAGGCATTATGGCCCAGGAACAGCCAATCTTAGGACGCGGCTGCTTTACCCTTATCGGCCCTAACCAGGGGCACATCCACAAGGTGTTCGGCCAGGAACCACACTTGGAGTTCGTTTGTCCGGATCACGTTTGAGACAATCAAATCGTTGGTCCCGTCATCACCCGCCTCGCTGGCTTGCTTGGCCATCGTGCGAGCTTCCTTCAGAATGGTTTCGTGAGCTTCGAGAAGGCGCGAGATCTGTACCGGGGCTTCCTCTCGGCCACGCGGCGGCCGCGGGATCAGAGTTGTCTCGGCAACATCCGCCGCCATCGCCAGGCTGATGCCGCCCAGGACCTGAATGCGCTCGGCGAGGTCATCCACGAGCTCGTCCTGTACCCCATGATGCTTGTCAAAGAGCAAATGCAACTGGTAGAAGGTGTGGCCGGCCACCTGCCAATGATGTTTTTTGTACATATCGCGGAGCGTCATGGTGTCGGCGAGAAGCTGGTTGAGATTCGCGGCGCTGCCAGCGCAGACTTGCTCATCGAGAGCAATCGGCAGCTTGGCGATTTTTCCGTAAGGCTGGATTTCGGGAGCGTGCTGGTGTTGAATCGGTCGAGCGTGTCGCGTGCCTTCTTCTAGCTGATTGTAGGAAGCTTCGCGCTTGTTGTTTTTCGGGCTCATGAGTCTCTCTCCTAAGGTAGGTCGGGATTGACTGGAATCCCGAGGCCCAATCATACGCTTATTGGGCTGTGAGTATGATGCGGGCGGCGGAGGCCTAGATGCAGAAATCCAAGCGCGAGCTGGGCAGGGTCCTCGAAGCGCTGGGGAAGCACTACGGCAAGCAGGTAGCCGCCGGGCCAAACGACCCTTACGAGATGATCCTGTTTGTGAACTGCGGATACCCTGCGACGGATGCATCATGCACGAAAGGGTACAAAGCTTTAAAGAGCGGCGTGGGAACGAAGCCGGTGGAGATTCTAGCCGCGCCAAAAGCGAAGCTGGCTAAGTTGATGCGGCTCGGGGGAATCGTGCCAGAGCTGCGCGCGGAACGATTGAAGACGATTGCAAAGATTGTGAATGAAGAGTTCGGCGGCGATTTGAAGTGGTCGCTCGAAAAATTGCTGCTGGAAGAAAAGAAAGAGGCAGGCAAAGGCATTCGCCTCGCTAAGAAAGCGCTAAAGGAATTTCCCGTCATTGGCGACCCTGGCGCAGACAAAATTCTCTTGTTTGCGGGGCTGGCGCCCGTAGCTGCGGTGCCTTCGGTTTGCATAGGCGTGCCGCAACGCATTTTATTCGGTGATGAGGACAAAAATTACGCGGCCGGTTATCGCGCTGCGCAGGAGGCAATGGCGGCGGAACTCCCCGAGACGTTCGACGCGAGGCTAAGGGCGTATCTGCTGCTTAAATGTCATGGTGCCGAGATTTGCAAGCGAACCAAGCCGAAGTGCGAGATATGTCCGATCAACAGTGAGTGCACTTATTTTCGGGAGAAGTCGCCAGCGAAGCGGTAGTGCCGACTGTATTTTATCGACGTGAGAACTCGTGCGCGGGCTGGCTGAAGCTATTTCACTTCCCAGGTATCGCCAGCACGCAGAAGTTTCGCGAGATCGCCAGGTCCACGCTTCGCAATAACGTCTTTGATCTGCTGGTTCATGACGTCTTCATAGCGCGGAAGATCGTCCCAGGCGCGAAGCACGCCGATGGGCGTGGGGAAACCCGGACGATGCTCCATGTGCGAAAGCAAGAAGGCGTAGGATGGACGCTGATGATGAGCGTCGTGCACCACCAGGTCTGATTCCGTGATGCCGTTGCCGAGTTGGACGACTTCAATGTCGCCGTCGGTCTTGCGCCGAATGCCCTTGTCGCGGTTCTTGCCAAAAACCAGAGGCTTGGCGTGCTCCAGCTGAATCATGTGCTCGCTCCGCGCGTCGCGCTCGGTGAGGTTGAACCACGCGCCATCATTAAAGATGTTGCAGTTTTGCAGAATCTCGACGAACGCGGAGCCTTTGTGGGCCGCAGCGTGTCTGAGCGTTTCTTTGAGATGCTGCTGGAAGACGTCGACGGAGCGCGCGACAAAAGTAGCCTCGGCGCCGATGGCGAGAGAAATTGGATTGAACGGCCGGTCGAGCGACCCGAAGGGCGTCGACTTCGCTTTCTTTCCGATCTCCGACGTAGGCGAATATTGGCCTTTCGTCAGCCCGTAGATGCGGTTGTTGAAGAGCAAAACTTTCAGGCCGACGTTGCGCCTGAGCATGTGAATCGTGTGATTGCCGCCGATGGAGAGGGCATCGCCATCACCAGTGGCGACCCAAACTTCCAGGTCCGGGCGAATCGCCTTGATTCCCGTGGCGACCGCGGGTGCGCGTCCGTGAATGGTATGAAAGCCGAACGTGTTCATGTAATACGGGAAGCGGCTCGAACAGCCGATGCCGGAAACCACCACGAAATTTTCGCGTTTGATCCCGAGTTCTGGGAAAACAGACTGAACGGCAGAAAGAATCGCGTAGTCACCGCAGCCTGGACACCAGCGTACTTCCTGGTCGGTCTGAAAATCCTTCTTGGTGAGAGGCGTGATCGGCGGCAGCGTAGCAGTGCTCATCAGGAATTCTCCCCAAGAATCTCTTCGATCTTTTGCTCAACTTCGGCCTGCTTGAACGGCCGGCCCTGAATCTTGTTGAGGCCGATGGCGTCGACCAGATATTTGGCGCGCAACACCCAAAGAAGCTGGCCCATGTTCAGCTCCGGCACAAGAACGGTCTTGTAGCGCTGCAGCACTTCGCCAAGGTTCGCCGGCAGCGGATTAAGATAGCGCAGATGAACGTGGCCAATCTTGCGGCCCTGCGCGCGCTGCGCTTTCAATGCGGCCGTAATGGCCCCGTGCGTCGAGCCCCACGCGACGATCAACAAATCGCCTTCCGCATCGCCGGCGGGAACCACATCCGGGATGTCCTGCACGATACCCGCAACTTTCGCGGCACGGATGCGAACCATGTTTTCGTGATTGAGAGGCTCGTAATTGATGTTGCCGGTGACGTCCTGTTTCTCGAGTCCGCCGACGCGGTGTTCGAGACCTGGCGTGCCTGGAACCGCCCACGGGCGCGCAAGCGTTTGCGGATCACGCTTGTAGGGTAAATAACCGTTCGGACCGTTGGCTTCCGTAGCAAATTTCACGGGGAATGCCGGGATTTCATCCACGTTCGGAATCTTCCAGGGTTCGGCACCATTCGCCAGATAGCCGTCCGAAAGAATGATGACGGGAATCATGTATTTGACAGCAATGCGACTGGCTTCGAGCGCGGCCCAGAAACAATCACTGGGTGTCGCAGCGGCAATGATGGGAATCGGCGCTTCGGAGTTGCGGCCGAAGAGCGCTTGCAAGAGATCCGCCTGCTCGGTCTTCGTCGGCAACCCCGTGGAAGGTCCGCCGCGCTGAATATCGCAAATGACCAGAGGGATTTCCACGGCTACCGCAAGACCCAGCGCTTCCGTCTTCAACGCCATGCCAGGGCCGGAAGTCGTGGTGATGGCCAGCGCGCCTGCGTAAGCTGCGCCGATCGCGCTGGTGATAGCCGCAATTTCGTCTTCTGCCTGAAAGGTCATCACGCCGAAATCTTTGTATTGCGAAAGCTCGTGAAGAATGTCCGACGCAGGGGTAATAGGATAGCTGCCCTGAAAGAGTGGCAGGCCTGATTTTTGCGACGCGGTGACGAAGCCCAGCGCCAAAGCCTGGTTTCCGCTAAGGTTGCGGTAAAAGCCCGGCGCAAGCTGCGCGGGCGGAATCTCATAACTGATCTGGAAAGCTTCAGTGGCTTCGCAATATGAATAGCCGGCCTTCATCGCCAGCTTGTTGGCTTCGACGAGCAGCGGCTTGTTCTTGAATTTCGCGTCAATCCACCGTACCGTCGGCTCCATCGAACGGTTGTAGAGCCAATAGCACATGCCCAGCGCAAAAAAGTTTTTGCAGCGGCTGATGGACTTCGCGTCGATGCCCAGGTGCTCAAGCGCTACTTTTGTAAGACGCTCCAGCTCGACGGAAAAGAGCCGGTATTTGTCGAGCGAATGATCTTCGAGCGGGTTCGTCTTCGACTGTGCTTTGCGCAGATCGTTTTCGGTGAACGCATCGGAATTTACGATCAGTATCCCGTTGGCCTTGAGGTCCGCGACATTCATCTTCAGCGCCGCCGGATTCATGGCGATCAACACATCGACGCTGTCACCCGGTGTATACACGTCGCTCGAAGAAAAATGCAGTTGGTAGCCGCTCACGCCGGGAAGTGTCCCTGCGGGGGCGCGAATCTCGGCGGGAAAATCCGGAAACGTGGCGATATCGTTGCCATACAGCGCCACGGTGTTGGTGAACTGGCTCCCGGTAATTTGCATCCCGTCCCCGGAGTCACCGGCGAAGCGGATGACCGCGCGATCAATCACCTCGCGCTTGTGTTTTACCGGCGGCGTTTCAATCAAAGTTGACATAGTGACCAAGGCTCCGCTGTGTCTCAACTCCCACACGAATTCCCCGAGGGAGGGTGGCTCAATTTGTTAGATGGCCGGCGCGATAAGCAGGTTGGATGCTCTATCCGGCCCCCGATTCCGACAGCAAGAGAATACCACACCGGCCCGTGTGAGGAAGGAAGAGTGGCCGCCGCCCAAAAATGTGTCGTTACAGAAAAGACGCCCAGAATTGCCGGCAGTTCACAGTCATCTGCAGAACTTCAGGCATTGGCGGCGGAAGCGGCCTCGAGAAAGCGAGATCGGTAAAAGAGCAAAATCGCAATGATGGCCGCACTAAAAAACAAGCCAAAGATGAGGATGGAATGGAAGAACGAACCGGTTAGAAATGGATTGCCGCCAGGGAACGCAGGGTTCTCCGCATCGGCGCGCTGCATGGCCTCTTGCGCCGCGGCCAGAAAACGAGGATTCACTGCAGACAAAATTCCGTTTATGAAGAAGACGCATTGCAGGACCAGCACGGTGTGAAGGGCCGCTGGTTTCAGCTTGAGCATCCCCACTCCCGCGATTCCGAGGACGGCACCTATGAGTCCCAAAAGGAACTTGGCTGAGATGCCGCTAAAGAGGTGTCCAAAAAGGAAGAAAGGCATCGAGCCGGTCATTGGAAAAAACACCGCCAAAACCATGCATGCCGCTGAGAAAATCAGGAAACCAGCGAGGATCATAAGTGGGAGCGGGCAGGCAGCCTTGGAAGAGGAAGAGGGCCGCGCTTCTGGTTGCGGCAAAGGGAACCCTGTGGCATCCATCGCCGGCGGATACGCTGCCAAGGGAGCCGGCGCAGCAAAGGCTGCCGCGACTCGCGGACGCGTGAAGAGCACCAGCCACCAAATTCCGATTCCGAGCGGAATCCCATAGAAAAAAACCATGAACACTTTCAAGAATCCCATGAATGGCCCAGCTTCCGCGCCGTTGGGGAGGGAGGAGGGGAGTGAATTAAAGACAAGGAGAATGACGGGAATTGAGACCGCCGAAAGCACAGCCATGATACCGCCCCAGACAAGCATGGTGATGCGAGCCCAATTGCGCCGCCGAAGGACGCCGAGGCCAGCAAAGAAGCCAAAAATCGCAATGGCTATCCCAAAAAGCCAGAAGACTTCCACTGCCGCAAGTGTACCAGGAGGAATGCCTGGCACCCCTTCCGATGTTCGTAACCTAGGTGCGACGATCATCGAGGCCTCAACCAACAAGCCAAGCAGCACACCCAACGCGCTGAAAATGATTGCGACAACGCCGGCAGCAGTTACAGCGGGAAGGGATTCTCTGTTGGCAAGCGTGTTCATGTGTAAGCCATCATCGCAAGCGTCGCGGAAGATTGTCTATCGTCCGCGTGTATATCATTTCCAGAAGTGCTGCCGTAGGGAAGCAAAGGTAACACGAAGACAACTTGTTGCTTGACGTTCGCTTTTTTTTCGCCTAAAGTAAGAGCGCTTCAAGAGTTTCCGTGGAGGCGAGCGATGGCCCTGACAAAGCGCCAAAAAGAAGTTCTGGATTACCTGGTTTCCTTTGACAATAAGCACGGATACGCCCCCAGCTTTGAAGAGATCGGCAAGGGTCTCAAGCTGACTTCACTCGCCACGGTTCACAAGCACATCACCACGCTCGAGAAAAAAGGGTTCATCCGGCGCGGCTATAACCAGAGCCGTTCGATCGAAATCCTGCAATTGCCTAAACCTGTTAAGGAACAGATTAGCGACAGAAAGATTCAAGAACTGCCGCTGGTGGGCCGCATCGCGGCGGGCCGCCCGCTCGAAGCTGTGGAAGAACGCGAGACACTTTCGCTTGGCGATTTTGCCCGCGGTGGCAATTCCTTCGTGCTTCAGGTGAAAGGAAGTTCCATGATTGAAGATCACATCATGGATGGCGATTACGTGGTCTGCGAACAGACCCAAGTAGCCAACGCCGGTGACATCGTCGTAGCTTTGATCGGCGGCGAGGAAGCGACGCTCAAAAGGTTCTACCGCGAAGGCGCTGGCAAGATCCGTCTTCAGCCTGCGAATTCCGAGATGGCTCCTATCATGGTGGCAGCAAACGACCTCAAGATTCAGGGCCGGGTCATCGGCGTACTCCGCAAGTACTGAAAACCCCCTCCGCAGCTCCTTTTCGGCCTCGGGGGCGCAGATTTGCTTTCTCTATCATTTTCGACTTTTCCAATTCATTCGCCCCTTGAACCAGGTTTGCTCGTCCTCACCAAGCTCGCGGGCCGCACCATAGACATGCGTCTCTTTCCATTTCCAGATACTATGTAGATTCTTTGTAGCCACTTGGAAGCGCGCGGCGTCAAAGGTACGAGGCGGGGCCGGCTTGCGTGGTAGCCGCCAGGGAAAAGACCAAACGTGTCGACCAAAAACCCAAACATATTAATTGTCGAGCCTGACGAGGCGCTCCACAAGCAACTCTTGGACGTTTTGCGTTCCGCAGGCTATGAAGTTTCCTCCGCGCCTTCGCAGGAAGAAGGCTTCCGCGTCGTCCAAACCGGCGCCGTCGATGTGTTTTTACTCTCTGCTGACTTGGCCGATGTCCTTTGTTGCAGCTCTCTCACAGAAATCAAAGGACTGGGATCCACCGCCAACACCCGAGTAATTGTCTTCGCGAGCGGCGGCGGTGCCGTGCGTGCGCGAGCTCTGGATCTGGGCGCCGATGATGTGATGACACCTCCCTGGGAGCCTACCGAACTGCTTGCCCGAGTGCGCGTGCAGTTGCGCGACAAGCATGCCTTCGATGAATTGCAGCTGAAATCGCGCATCGCGGAAGAAGGCCAGGAAATCGCGCACACCGCGTTTCAAGCCCTTGCGGTTACGGAAAAAATGACTCGCGACGCGTTCTCGACCGGCCGCGCACTGAAAATTGGCGTTGGCGCCCTCCTCGCCGTCGCCGCCGTCATATCCATTGTTTTTCTGCTCTTCACCCGGCGCGCCGATAAGGAAACCCGTCGTGCCTATTCCGTGATCGCGCAGCTAGAACACGGCGTGCGCACGGAGGAAGCTCTAGTCGCCGAAGCCGCCAAAGCCCGCAAAGAGCTGCAGCAATCGGACATCACCGAGCAGAAACAACAACTGCAGAAACAGACCGACGATCTTCGCCAGAAACTCTCCGCCGCGGACGCCAGCGAAGTCTCCGGCCTCCGCAAACAGCTTGACGAGACCACCAGCCGGCTGAAGAAAGTAGAAACGCAATCCGACGCAGCTGAAAGCGTCATCCGAGCCAACGCTCCCAGCGTCTGCTTGCTCCACGTCTCGGTATCTTTCGTGGACCAGGCTTCGCATCGCCCCTTGCGTTACGGCGCGATCAATCCTGACGGCCAGCCGCTCAAAGACAGCGACGGCAACGTGGTCTACAGCCTCGACGGACGCGCCCCCGAAGTTCGCGAAGATTTCTTCGGCACCGGTTTCATCGTTGGCCAAAATGAAATCCTCACCAATCATCATGTCGCGCAACCCTGGTGGAAGAATGAAGAGTTGGGCGCTGCCGCTGAGCAAGGTTTGCAGCCGACTATCGCTGAAATGACTGCCTATTTCCCGGAAGCGGTAGTCGGCATTCCCATGAACATATCGCAAATCTCGGACGAAGCCGATCTCGCCGTTCTTCGTGGCGACATTTCCGCTCTGAAGCGCCCCATTCTAAAGATCGATGGCCGCAAAGAAGCTGCCGTCAGCGGCCAGCTCCTCATCTCGCTTGGGTACGCAACGGGAATAAGCGCCATCATGGCGCGCGCCGGAGAAGACACTGTAAAAGACATTGTCAGGTTGAGCGGCGGCGACCCGAAAAAGATTGTGGACGAGCTCGAGCAGCGCAAATTGATCCGTCCGCTGGTGACGCAGGGACATATCGGCGACGTCCTGCCAGATAAAATTGTCTACGATGCGCAAACCACTTCCGGCGGCTCTGGTGGGCCGCTCATAAATCGCGACGGCCAGGTGATCGGCGTAACATTCGCCGTCGTCCGCGGCTTTGGCGGCTCCAACTTCGGCGTTCCTATTCGTTATGCACAACCCCTGCTTAAGCCGTAAAGCGCCGTGGCGTCACGGCGTAAAGCGGCAGATTGAGCGCTGGTCTTTATTGTCTCGCATTAAATGCCAAATGCTTTGCGGCTTTCGGGCGATTTTCGTTGGCATGCTCGTTTTCACGCTCATCTGGCCAACTCCATCCAGGGCCTATGCTGTTCTTGCTCACGAAGCGATCATCGATGCCGTTTGGGAGACGCACATCAAGCCGCTCCTGCTGGCACGTTTTCCCGGTTCTACCGAAGAGCAGTTGAGCGAGGCGCAAGCCTATGCTTATGGGGGCTCAATCATCCAGGACATGGGCTATTACCCTTACGGGAGCCATTTTTTCAGCGACCTTACGCACTACATACGAAGCGGGGATTTTGTGCAAGCTCTGCTTCGCGACGCGAAGGACCTCGACGAGTATGCATTCGCCGTCGGCGCTCTGGCCCATTATGCTGCGGACAATGACGGCCATCGCCTGGCTACCAATCGCGCCGTGCCGCTTCTCTATCCCAAACTTCAAAAAAAGTATGGTGACACCGTTTGGTACGAGCAAGACCCGCTCGCTCACACCAAGACGGAGTTCGGCTTCGACGTTCTAGAGGTGGCACACGAGAGTTACGCGCCTGATGGCTATCATGACCTGATCGGTTTCGAAGTGTCGCAAAACCTGCTGGATCGCGCGTTTAAGCAGACCTACGGACTACAGCTGAAGGACGTCCTCTTGGACGAGGACAAAGCACTCAACTCCTACCGTCATGCCGTCAGCAAGACCATTCCGATGGCCACGAAGGTCGCATGGAGCCTGAAGAAAGACGAAATCAAGGCTGATTTGCCGGGCGTCACGAAGAAAAAGTTTCGATACAATCTTTCGAAATCAAATTACGAGCGGGAGTGGGGCAAGAATTATCAAAAGCCCACGTTTCGCGAAAGATTTCTGGCTTTCCTTTACAGACTCATTCCAAAATTCGGGCCTCTCAAGGTGCTTCAATTCAAGACCCCAACGCCAGAGGCCCAGCACATGTTCCGCGATAGCTTCAACGCGACCCTGGACAACTACCGGAGATTGATCGAAGAGGAGCGAACTGGACACTTGGACCTGCCGAACGACAATTTTGACGTAGGCGAAGCCACGGGCCCGGGAAAATACGCAATGAACGACGATGCCCACGCAGAGCTATTGGGCAAGCTGGCCGACCGAAAGTTTGCTGGCATTTCGCCCGAGCTGCGCGACGAGCTCCTGCACTTTTATTCCGAGCCAGACGCGCCCTATGCGACGAAGCGCGATGCCAAGGCTTGGGCTACTGTGCAATCGGAACTCGGTCTGTTGAAAAATTCCACGCCCACCGTGGCCGCGGTCAGCGGTCCGAGTGCCCCATAATTTCCAGCGTTGTCAGTCTGTCAGTAAGCGCGTGAGGCACGCTTTCCAAACGTGTCCGATCGTCCGCATTCAAATGGTTTGTACTGCAAATCGAAAAAAGTGTTCCAATTGCGCCCCGGGCGCGTGAAACAATCCGAAGTTTCGCGTAACCTACTTGTCGGCTCAGGGATGAAGAAAAACAAACCCATCCGAAAACTGCTCGCTGCCAATCGCAGCGAAATCGCCATACGGATTTTCCGCGCGGCGAACGAGCTCGGTCTGCGCACCGTCGGAATCTATTCGCAGGAGGACCGGCTTGCCCTGCATCGCTTCAAAGCGGATGAAGCTTATCAAGTCGGTGCGGGCAAGGGCCCGGTGGTGGCCTACCTCGACATTGCTGGCATCGTCGGCTTGGCAAAGGAAAAAGGCGTCGACGCCATTCATCCCGGCTACGGCTTCTTGTCCGAGAATCCCGCATTTGCACGCGCCTGCGAAAAGGCCGGCATTGTATTCATCGGCCCAACGCCGGAATTACTCGAACTCCTCGGAGACAAAACCGCTGCCAGGCGCCTGGCGGACTCGGCTGGCGTTCCAGTGCTCCCCGGAACGGAGGAATCGATCAGCTCCGCATCGGAGGCGCGCAAATTCGCGACCTCGATCGGCTATCCCGTCATCGTAAAAGCCGCGATGGGTGGCGGCGGCCGGGGCATGCGGGTCGTGCGCAACGAAGCCGAACTCGAGCAGCGTCTGGAAGAAGCCCAGGGTGAAGCAAAGTCGGCCTTCGGTGACGCCAGCGTCTTTCTTGAGAAATATTTGCCTCGCGCGCGCCATCTTGAGGTGCAGATTCTCGCCGACAATCACGGAAACCTCCTGCACCTCTACGAGCGCGATTGTTCCGTTCAGCGCCGTCACCAAAAAGTTGTCGAAGTGGCGCCAGCCGCGAATTTGCCGCCATCGATCCGCATGGAATTGTGCGATGCCGCAGTTCGTCTTGCGCGCAAAGCCAACTACCGTAACGCAGGGACCGTCGAGTTTCTCTACGACGTCGACGCTCAAAAATGGTATTTCATCGAAGTGAATCCCCGGATACAAGTCGAACACACCGTCACGGAAATGGTGACGGGCATCGACCTGGTGCGCTCGCAAATTCTCGTAGCGCAGGGCCACAAGCTGCATGATGAGCCGCTAGCGTTGCCACAACAAGCCAACGTCCCACTCTATGGCGCAGCGCTTCAGTGCCGCGTCACCACCGAAGATCCAGAAAAGAATTTCGCGCCCGATTACGGAAAGCTCACGACCTACCGATCGCCGGCTGGATTCGGAATTCGCCTCGACGGAGGAACTGCCTACGCCGGCGCGGTCCTCGCGGCCTACTACGATTCTCTCCTCGTCAAAGTCACAGCATGGGGAACGAAACTTCCGGAAGCCTGCCAGCGCATGGACCGCGCGTTGCGCGAGTTCCGCATTCGTGGGGTCAAGACCAATATCCCTTTCCTCGAAAACGTGGTCAATCATCCGCGCTTCCGCGCCGGCGAAGTAACGACCTCCTTTCTCGATGAATCGCCCGAGTTGTTTCGGCTGCAGAGTCGCGGCGACCGCGCCACTAAACTTCTCTCTTATCTCGGCGACGTGATTCTCAACGGCAATCCCGAGGTAAAAGGCAAGCCAGTCCCCAAAGCGCTCGAAAAGGCGACTCTGCCGAGCGTCCCCGGCATCGACCTGCCGCCTGGAACGCGCCAGCTCCTACAAAGGCTAGGTCCAAAGAGATTTGCAGCCTGGGCCAGAAAAGAAGAGCGCCTGTTAGTCACGGACACCACCTTTCGCGATGCCCATCAATCACTGATGGCCACGCGCGTCCGCACGCACGATCTGCTAGCCACCGCGAGTGCCGTCGCGAAGCGCCTTCCAAACCTCTTCAGCGTTGAAATGTGGGGCGGCGCAACTTTTGACACCGCCATGCGCTTTCTTCACGAAGACCCCTGGCAGCGCCTTCGCGATCTACGCCAGCGAATTCCCAACATCTGCTTTCAGATGCTTCTCCGCGGCGCAAATGCCGTCGGTTACACCTCGTATCCCGACAACGTCATCGTCGAGTTCGTACGTGAATCCCACGCCCAAGGCATCGACATCTTTCGCATCTTCGATTCCTTGAATTCCATCGAAAACATGCGCGTCTCGATCGATGCTGTGCTCGAAACCGGCGCCGTCTGCGAGCCGGCCATTTGCTACACAGGAGACATCTTCGACAAATCCCGCCCAAAGTATTCGCTGAAATATTATGTTGCCATGGCCACGCAGCTCGAAAAGCTCGGCGCGCATTTTCTGGCCATCAAAGACATGGCGGGCCTTTGCAAGCCTTATGCAGCGTACGAACTAGTGAAAACTCTCCGCGAAGAAATCGCCATCCCCATGCACTTTCACACCCACGACACCAGCGGCATCAATTCCGCCTCCGTCCTGAAAGCCGCGGACGCCGGCGTCGATGTGGCCGACGCGGCAATCGCCGCTATGAGCGGAGGCACCAGCCAACCCAATCTCAATTCTATTGTCGAAGCGCTGCGCCACACGCCCCGCGACACAAATCTCGACATCGAGGCCCTCAACGAATGCTCCGACTACTGGGAAACCGTCCGCACCTACTATCTGCCGTTTGATTCAGGCCCCAAAGCCGGCTCCGCGCGCCTCTATCAACACGAAATTCCCGGCGGCCAATACACGAATCTCCGCGAACAAGCCGCCGCCATGGGCTTGGGGCACCGCTGGCGCGAAGTAGAGAAAATGTACGCTGAAGTGAACCAACTTTTCGGCGACATCGTGAAAGTCACGCCGTCCAGCAAAGTCGTCGGCGACATGACGCTCTTTCTAATGGCCAACGAGATGCAACCAGCCGATCTGCTCAAGCTCGACGAGGAGCACGATCTTTCTCTTCCGAATTCCGTCGTAGAAATGTTTTCCGGGGTCCTCGGCGTTCCGCCCGGCGGTTGGCCGCGCAAGTTGCAAAAGATAATCCTCCGTGGCACTGCGCCGCTCAAAGGTCGCCCCGGTGAAAGCCTGGAAGCGGTGGACCTCGCGTCGGAATCCGCCGCGTTGCAAAAAAGGGTAGGCCACCCGGTGCGCCGCGACGACCTTTTAAGCTACCTTCTCTATCCGGATGTATTCGTTAAATACGACAGATTTCGCCAGTCCTATGCGGATGTCAGCGTCCTGCCAACGCCCGCGTTTTATTACGGCTTGGCTTCCGGCGAAGAGATCACCATTGAAATCGAGCCGGGCAAGACGCTCATTCTTAAATTTCTGACGGCCAGCGATCCGCATCCCGATGGAACGCGCACGCTCTTCTTTGAATTAAACGGTCAGCCGCGCGAAGTCAACGTGCGCGATCTCGCGCTGCGCGTCGTCGAGCGCGCCCATCCGAAAGCCGACCCCGCTGATCCGGGTCAGGTAGCCGCGCCAACAGCGGGCGTAATCAGCGGAATCGCCGTGCAAGCAAATCATCCCGTAGAACGGGGAGCAAGACTTTTGACCCTCGAAGCCATGAAAATGCAATCGAATATCTACGCACCCATCGCCGGCCGAATCGTAAAACTTCTTGTCACGCCAGGGCAGCACGTCGAGGCCAAAGATTTGCTGGTGACCATCGCCCCGTGAGCGGCCCCAATCTTCGCAAGCACGAAGGTTTTCGCTCGCGATTTCTCAGAAACCAGCGCGACCTCATCGTCTATCTCCCGCCCGGCTACGACGATCAACCTGGCCGTCGCTTCCCCGTGCTCTATCTTCACGACGGCCAGAATCTTTTCGACGGCGCAACCTCATTCATCCCCGGCATGGACTGGCACGTCGGCCAAACCGCTGACCAGTGCATCGACTCTGGCGCCGTCGAACCCCTCATCATCGTCGGCATGTACAACACCAAAGCCCGCATCCGCGAGTACACGCCCACGCACGTCCCCAGACTTGGAGGCGGCCGCGCGGATCGTTATGCCAAATTCCTGATCGAGGAAGTAAAGCCCTTCATCGAGCGCGAGTACCACACTCTTTCCGGTCCAGAAAAAACTGGCATCGGCGGCTCTTCGCTTGGCGGACTCGTTTCTCTGTACCTCGGGCTCAGGCTTCCTGAAGCTTTTGGAAAGATTGCCGCGCTTTCACCTTCCGTTTGGTGGAACCAGGGCGTCATGCACCGCTTCGCGGAAGCCGCAAGCGTAAATCCGCGACCAGCTATCTGGCTCGATATCGGCACGCGTGAAGGCCCGCGCATCGTCCAGGACGTCGAACACTTTCGCGACGTACTGCTACAAAAAGGATGGCAACTCGGCCGCGACCTGCACTACCAGCGCGTCGAAGGCGCCGAGCACAACGAAGCGGCTTGGGCCCAGCGCGTTGGCCCCTTCCTTCAATTCTTGTATCCGGCCCGGTAGAGCGCAGTATAATCCGCACCTGCCGCGCGCCTGTTTATAGCCGCCCCATCAAGGCCGCGTGGCATTCAGAGGTCATCGATGCCAGAGAGCCGTCCTCTCACCATCCTCTGTGTCAGCTCCTACGAAAAAGGCCAGGAATTTCTACGCACGTGTAAAGCGATTGGCTGCCGTGTTCTCCTCCTGACCGTCGAAAAACTCCGCGACGCGGATTGGCCGCGCGAGTCCATCGACGAAATGTTTTTCATGCCGGAAGAGCTTCCAACGCAAGACCTCATCAATGCCGTCAGCTTTGCCGCCAGATCGCAGCCCATCGATCGCATCGTCGCTCTCGACGAATTCGACATGGAAAATGTCTCGGCCCTTCGGGAACACCTACGCATCCCCGGCATGGGCTTAACCACCGTCCGCTATTTCCGCGACAAACTTGCCATGCGCACCCGCGCAAAAGAAGTGGGCATCGCCGTGCCGGATTTCGTGCCAGTCCTCAATTACGACGCTCTGCGCGAATTCATGTCCCGCGTCCCTTCACCTTGGCTGCTCAAGCCGCGCTCACAAGCCTCGGGCATCGGCATGAAGAAAATTAACGATCCCGCCGAGCTCTGGCCCTGGCTCGATCAGCTTGGCGACCATCAATCGCACTATCTGCTCGAACAATTCATTCCCGGCAGCATCTACCACGTCGATAGCGTGGCTTCGGAGCGCGAAGTTGTCTTCGCGGAAGCCCACGCGTACGGCGCGCCTCCGCTCGAGACCTCGCACCAGGGCGGCGTCTTCACCACGCGCACGCTTCCGCGCGATTCCGCCGAAGTGAAAACCCTACTTGAAATGAATCGCAGAGTACTCGATGAACTGGGCTTCCTCCGGGGAGTCACGCACGCCGAATTCCTGAGAGCCAACTCCGATGGAAAGATTTATTTTCTCGAAGTTGCCGCCCGCGTCGGCGGCGCCTATATCTCCGATGTCATCGAAGCAGCCACAGGCGTCAATCTTTGGCGCGAGTGGGCGCGTCTCGAAGTGGGAGCAGGCAAGCAGCCTTATCAACTGCCTCCCACCACCCACGATTACGCCGGTGTGCTCGTTTCCCTAGCTCGCCAAGAACGCCCCGACACTTCCGCCTACAGCGACCCAGAAATCGTCTACCGCATCACCAAGTACCATCACGCCGGTTTCGTCCTAAAATCGCCCAAGCCCGAACGCGTCCAGAAGCTCTTGGACACTTATTCAAAACGATTTCAATCTGATTTTCTTGCCACACAACCCGTCCCAGAGAGGCCAAGCTCCTGAAGTGTTCCTATTTTAAATTTGCTACCGCCTGCGCGGAGCCGTCACCAAAACTTTACCCAACCTTAACCGCGAACAGTGGACGAACACACTGGCCAAAGGTCTAGTTACTTTCACGAACGGCCATTGAAGACTGCATTTGCCGTGCGCCATACTGAGGAATACAGTTTGCAATACCCCAAGCGACTTTCTGCGCGGGGTGGTGCTATCCCTTTGGGAGGGACCGATGTGGGGTAATAAGAAACCGGAAACGCCGCAAGCCGCGCAACCGGATCCGAAAAATTTTCCAACGAATCAGCCGCCGAAGTCCGCTCCGGCGACTTGGGAGGGAACTACCGCAATGAGTACAGATGCCATGCGTCCACTAGGTGCAACCGCGGACCGCGCCACCGCGCGGCTCGGGGCCAGCCTGCACGTGAAAGGCGAGATCTCCGGCAACGAGGATCTGCTAATCGACGGCTCGGTCGAAGGACTGATCCAGCTTGATGAGCGGAAGCTGACCGTCGGGACTACCGCAAAGGTCACTGCCGATATCATCGCCCGCGAGGTGGTGGTTTACGGCACCGTGAAGGGAAATCTTCGCGCCAAGGACCGTATCGAGATCAAGAAGGACGGCTCCGTGAATGGTGATCTCACGACCGCCCGCATCATGATCGAAGACGGCGCCTACTTCAAAGGCTCTATCGAAATCGATAAGAGCTCCGAGAAGGATTCCTCGCACAGCGCCTTTGCAAAGAGCTCGAGCGCTCCTGTCGGTGCTCCAGCAACGAAGACCATTTAATTCACTCTTATTTAGTTTTCCTCGGGGCGGCGCGGACATTCAGTCCTCGCCGCCCTTCGATTTTTCTGCTTCCCTTTTCCATTCTTCCATTCCAAAATATTTCTTAACTTGACAATTAACATTATTGGATTAAAATTGATCCCTGTAACCCTCTCAACTCCGCGCGTCCCGGCTCTTCCCGGATTTTCCCGCCGGCTTGGCTCCTTCAGCCCAGGACGCACAACGAACGTGGGGTTCTTGAATGGGACGGCTAAGACGATGCGCTCGGGATTTCTCGCTCGGTCTTCTTCTCCTCACATGCTTCGGTTGCGGTGGCGGTTCCTCCAGCATTCAGACCCCGCCTCCGCCTCCACCTCCACAACCAGATTTCTCCATCGGTTTCTCTGTAAATTCCGTCAACCTCCAGCAAGGCACTACAAGCCTCGCAGTCAACCTGTCTGTCACCGCGCTCAACTGCTTCATCGGATCCGTCCAGGTCACTCTCACTGGATTGCCCAGCGGCGTCATCTCAAATCCCGTTAGTCCTTTCAGCATCGCTGCCGGTTCGAGCGCACCCGTCCTCTATTCCGCCGCGCCAAACGTCTCAACAGGAAACTCCACGATCGTCGCCACGGGCGTCAGTGGCGCTCTTTCGCACGCGGCTAAACTCGATCTAACGATTCAAAGCGGAGTAGTTGCAAATCTGCCGCGCACCGCCTATGCCAGAACAGACTCCATCCCCGCGTTGGACGATCCAGCAGGTGAGCCGCACCACCGGCACATCGCCTTCGATTCAGCCCACCAACTCGTCTTCGTGGCCAACCGCGCGATGAATCGTGTCGAGGTTTTCTCATCGACGACCGCCACATGCCTCACCAAAGTCAGCGTTCCCGGCGTGAGCAGCGCAGATCTTTCCTCCGACGGCGCCACCGTTTGGGTTGGCACTGTCACGGAACAAGTGGCCGCGATCGATACCACTTCGCTGCAAGTCAAAGCACGCTACGAAATCGCTGGGCTGCAACCTCTTCCCAATACCCTCTTCGATCGCCCCGAAGAATTGCTCGCACTCTCCAACGGCAGTCTAATGATGCGTCTTCGCCAATCCCAGACAGCCGAATCGTTGCTCGCCCTTTGGGCCCCTTCCTCGAACACGCTGACGAACCTAACTACCACCGAGCCACAACTCTTTCAAAATGGCCTCGGCGCCATGGCGCGCACGGGCGATCAAACTAAAGTCTTGGTCAACGCAAGTGATGCCAGTGGCCAACTCGCCGTCTACGATGCGAACGGCAACGTTCTCGCCGGACCACACGGCCTCGGCACGGGCACGATTGCTCTCGTCGCCGCAAATTCCAACGGCACCAGATTCGCCGCTGTCTTCGTTGCAAACGGCAGCACGCAAGTGCTGCTCCTGGACGGCTCTCTAAATCCTGCGGGCTCTTACGCAACATCAGCTGTGAACGACATAGTATTTTCTCGCGACGACCAGTCCCTGTACGTCAGCGAAAATGCAGCCGCCCCTCCTGTTATTACTGCCCTGGATGGCCACAGCCTCAACATCATTGGGGAAGTCCCCGATCTTTGGCTCGCCGGAAGACGCTCGGAAATCGAAGACGTGGACTGCACGAACCTTCTCTTCGGCATCGCCAACCGCGGTCTGAGCTTCGTGGACGCCGCAACTCCCATCTCACTTTCCGTGGACGCCCCGGTTTTCGCAGCTGCGCCAGCCGTGCAGCCTTCCGAAGGTCCCAACACTGGCGGAACGTCGACGATTATCACAGGACAAAACTTCGGAACCAGCGCACAAGTACTGTTTGGAACGCAATCCGTTACCAAAGCCAGCGTCTTGAGCGGCACGCAGATCACTGCGTCCTCGCCCCCAAATGCCTCCTCCGGCGCCGTCAACATTGCCGCGTATTTTCCGAACGGCTGGATCGCCATCGCTCCTGACGCGTTCAGCTACGGCCCGCAAGTCCTCCAGATTTTGCCTAACGCGGGAACACCGGCCGGAGGCGACGCCATCCAAATCTATGGTTACGGCTTCGGCAGCGACTCCACGAAAATTACCGCGAGGATTGGCAATGGAACCGCGACCGTGCAGCAGACCCAGAACTTGGACGCCATCGGACCATCTCTTGGTTTGGACTCGACTTACCCTTTTCCCCTCGAATGCATCACTCTGCAAACGCCCGCCGGAACGCCGGGCAAGGCCGACATCGCCATCAATTCGCCCGCCGGCTCTGTCACCGCCCCGAAAGCGTTTCAATATCTGCAGGGCGAGAATTTCTACCTCAAATCATCCTTCGATAAATTCGTCATTTACGACCAGCCCCGTCAATGGCTGTATCTCAGCGACATCGATCACATCGACGTTTTCAACTTGGCCGGCGCTTTTTTCGGTAACGTCATCGAGCCGCCTGGTGGTCCTCCACCTTCCGGGCAAATTCACGGTTTGGCTCTCACTCCGGACGGCACCCAGTTAGTGGCAGCCGATTTCGGCGCGCAAAACATTTATTTGCTTGATCCGGACACAGGTTCCGGAACAAGCATCGCCGTCGGTGGCGTGTCCGGCTACGTAAACTCCGGCCCCGCCCGCGTGGCCGCCACCAGCACGCAAAATGTCTTCGTCGGTTTGAGCGCGGAATCGGGCTCTTCCGGCGCTTGCACGTCTTGCCTCGGCCAATTGAACCTGGCGGCCAGTCCTCCCACAATTCAACCGGCCTCACAGCGCGAAATCACCGGTCTCACCGGCGCTCCTCTTGTGCAATCGAATGGCAATGGCAATCAGGTGTTCGTCGCGTTCGCTAACGCGCCAGGTGGCCCGCTCGCCCTTTGGAATTCATCTTCACCAAATCAATTTTCCATCTTCACCGCAAACGACACCGCCACGGATCTCACCGCCGCATCCGATGGAACTTTGCTTGCTCTCCAAGCCAACGGCACAACCGAAATTCGCGATGCCGATCTCTCGCTAGCATCCGTCCCCGCGAATCCAGAGCTCCTGCAAATTCCCGGTCGCAATCAAGTGCCCGGCATTGCGCTCCATCCAAGCGGCGCGCTCGTCTATCAACCGTTTCTCACAGGGCCCGCCGGCAATGCTGGCGTAAACGGTGGGGTAGATATACTTGACGCGCACAACGGAGTTCTTCGCCTTCGTATCCTTTTACACCAACAATTCATGACCGACGTCGACGGCCTCCACGGAAGCTTTCTGGCCACTGACGAAAACGGCCAACGATTGTTCGCCATCACCTCGAAGGACGGCACCGCGCAAAATGCAGGTGTCACCATCGTGACGCTGGCAAACGTCCCGCTGGGCATTGGCACAGTGACCCCGACGAAGGGCCCAACTGCGGGCGGTATCACGCTAACGATTCGTGGCAGCGGCTTTCAAAGCGGCACAACGGTCACCATCGGCGAAAAATCCGCAACCGTCACCTTCAAAGACATGAACACGCTAAACGTCGTAACGCCCTCTCTCACTGTAGGCGCGCAACGCGTCACCATCACGAATCCCGACGGCGAATCCGTCTCCCTAGACGCTGCCTTCGCCGCCAACTAACCCGCATGCTTCGTAAGGGGCACAGATTTATCCCGAGCCCAGTGCGGGAATGCTGTGCCCCACCTTGTCCACGGCTTTACTAGCCAGCGTTCCTTCTCCCACGCATGCGTTCCATTAGACGACCACAAAATCTCCTCCTAACCAAATCCTCCATTTTTTCATCTCATGCAATGTAGAATTCCCGCGGCAAACTATCCGCGTACGCGGTGCTCAATTCAGACGAAAGGTCACGAAAAATGGAAACGCGCAAACTCGGCAATTCCGATTTGCAAATTACGCCGGTCGGCTTTGGTGCCTGGGCCATCGGCGGCAGCGGCTGGGATTTCGCCTGGGGACACCAGGAGGACGCCGATTCCATTGCCGCCATTCACCGCTCGCTCGAACTCGGCGTGAACTGGATCGACACCGCCGCCGTCTACGGCGTTGGCCACTCCGAAGAAATGGTTGCGCACGCGTTAAAGGATTGGCGCGGTCCCCGGCCCCACGTGTTCACAAAATGCGTTCTCCGCTGGGACGACCAAGGCCACATCACCCAGAATCACACCGCTGCATCCATCCGCCACGAATGCGAAGACAGCCTGCGCCGCCTGGAAGTCGAAGTGATCGACCTCTACCAAATGCACTGGCCGCCCTCCGACAATGGCTCCGGCCTCGAAGAAGCCTGGCAAACCATGCAATCCCTGCAAACAGAAGGCAAAGTCCGCTGGATCGGCGTCTCAAATTTCAACGTCGAACAAATCAAGCGCGCAGAAAAAATTGCTACGCCGACATCTCTGCAGCCGCCCTACTCTCTGATTCGCCGCGCGGTCGAAAAAGAAATCCTGCCTTACTGCAAACAGCAGGGCATCGGCGTCATTTCTTACGCCCCCATGGCTTCCGGACTTCTCACCGGCGCGATGACCCGCGAGCGCGCGGCAGCCCTCCCGCCCGACGATTTCCGCAGCAAGAATCCGGAGTTTCGTGAGCCGCGCCTCTCCAAAAACATTGACCTCGTCGAGCGCCTCCGCAAAGTCGGGGCGCGCCACGGCCGCAGCCCCGGCGAAGTCGCTATCACCTGGGTCCTCAGCAATCCCGCCGTCACTGGAGCCATCGTCGGCGCCCGAAATGCAAAACAAGCCGAAGGCGTTATGCGCGCCGGGGAACTAAAGCTATCACCCGAAGAAATCGCGGAGATTGAAGGCGCAGCGGCCGCCGCCGTGGCTCGATGAAGCGCACGATGAAGCTCGTTAGGAGGCCAGTTCCATGGATTTTGGTCTGAAGGGTAAGCTGGCTGTAGTCTCCGGTTCCACAGCAGGCATCGGCCTAGCCATCGCAACTACGCTTGCATCAGAAGGCGCAAAGGTCGTCGTAAACGGCCGCACCGAAGCGCGCGTAAATGTCGCGCTGGAAAAAATCCGCCACCACCACAAAACCGCCGATGTGCAAGGCATCGCCGCGGATCTAGGCACGGTGAGCGGCCTCGAAACCTTCGTAAAGCAAATCCCGCACGCCGACGTATTAATCAACAATTTGGGAATCTTCGAACCCAAGCCCTTCGCCGAAATCTCCGACGCCGACTGGCTGCGCTTCTTCGAGGTCAACGTCCTCAGCGGCGTCCGTCTCGTGCGCCACTATCTACCCGGCATGCTGAAAAACAATTGGGGACGCATCATTTTTATTTCCAGCGAATCCGCCGTGCAAATCCCCGCGGAGATGATTCACTACGGCATGACCAAAACTGCCCAAATCGCCGTCGCTCGCGGCCTCGCCGAATCCGTCGCCGGCACCGGTGTCACGGTGAACTCCGTTCTCCCCGGACCCACTGCTTCCGAAGGCGTCACAGGTTTTCTTGATAGCATGGCCAAGCAGCGCAACCTCTCGACAGCCGATATCGAGAAGGAGTTTTTCAAATCCGTCCGCCCTAGTTCGCTCCTGAAACGCTTCGAAACGCCCGAAGAGATTGCCGCGGTTGTCGCCTTCGTCGCCAGCGCCCAATCCGCTGCCATCAGCGGCGCCGCCGTCCGTGCTGAAGGCGGCGTCATCCGCAGCATCTAATCTCTTTCGCAAAATTCACAATACTCTGTAGCGGCTGGGCTTGCCCCGCCCTTGCGGGCCTGCGCCGCCCAAAATCAAGCTCGCGAGAAGTCCGGCCGCCAAGTCTTGATCATCTGCTTGATCGCCTTCCGATCATTCAACTTTTCCTCCAGCACCTTCCGTGCCAGCTCCGGCAACTCCGCATTGCTCGCAAACCGCAGCGCCACAAGCTGGTCGATCGTAAACTCTCCGATCCGTGGGTGCAGGTCCGCGGGTAGCACCCGTTCGAACCGCAGCCGCTCCTCGAGACGAATCACGCGGTCCTGCACCTTCAGCGCCATCCCGCGCGCCGTCCCAATCCCCACAAAAAACGCCACCGCAACAAGCACGGAAACCACGCCACTAATCGTGAATGCTTTCACACACCAATAAATCTGAAATCCAATGTTGATCAGCAACACCGGTAAAACGAAAAAGTGAAACGGTGGCACCCATTTCGCGTGACTCTGAAAGCTCTGTTCAGCCATCTCTATCCTCCACGTTGCGTGCAGATTCTAACAGAAGCCGTCATCTGAACGGCCCGACCCGCAACTCAATGCCTCAGCAATCAGCGCATCGAACCCTCGTCTCGTACCTCTTTCTCTTGAACCGTTTCTTCGTCTTGCGCATCAAATCTCCAGGTAAACTTATTTCGATCGCGCAAAGAAGCCGCGCGTGAACACGAGGAGCAAGCAACATGGCAAAAGCCATCTGGGGTGGCAAGGTCATTGCCGAGAGCAACGACACGCTCGTCGTCGAAGGCAATCAGTATTTTCCTCCTGAATCCGTCACCAAAAATGTTCTGAAATCCAGCACGCACACGTCTATCTGCCCGTGGAAGGGCACGGCCCACTACTATCACGTCGAAGTCGATGGCATGAAAAACGAAAACGCCGCCTGGTATTACCCCGAGCCGAATCCTGCCGCCAAGGAAATCAAAGGCCGTATCGCATTTTGGAAAGGCGTAACCGTCGAAGCGGGCAAAAGCTGAAAGCCCCAGTCCCCACTCGCACCAGCGCCACGAAATCCTGATCAAGCAGCGTGCGGTCCCCATACGCCGCTACTCACTACTCACCACCCACTACTCACTTTTTCACCTCATCCTTAAACACCGCCCCATTGTGCATGACAAACCGCACATGCTCGAGCTCGCCAACATCCTTCAATGGATCCCCGGACACCGCAATAATATCCGCATAAGCCCCCGCCGCCAAAACGCCAATCTCGCCCTTCATCTCCAGCATTTCGCTGGCGCGCACGGTAGCCGATTGAATCGCATCCATTGGCGTCATCCCCATTGAAACCATTCGCCCGAATTCTTGCGCAATCGGCTCCGTCCACGGAATCCCGCCCATGTCCGTCCCATACACGATTTTCAAATGTGCCTGCAGCGCCTTGCGAAATGAAATCTCGTGCACCGCCGCCCGCGCGCGGTCCCGCTTTCCTCCCGGCGTATCCGCCGCCGCCCAGTCTCCGTAGTAAGGCGCAAGCGTCGGGCAATACCACGTCCCCTGTTGTTTCATCTGGGCAATCTGCGCGTCTGTAATCTCCAGTCCATGTTCAATCGAATCGCACCCGCCATCGAGTGCCCTCCGCAAACCAATTCCGTTGTAAGCATGGCACGCCACTTTCTTCCCCCACCCATGTGTCTCATCCACGATCGCCTTCAGTTCCTCCACCGTCAGCGTAGGCTGCGAAACAAGCTTGCCCTCTCTATCCACCCAAGATCTGTGCGTCATGTACGCCTTGATCCAATCGGCTCCATGCTCGAGTTGCTGCCGCGCCGCCTTACGCGCCTCCACCGGACCATCCACCAGTTGTGCGCCCTTTGGCATATCCAATTCCGGTGCGTAATCTTCCAAGTTGTACCCGCCAGTCGTGGAAATCGCGCGCGTCGCGCAAAAAAGCCGCGGCCCAGGAATCGTCCCTTCCTCGATCGCTTGCTTTATCTCGACGTCGCCGTATCCCGCTCCCTCCGTTTCCAGATCGCGTAGCGTCGTAAATCCCTGCTCCAGCGCGCGCCGTGTCGCAAATGTCGCCCTCGCTGCTCGCAGCGCAATCCCCGCCTTCAGAATGTTGACGTCGTACCCGCCTTTGTTCGGATCTTCTCCCCACAAGAAAATATGCGTATGCGAATCAATCAGTCCCGGCAAAACGGTTGCCGCAGAGAGATCGATCACTTTCGCGCCAGGTGGAATCGCCGCCAAAGCATCAGTCACTTTCTCGATGCGCTCGCCACGCACAAAAATCAGCTGACTCTTCCGCGGCGCATCGCTAGCCCCATCGATTAACGTTCCCGCCCGAATCACGGTCAGCGAAGCGCCGGACGGTGCTGCAGTCTGCGCGCGCAAACTCCCCCTACTCAAAATCAACAAGCTGGCCAGGCACAAAATTGCTTTTTTCATGAAACACTCCTCCGCAGCGGACCGTAGCTTGCCCCAACCACAAGCACGATTGCAAGGTGATCGAATCCCTCGGGGCCGCGTCTGCCATTTACCACTCTCTGCCGCGCGCTTCCTGAATCCTTGGAGTGGCTCTTTATGAACATTACTGCCCCTCGTTCTATTGCCACAACTATGCTAATTGCGTTTGTATAAGGAAGTGAATTCCATGCTTAATCGCTTTTTTTGCACACAAAGCCAGTGGCCATCGCGGTTGCCCTTTCTGCTCCTGTGCCTCGTCGTGCCCGTAATCTGCAAAGCGCAGGGTGTCGGCCAGGTTGAGTGTGCCCGCCCAGGCGATTTCGTTTATCTTTACAGCTCTATGACCACTCTCGATGTTCGCGCCACTCTGCAATGCGGCCAGCAAGTGGAAGTCACCGGCCGGTACGATCAATATTTCGGCGTTCGCACGGCCGACAGCCAAACTGGTTACGTGCCCATCGATTTCTTGCTGTTGTTGAAAACCGCTCCTGGAGCGAAGCCGGTTCTTGCGCCGACCAAGGAAACGCCAAGAGAGAAAATGGCGTACGACCCTCCTGCCAAAAAGCCAGAAGCTCCGTCGGACGCTCCTGCTTCAGTCCAATTTCTCATCTTGCTAGACAGCACTCCTGTTCGAATGAAGCTTGGCAGAACTCTTTCTTCTGCTGACGCTCAGGTCGGCGAGGAAGTGGATCTCGAAGTCTCGGAAGATGTCGTTGTAGATGGATTCCTCGTAGTTGCCAAAGGAGCAAATGCCGTCGGCGTCGTCAACGAAGCCGAACCCAAAAAAGCTTTGGGCCGCGGCGGCAAACTCGGCGTGCTTGTCAGAAGCGTCCGCCTTGCCAACAATCATGAGGCCGTTTTGCGCTCCGGAGGCGAAGCTAAAGGCTCCAGCTCCACGGCGGGCATTGTCATTCCAGTGATGCACGGAAAAGACATCACGTTTCCCAAAGGCACGGAGTTCACCGCCTACGTGAACGGCGACACACGCCTAAAACGCGAAGATTTCCACGCCGCGCCACAAATTCCGGACGCCCCGCCCAGCGGCAAAGTTTCAAATCTCCCACATCCCTAGCATCGGTTTGCCACCGTCTGAACGCTAACCACCTAATGCCTCGTGGGGAACGGCATGCCGTGCCCGGTTTGTCCCACAGGCACAAATCACAAATCGAATGCCTTTGGAGAATTCCGTTTAGCTACCGAGAAGATTCGGCTGTAGCCTGCTGTAGCCATGCTCATGCGCCCAAAGCGTAAGCGAAATTGCCGCGAGATCGTCCACGACAGGCACCGCGTGGCCGTCCTTCGTCAGATCGATCGTCCGAACAAAAAAATTGCAAGTTTCGCAAGCCTCCACGCGAATATGTAGAAACTGCTCCGCTACATACACAGGAAGTTTTTTCTCTTCTTCCTCCCCGCAAATGGGGCACAGAATCCGCCGGAACTCCCACTCATACCCGCAAAAGGAGCACACCATGAACCGCTTTCCACCATCGCCCTCAATGCGCAGCACTCCAAATAGCGCCCGCCCACCGCACAAGGGACACACACGCGGCGTTGCCAAAACAGGCGGCACGGCCGTCCGCTCCGCGACATGCTCTGCGTATGGTTGCAAAAAAGCCCGAGGTAAGAACTGCGCAAACGCTCCAATCTGCTGATCGAAACGCCCGCCAAGCTCCCAGTAGGAACTCAAAAGCGTGATCCACGAATCAGACGGCATCGCCGCTATTTCGCGCGCCGCCGCGGCGAGCGCGTTGGGAGCATTCTGTTCCACGAGCGCAAGGAAATTGCGAAAATGCGGAAGAAGCAGCGGGACATCCAAGCCCCCGCGCAGAGAACCAAATCGCTGATTCTCAGTCTGCTGCTGACCTGCCTCAGAAATTTGCGCTAGAAAACTCCTCTGAAAGCTGGCAATTCTCTTGTAAAACGAGAGCAGTTCGCTGGCAGGGGATTTTTCCACGATAAGTTTTTCGGCGCGCCGGATCCGCGGGTCGTACCCGTTGCTAACCCCCTGTTGGGACGTCATTTTTTCGGCGAGGCGGGCTGCCCTGTGATTTCTTTATACCAGCCCGGGTGATACCGTTTCACGAAGTTCATGGACACGTCTCCGTGAACCATGGAATCCAGGGCGCCGCGCTCTGCGAAAACACCCATGTATACGTGAAGCAGAAAGAGCCCGATCGTTAGCAGCGCCGACGATGCATGCACCAAAACCGCGATGTAACGCAAATAGCGCAAGCTCCACGGAATATACTCGGTAAACCACAGCACGAGTCCGCTAAGCAGCAGGAGCACCATGCAGACCACAAAACCCCAGAATAGAGACTTCTGGCCCGCGTTATAACGGCCCGCTGGCGGCATCTTCTCGTCTTCATTCTGAACGTAATAGCCTACGGATTTGAACCAAACCTTATCG